>WLWD01001961.1_pt1 | contig 39148 bp, 16 predicted proteins | sample 6712731 | NCBI WGS metagenome assembly WLWD01 (sample SAMN12718690, study PRJNA576275) | sponge metagenome | isolation source: marine sponge | host: Mycale hentscheli | place: New Zealand: South Island, Marlborough, Capsize Point | collected 2014-11-01
TGTGGCGAGATGCGCTCCCAGGGTGGGTTGTCACAATTGCCAACTAGCTGGGGACAGCAAAGTAATTGCTGCCACCAGACTCTATAGCAAGTGATGTGCAATTCTCCGATCCAGCTACCCACACTTGTAGCCCTTAGACTTGACAGTGGAGTAGGTTAAGAAACTTATAGATGAAGTACTGCATACACAAGGTGGAGTTCACATATATAGAATGACCAGACTGGCATGAGCAAGCAACTTTTATATGAAGTCTTGCTCATGCTAAAAATAACGAACACAGCATGAACCAAAAATAGAGTACCATGACTTGGCACAAATAGACACTGAGTCTTAACAGCAGGAATATGCTGATGGCATGCACCCACAACTGGAACATATAACACAGACACACAAAACGGTACTGACACAGAATCAGCTATTTAATTTTAGTGTTCTAAATTAGTGTTCTTGTGGAAGGACTTTGGGTTTGCCTGAGGGAGGCCTTCCACATCTTCCCCCTCTCTCTTCAGACGAGCCTTCTGCCATCTTGGAGTGAAGACTTCCACAAATACTTCTACTGCCACTCACACCGTCAACAGACATATGCGTACTAACCGTGTTCATGTACAATGCTGACATAGATGGTAATCCTTCGTTATCGATCTCGTCTTCGCCGTAGGCCCTGCTGAGACAGTCAGCAATAGTGTTCTGCTTTCCCGGCCTGTATGTCACGGAGAATCTGTAATTTGCCAATTTCAAGGCCCACCTCAGCACACGGTTGTTCTCCTGAGGTTCTGTCATCATTCTTTTCAGCCCAGAGTGGTCGGTGACGACCTCAAATTTGTTACCGTAGAGGTAGAAAGAAAAGTGCTTGACAGCCATGTACAGGGCGAGACCCTCCAATTCCTGGGCCGCGTAACGCCTTTGGGCACCCTGCAGTTGTTTGGAGTAGTAGGCCACCGGCCTCAAACCTCCATCTCGTTTCACCAACAGCACTGCCCCGATGCCGTTCTTGCTGGCATCTGTTTCTAAAACATAACTATCTTGGGGGGTTGGGATGCACAAACACACATAATCAGACAGACATTTACGCAAACTTACAAAAGCTTCCTCCCGAGGAGCCGTCCATTCAACCGCAACTGCTGCTCCCTTGGAGGTGGCAGGCGTGAGTATTCCTTGCCATTTGCTGATCCCGTTTACGAACTTGCGATAGAAATTAACCGTGCCCAAAAAACTTCTCAGCTGCTTTTTTGTGCGGGGCCTGGGGAATTCTTCCATAGCTTTCACTCTGGCTTTGGGGACACTGATTTCCCCTCCTCCGATGGTGTGTCCCAAAAAGACTAGTTTCTCCATGCTGAACTGGCACTTGCTCGGCTTGCACGTCAACCCAGCCTGACTCAGACATCTGAACACTTCGTCCAAGTCCTTCAAGTGGTCCTCCAGCTGTCGGACCATATCAATACATCGTCGATGTGGACACAACTCATGTGTGAGCATCCTTCCAGCACGACATCCATCAAGCGTTGAAATGTCGCTGGAGCACTTGCCACGCCGAATGGCATGCGCTTGTATCTCCATTTTCCGAACGGACACGAAAACGTCAGCTTGTCTCTGTCCTCTTCCTTCACCTTGATCTGGTGAAATCCTTTCGTCAAATCTAGTTTTGACAAAACCTTTGCTCGTCCAACTTTGCTCACCATCTCTTCTAGTTTGGGGATGTAGTAGGGTTCGGTTTTGGTGATCGAATTGAGCTTTCGAAAATCACCGCACAGTCTGATGCTGTCATCGGGCTTTCGTAACCTTTCCCGGCGTTCTGACTCCTTCTCGTTGTATTCGGTAGTTTACCATCCTGTATTTCTTTTGTACTACGTAAGGTCCATCCCAACTTTCGCTGAGGCTCCCGTGCATGCCAGGAATCCTGTATCTGACCTTCTCCCCGATGTTGAATGCTCTCAACTTGCTGCTCCTGTCGTAAGCAGTCTTTCTCCTTTCGATGGCTTTGGCCGTTGCAACCGCAGCTTCTTCTCTGACTATTTGCAGTCTGTCTGTCAAGTTGTTCACCCAAGGGCTCACCTTGAGGTGTTCTCCTTCATGCTCCATCAACCCGTAATATAATGCCTCCAGAGGCGTCCTGCTCCGGCTTCCGTAAATCAGTTCAAACGGACTGAGGCCGTGGTCTGTGCTGGGCATCTGTCGCAGCACAAACAGAGCGAATGGGAATTGCTGCATCCAATTGATCTTTCTCTCGATGCTCTTCTTCAGCACACTTTTGAACGTGCCGTGTAGGCGTTCCAATGCGCCGTTGGTCTGTGGATGGTATGGTGAACTCTTTACGTGGTTGACGCCGATGAACGTTGTCAACTCCTTCATGAGACTGGACATAAACTGGGGTCCTTGGTCGCTCAGTATCTGGTCGGGAATCGTCGTGTTGGCGAAGATCGACCAGAGTGCTTCGGCAACTGCTTTGGCAGTTATAGACTTCAGGGCTACTGCACTGGGCCATCTGGTGGCCAGGCAGACGCTGGTGAGGACGTACTCGCATCCCCCTTTTCCCTTTGGCAATGGGCCTACCAAGTCGATAGCAATGCTTTCGAATGGTTCTGTGATCACGGGTCTGGCGACCATGGGAGCTCTTCGCGGCACGTACTTCGAATGTCTCTGGCAGGTGTCGCAGCTTTGACAGTGTTCGTAGACATCACTCTTCATGTTGGGCCAGGTAAATCGTCGGCGTATCATCGTCCATACTTTCTCGCCTCCAAGATGTCCAAGCTTGTCGTGACTCAGTTCGAGAATCTGCTGTCTGTACTCTTTTGGCACGACGACCACTTCTCCAAAGATTTCCCATTCAATCATTTTCCCTTGTACATTGTTCCATCTGAATCCCTGCATGTTTTTGTCGCCAAGTTCTCTCCATGTCTTCAGGCTTTCGTCTCGCTTCACTGCTTCTTCGAACTTCTGTTTTTCGTTGCCTTCTGTCACAGGCTCCAATGTCTTCATAAATTCTTGCATCCCTTCAGTCTCTTGCACGCCTACTTCTTTAGTCAGTTCTGTTGCATCTCCTTTAATTTCATTATCTTGTTCGCCATCTTCTTCTGTGGACCGGGCTGCTCTGGTGCTGCTTGATCCTTCCGCCTCGTCTCGGGTCACTTGTGCTGCCTCACTAGCAGCTGGTGTAGCTGCTGCTGTGGTAGCTGTTTCCTCCGTTTCTTTGTCAGTGTCACCTTGGGACACTTTCTGAAGTGCTGCCACTGTGTCAGCAGACTTCTTTTTCTCCTTCTTTCGTGCCACTGATTCCACCTTTTCCTTTTCTTCTTTCCGTGCTGTCCCCGAGACAGTCTTCTCGGCTGCTGTGTCAGCCTTGTCCTTTGGTGCTGTTCTGACAGACACCTCTCGTGCTGCTCCTTCGTTGGCAGTTTTCTGTCGTGCTGATGGGTTGTCAGCCTGCTGTTCTTCCCGTGCTGTTTCTGTCAGCACTGGTTTTGCTCGAGAAATTGATCTCTTTCTTCTTCTCGTGGTCCTTTCCTTCTAGCAGAGGGATAAAGACGTTGTTTTCGTCCTGATCTCGGGCGTTCCATGGAAACAACAGTCCATTGAAGTCGTCGTCCTTGGTACAAACCACTGCGTCTCTGACGAAACGTTTGCCTCCAAACAGGTAAGTGACTTGCACTATCTTCCGCCTGCCTCTCACAGCCCCTTGCATTTGGATGTATCTGCCACTGGCGTTCAGAGAGTTTCGCCTGGCATATTCTGGCGTGATAGCACCGATAGTGGCACCCGAGTCTATCAAGACTCTTCCTTGCTTTCCGTTAACTTCGGCTTGTAGCCAGTTTTTTTTCCTCTTGGAACTCCCCAGCGTTCTGAGTTGTCCCTTCTCCTCCTTCTCTTTCTTCACAGGTTTCTTCTCTGGACAAGCAATACTTTTGTGGCCTGCTTGCCCGCAATGGAAGCATGTGATGCTTCGGGATAGTTGGCTGCCGTTGCTGCTGCCACTCCCTTGCTCTTTCCTGAACCAGCATACCGTGCTGCTGTGTCCAGGTTTGCCGCACACGCTGCAGACTGTTGGTCTTTTCTGACTATCCTTGCTGCCGGCTTGCTGACTGCTGTTACTTTTCTCTGTCTTTCGCTCCGGCTTCGATGCTGCCTGACCAGGGATTTTCATGTAGTCCCCGCTGGCTCTCGTCGACATCCACGACTCAAGCGCATCCGTCAGCTCCCTCAAAGTGCTGATAGATTTTCCCTCGAGGAAAACAATCCCATTGTGAGGGAGGCAGTACCGAAGCATAGTCCTGACAAGGACAACCTTGGCATGCTCCAGAGACGTCACTTCCATCATCAGACCGTCTGCAATCTTCTTGAGATGTTCGACGATTTGAACCAAACTCTTGTACCTGAGCTGATCACTGTGCAGTTCGTACATCTTTCGTCCGTAAGCTATGGGCGTTGCACCGACTGACTTGAGTAGTGCCGATTTAATGTTGTCAAAGTCGACTCCTTCTTCCTTTAGAGGCTTCATGCGCTCCGCCATTTGCTCGTCTAGCCTGGAGTACAACAGGGTATTCCACCTGGCTCTTTCCACTTGGCATTCCGTCATTATTTCTTCAAACTGAGAGAGGTACAGGTGAATGTCCGTTCCAGTCTTGTATTTGGACAATCCAGCCATCCGTTCTTTGTGTTCTTCCTCCAACTTTCTCTCTTTCTTGTCCTCTTCTCTTCTCAGCTTGTCTTCCTCTCTTCTCTCTCTTTCAATACGCCTCCATTCTTGATCTGCATCTATTCTCTTTTCCTCCAACTCCAAAAGTCTGTGTTCTCTCCTTTCTTATGCCCTGTCTCTGGCTTCGTTGCTGGCTTGCTGTGCTTGCAACATGGCTGCCAAAGCCTGTTCTAGTGTCACCAGTCGGGCTGCTTCTTCCCCACCAGTAGCTCCTGTTTCCATCATGTTGTTGTTTTCGTCACCTTCCAGAGTGTTGATAGGGGTGTTAACGAGTTCTTCCACTGGCTGCTGCTCAGCTGAATTTTCTGTCACAGAACGAGTGCTCTGGGGTTCAGCGCCTGGTTCTGGCAAAAAGGGTGTTGCTGAGGGGTTAAGCTCTGTCTCTATAGATTGAAGAGTTACTGGAGTGTCACTGTCAGAGTGACTTGTCGTTGTTCTCACTAGAGTTTTACTTGGTCTTAATCCGTACGTGGCCGTAGTTTTCTTCACAGTGTGTGAAGGTCTGAAGGGTGGGTCTCTGTTTTTCGTAGGTTGAGTTACTCTTTTAACTTTCGTGGGAAGTAAGTCCTTCCTTGTCTGCGCTGTCCTGCCTGCCACTCCCTTGGAAGCAGCATGCATGTATGTTGAACAAGCTCCTCAGGAGATCTGCACAACAAAAATAACAGATAGTAAGTTTTCACGACACAGAGGGACTACGCAAACTGAAATAATTATAATCACAGATACACAACCAAGATAGTTATGTCCTATCCACAGAGCTTGTTGGCTCCTTCTTTTTCTTAGGAGTGCTGGTTGCCACTGAAGCACGCTCCGTCTTTCTTATTCTTGCTGAAGGTTCCGACGTCACTGAAACGTTGGTTCTCCTTCTTCTCACTGACACTGGGTTTGTGGTGGTCTGGCTTCTCCCGTAGATAGATGCGCAGATCCCACCGCTGCCACCAACTGTGGCGAGATGCGCTCCCAGGGTGGGTTGTCACAACTGCCAACTAGCTGGGGACAGCAAAGTAGTTGCTGCCACCAGACTCTATAGCAAGTGATGTGCAATTCTCCGATCCAGCTACCCACACTTATAGCCCTTAGACTTGACAGTGGAGTCGGTTAAGAAACTTATAGATGAAGTACTGCATACACAAGGTGGAGTTCACATATATAGAATGACCAAACTGGCATGAGCAAGCGACTTTTATATGAAGTTTTGCTCATGCTAAAAATAACTAACACAGCATGAACCAAAAATAGAGTACCATGACTTGGCACAAATAGACACTGAGTCTTAACAGCAGGAATATGCTGATGGGATGCACCCACAACTGGAACATATAACACAGATACACAAAACGGTACTGACACAGAATCAGCTATTTAATTTTAGTGTTCTAAATTAGTGTTCTTGTGGAAGGACTTTGGGTTTGCCTGAGGGAGGCCTTCCACATCCTAGCCATTAGCACTGGAACTCTACTTTATCACATCACATCTCGTCTCCATTGTAGTATATTTTGTTGGAGTAGCGCTCGCTAGACAGACAGAAGCTATCTTTTCGTTAGCAAAGAATCTTGACGACCATAACACAAAGATTATACAACACATAGAAAAAATCACGTGATCGTAGGGCAAGTCACAAAAAATAATAATGATGTCATAAGTGGTAATAACAGTAAACATGACTCGATGATTGTCTGACAAGCGTGTCCAGATTCTCCAACACTCCTTCTCAAGTGAAGGCAGACAGATCTTTCAATCCTGATAGTGCATAGTCATGAGAATTTCTCATGAGTGAGCCCTTTCGTTAAGATGTCGGCTATCATGTCATCAGTCCGACAGTACTGTAGCTCAATAGTATTGTCTTGGACTTTCTCGCAAAAAAATGGTAACGAATGTCTATATGCTTCATTTTGATGTGAGAGTGTTGTTGCTGAGAGATGGCAATAGCTGCTTGATTGTCCTCATGAATCACTGTTGATCCTACTTGCTCATGACATCGGTCATTCATCAACTGTCTCATCCAGGCAGCTTCTTGCATTGCCCCTGCTAGGGCAACATACTCTGTTTCAGCAGTAGACAATGCCACACATGTCTGTTTCCTACTCTTCCAGCTGACTACTGCTCCACTTATAACAAATAGATATCCAGATTTAGACTTGCGGACGTTAATGTCTCCCGCCCAGTCAGCATCAGAGTAACCAGTTAGGATAGCTGCATTATCTCCATCCTTTGTATATTGAAGCCCTTAACTGACAGCGCCTCTCAAATATCTAAAAATACGTTTCACAGCAACCCAGTGCTCCATTGTGGGCTTTGAACAAAATCTTGCCACATTTCCGACGGCAAAGGCTATATCTGGTCTTGTCCATCCAGAAAAATATAATAAGTTTCCTACTGCTGACTGATACTGTGTAATATCAACAGTGTCTGACTGTTCAGTGGCTTTAATCAGCTTGATTCCCGGAGTAACTGGTATGCTGCCAGATTTTGAGTTTTCCATACCAAACTTACGGAGAACTGCTTCTGTGTAAGCCTTTTGGCCAATCCATATGTCACCAGTGTCAGAGATCCGCTTCACATTAACTCCAAGAAAATAGTGGAGTTCACCCAAGTCTATATATATATAATATATATATGTATATTATTATTATATATATTATGTATGTATGTATATATTAATTCTACCCTTAGCAAACAATGTGCTTGGGCATTGTGCTACCCAACAAAATGATATTAGTGGTGCATGTCAAACTAAGTCTGTATTATTATGATGATGAAAAATTGTTGGCTGTGTAGACTATTCATTGGTACACTTTCTGCTGCAAATTCTTACCTTCCTATTTAAGAAATTTTTTGGCAAGGTTGAGATAGCTAGTTAGCAAACATCAAAGTATGATCTCCCTAGCTCTGGATATGAAACATTGCAGATACTCCTTTTTTTTTTCCTGGCAAGAGAGCTATGAAAAAGGCGTCAAATGAAGGTGAAGGTTAGAAAAGGAAAAGTTGAGGTTGGCATTCATGAATAGTGAGACTGATGGTGGTAAGGTGAGGAGATGAGTTTTCATTGGGGGAAATCCTTACCTCCTGCTCAACAACCCAAGTTATTGCAGCAAGATGCTCTTGGCACTCAGACGGACAGCATGGGGGAGGAGTCTCAGTGGCAGGCCACACCCATGGACAACACACAGAGGATGGTCAAAGATGAGACTCAGCTTATGGACGAGGAAAAATGAGTGTGTGTGTGTGTGTGTGTATGTGGTAAGGGGTGGTGGCTGTGTGGTGTAGTGGTTGTGTCCTGGGCTCAGGGCCCGAGGTCCTGAGTTCACTCAGGCAATTTTTCAATCTGATTTTCCATCTGCCTCCCACCAGCCCCACCAGTCTACAGGAAAGGTCTGTTCTCCTGCGAGTTCCTAGCCCAGCTCCAGGAGATTTGCTTGCACGGCTCATAGTGCCTGCTTAGTGCACAGGCATCCTGGCTCTGCCAGGTGCACGTGACCGCCTAGCGGCAGCAAGAGAATTTACATTTGCATTTGCATGTGGTAAGGGATGGTGGCCTTCTTTTACCAACCCCCCCCCCCCCCCCTCACACACACACACACATGCATACATACACACACACACACACACACACACACACACACACCTCAATTCTAACCTTTGTGGAAACATTTTGCCGCCAAAAAACCCCTGAAGTATCAGCAAAAATATTGATTGACCTCTCTGAAATTTGTTTTGAAAAATACCCTGCCTGTTGGTGTGGCAATATTTGGGTGTGACACGATTCCCAACTTGAGGACTTAGCTAATTCAAGAATAATGTACTATTTGTTGTTTTGTTAGATTTATATACATGCATGAGAAGCACAGCTCTCCTGACCTGGCTCTGCTTGACATGCTCAATGCCACGGCAACTACAGGTGGTTCCCCTGGTCACATTGCCAATCTCTGCTCTGGCAAGTTTTCTGACACATTTTCATCTCAACTCACTCACCAGGACCCCACCAGTAACACACCTACTCAGGACATATCCACACAGGACTCGACATTTTCATTCTCATCAAACAGCAGTGTTAAGGAGGAAGACTCGCTAGTTTCACCTAGTCAATGTCCTTTTACCAAAACGATCAAAGACAGAGTGAATTCTAAGTCAGCTACTCCTAGCAGCATTAGTATGGACTCTATCTGTCTCTCTCAAGAGAGGCTCTCGGCAAAAATGTCTGGAAAGGAGTCGTCTGGACAAAGGAGTGGTGCAGGAGAGGGGTGTGGCTCAGTGGGTGACGAGGATAACACTGTCTGGAGATGGGCCCAGAGGCATCAGAGTAAAGTGTTGACACCTAACAATACAAAATGCTGAGATTGCTGGCAGCTTATTTGATGATGATGATGAGGATATGCCCATGATAAAGCGGAGTAAATTTCTTGTTCACCAGACCAAGACGTGAGTATTTAAGGATGGAGATTAATCATGCTGTAAGTTATGGGTTGGTAAATTTGGTCTGAACCTTCTCTGTGTTGTGTGTGTCAATTGTACATCTGCCTGAGTTTTTGTGTCGTAAACTTTAACCTTCCTCTCTCCTTTCTAACAGGAGTGAGTCAACCCTTGAGAACTTAACCTCGCAGCAAATGAGAAATTAGTGTCTTTTTGTTTTGATTTTACCCGTAGCAATAAAACTAAGGCTCCCACTTGGGTAAAATGGCATTGTGTGTGTGTTGTTTGTGTGTGTGAAAAAGTGGAGCAGTTGTAATCTAGTTGTTATTAAGTACAGTAGTTCAATACCATCATTAGTCTGATTTAAGAACTGAAAGATAAGATAGAATGGTTATTGTGCATGTCAGTGGTCGAGTGCTTGTGCTTACATCAATCAACTCTCTGAGTTGATTCTCCAGAGCTAGCCAACATTATCTTTTGTACCAATAAGTGAGGAGAGAGAGAGTACATCTGATGAATTTGAGAAAGAAAAGGCGGGAGAGAGAGAGAGACGAATGTGTCATGCTTTCTCTCATATACGTAGGTTCCATGTACTGCTCTGCTTTCCAATATTCACTAAAGTAGCCCAATGTATGTATGTGTGTGCATGTGTACCAGTGAACGTCTGGCAGAGTATGTGGACAGTGAAGCAGAAGTGTCTGGTGAAGATGTGGGGCCGGAGGAAGAAGATGAGCTAGATGAAGAAAACCAGTACCTGAGGGAAGAGGAGGAGCTTGGCATATCTAAACAGGAGCTGTTGGACTAAGTGGCCAAGGCACACATGTGAGAGATGGGTGTGTCCTGGGGGTGTGGTGTAAGCATTCCGGTTTAAAAGGCATAAAAATTGCTAGTTCATTATTGGTTTAATCCTTTTTATATTTCTGTATTTATTTATTTATCGATTGATTTATTGTTACCTAGGAAACAGGTGGCATCCAAGGTTTTGGATAAAACTTAGTGATGAGAGAATTTGGCTCAAATTTGTTTTATAAACTAGTGGCCAATTTTACTGTAGTGGGCCATTTATGTAATATTATATATATAAATTATACACATATTGTATAAAATGTATAGTAATATATTATATATAATATATGCACTTAGTTTCAAGTAATGCATGTTTATAATAATGGAAATTAAATTGACAAAAACTAAAAGGTTCCAAGAAGTTTAGTACAGGTTTGTACTAATGGGTTTAGTGGGGAGCACACTGCACTGTATATCAAGAGACATTGGTTCAAACCCCACCTTAGAAATTTAGATTTGTTTTTCTTCTGAAAGGAAGAAAAAATTTAGTTGGAGAAAAAAAAAAAAAAGGAGCATGCAAGATGTCGCAAAAAGAGAAATAACTATGTGGCATAATTAAGTGCAATGTGCCAAGTAAGCGACAATTATGCTTATCAGATGATAAATACAAGCTAAACAATTTCAAAGAACGATTTTTGAAAGATAATGATGCTATTTCAGATTGCCATTTTTGTTTTTATTTATTTATTTATTTATTTTCTGTTTACATGCAGATGGAGATTTGGTTAAAGATGGTTTGGCCCTTAATAATGGTTTCTTCCATTCCCGCCATTTTGCGCAGGGCTCTGAAGCAGATTGTCTGGAATTTTTTGACCAAGATAGTGGGGATGAGGAAGATGAATGACAGTCATGGAGGATACTTCCACTCAGGATATCGCTAAGATGCATCGGGACACACTGGAGAGGCAGGAGTTTATCAGGAAATGTCGGGTAAGGTGAACAGCTTGATCTACTGGGTGGCTTAGTGGGTTAGAAGAGTGAGACCTTTTCATTGCACGAGTTATAGTGGTACCGGATTGGGTGTATGCCAAATATATAGTTAGTTTTGTTTTGTTTTTTTGTTTGAAAAATGATTTTGTGCTGAGATTGTCAGTGGACACGAGGGTTTGCAAGTCCTTGAGCTCCTGCCGGGTTTTGCAGTTAATCATTTCCTCTACTTGCCACCGTAAACACTAGCTAACATGCTAGAGGCTGAGGAACTTCTTACTTTTTTGGAACTTAAATACAATGAAAGAATGAAAGGTAGTTGTTAATTCTGGATTGAAGGACTAAGTTACATAAGACAGAGAGAGAGAGAGTGGAAACAACCAAGTAAACTAATACATTGTTTATAATAGTGTGTGATGTTGTTGTTGTTTTTTGCAGATGCATTTGAACAAGTCTGAACATTAAAGTAGCATGTGAAGCTTATAAGAAGCATGGAATTAATACTTACATATACATTCCACTAGTGAGTGTAATTGCTGTGTTTGTTTGTGTTGCAGGAGAATGAGTGCAGTGTGTTGGAGGATGAGAACAGCCGCAACATTCTAAGTCTCATCAATGACACACCTCCATGAGCAGATTCAACAGTAAGGGAAAAAATACCATAAAATATATTTGATACTAGCTGTACGTTAGATATTCTGCTGATAAATAAAAAGTAATTAAAAACTGATGTGCCGATATAAACTATTTCTTCTGTCTGGCATCAGCTGTTACTTCTATTTAGTATTGAGTTTATAAAGTACTGTTAGCTTATTGGTGTGTATATAATATCGTTAGCTTGCAGCTGTCCCACCAGTTGAAGTCCATGTACTGGGACATCTCAACATCACCAGTTTGTCAATCAACAAGAATGAGGAGGTGGAGTGGGGAGAGAGAGAGAGGTTTAAAAAATAATAATTATTATTACTTTCCACTCTCTATGATACCCTGTTGGCTGGTTGCTACGACTCCTAGCATCATTTTCATTGAATAAGCTAGTAATTATAGCAACCAGTCCAGCTTACCAGTTCCCAGGTTTTAGGCTTGCTAACCTATTGTGATGATATGCGTCTATCATTACAATATGTAAGTATGTGCGTGTATGTAATATAGCCCCCACAGTGAAGTCTAGATGTTTCAAACCATGCAACTCATTATTGAAGAGAAGCAAATCAACTCAATTTTCATCATAGCAGAACAATTCGTCATCAAGTGTAGCCACACCCACCAACATTGGTTCAATGGCAAATCGCACCTTCATCTTTAGAAGACAACTCCATTAGTTCAGAAAGCTGCTGATTAGGTAAGACAGTTTTCTCTAATTACTCCATAGCCTCATAGCTGTAGGCACCATGGGTGGCAGAAAGGCACATGCAGGGTGGCATGGGTTTTAAAGAGCATAGTGTAGTAAGCAGTATGGGTTGTATAGACATAGCTGTAGAGGGCCATCTATTGCAATGCAAATTGATGTGTACATGACCTCTATCTCGATTTTTTTAAATGAAATGAATTACTTCTAGAGCAAAAAGTATGTTTCAATCAACAGCTAAAGCTTACAACTCGTTAATGTTTATTAGCTGTTAGTGGACAAGAAGCCTTGTGCATGTGTGTGCTGAGGGTTATCAATCTTGTTCCTACTTCCCCTACCTCCCTTGAATGTAACTCTGGCTATCTCTGTATGTTGTAGTCAAGTTTGGGGAAGAAGAGACCATCAAGTACAACCCATCACATGTTCCTCCATCAAAAGCCCAAATTGAAGAGTTCAGTCACAGCACCATCTTCCAAGAGCATTTTCAAATCTTTGTACAAATCCTGATTCAAACCATTATTTAATGTAAAAAGATGACTTTTGGTAGTGTAATTTAACTTGCATCAACTTTTGCCACAAATGAATCTCTGTGACAGCGTAAATTTCTGTGTTATGTGTTTGTTGTGGGGTGAAAGCAGGTGCAATTGTTGTAGCCCTAGCTGGTGATAATTATGGCTGGTGTGAACAGATTGTTCAGTGGCAGTGGGTAAGGCTGATCTTCACATTTCCCTTGTAATGGTGTTCCCTTTGTTCACACACAAAGCAGCAATGCTTGAATATGATGGTACAAAATTGTTGTTATCTGCACTTGTCTACAATTAGAGCGGAGTTAATTGGGCTTTCATTATAAAGGTTATTTCATTTTTTTTGAAAAAATCTTGGTGTAGATAAAACTATAGATAGTGGTGATTTAGAGATCATACTATCTTTATGTTTTCTGAAAGTTGGACATCTTCGGATTTAATGTGTAGTCTTCAACATGCCAATACAAATACTGAATCATGTATACTATTACAGCTACTGGTTCTGCCCCTGTAATTAAACTACTAAATACAAAGAGACAACCGTGGACTACTGAAAGCATATAGGGAAAACACTACTGAGTATACATTAGTTGTGTTGAGTTTTTACTATCAGCACTATCCTTGTACAACCAACTTCCTTGGTTGTGTCATCTGTTGGATCATTGGGATTCTGATTGTAAATCCTCCACTCCACAACCATTATCTGTAATAACATGTAATTGAAAATATTAGTATGTGATCACAAGTGTGTGAGAAATTGCTGGTACTTTAATGCTACTGACTTCTTTATTAGCATAATAGCTACTGAAAGAATTCAAGTTGGAACTTTCTGAGTTTCATTTTTTTTAGTATATTCGGAATTTAGCTATACATCTCTCGCTCCATTCCCCTTCCCCCAAAATTCTATTTATCATATCAAGACATCAAATAACTTAAATATTGAATAAGGCAGTAAGCCATAGATCCCAACTCCCAATTCCAGCAAAGCACTACCGTTAGCTACCTCTTGTCCCAGGTGCTGCTATATATCAAGTCAATGTCAGCTAGTGCCATCAAGTCAATGTCAGCTAGTACCATCAAGTAAATGTCGGCTAGTACCATCAAGTCAATGTCAGCTAGTACCATCAAGTAAATGTCTGCTAGTACCATCAAGTAAATGTCAGCTAGTGCCATCAAGTCAATGTCAGCTAGTACCATCAAGTAAATGTCGGCTAGTACCATCAAGTCAATGTCGGCTAGTGCCATCAAGTCAATGTCGGCTAGTGCCATCAAGTCAATGTCGGCTAGTACCATCAAGTTAATGTCGGCTAGTACCATCAAGTCAATGTCAGCTAGTACCATCAAGTCAATGTCGGCTAGTGCCATCAAGTCAATGTCGGCTAGTGCAATCAAGTCAATGTCGGCTAGTACCATCAAGTCAATGTCGGCTAGTACCATCAAGTCAATGTCGGCTAGTACCATCAAGTCAATGTCGGCTAGTGCCATCAAGTCAATGTCGGCTAGTACCATCAAGTCAATGTCGGCCAGTACCATCAAGTCAATGTCGGCCAGTACCATCAAGTCAATATCGGCTTGTACCATCAAGTCAATGTCGGCTAGTACCATCAAGTCAATGTCGGCTAGTGCCATCAAGTCAATGTCGGCTAGTACCATCAAATCAATGTCGGCTAATGTCAGCATAGTACCATCAAGTCAATGTCGGCTAGTGTCAATGTCAGCTAGTGCCATCAAGTCAATGTCGGCTAGTACCCATCAAGTCAATGTCGGCTAGTGCCATCAAGTCAATGTCAGCTAGTACCATCAAGTCAATGTCGGCTAGTGCCATCAAGTCAATGTCGGCTAGTACCATCAAGTCAATGTCAGCTAGTACCCATCAAGTCAATGTCAGCTAGTACCCATCAAGTCAATGTCGGCTAGTGCCATCAAGTCAATGTCAGCTAGTGCCATCAAGTCAATGTCGGCTAGTACCATCAAGTCAATGTCGGCTAGTGCAATCAAGTCAATGTCAGCTAGTGTCATCAAGTCAATGTCAGCTAGTGCAATCAAGTCAATGTCGGCTAGTACCATCAAGTCAATGTCGGCTAGTGCCATCAAGTCAATGTCGGCTAGTGCCATCAAGTCAATGTCGGCTAGTGCCATCAAGTCAATGTCGGCTAGTGCCATCAAGTCAATGTCGGCTAGTGCCATCAAGTCAATGTCGGCTAGTGCCATCAAGTCAATGTCGGCTAGTACCATCAAGTTTCTGATACTAGCTCTCATCAATTTTTTTAAATTGCAAATTTAATATCAAGAATAAATTTCACAAAGCAGTCATAAAATGTGCAAGAACAGCTAAATATTGGTTTGTGTTACTAGCTATGTGATGACTCAAGAAATGATAGGAAGGTTTTATAAGTGAATTTATTGCTTTAATTTTTTTATTTATGTTGCTTATTTATTATTATTATTACTTTTTTTTAATAATTAGTAATTTACTGTTACTTTTTATTTTAATATCTTGGTGCAAGGTGCAATGCTTGTGGCTCCCTTAATCGCTCACAGCTTTCCATCCCAATTGTCTCTATGGGCTGCTTACAAAGTTAGGACCTATGTTTAGGCCATGAAAAATTATTCACGTGTTGTTTTTTTTCTTCCTATTATTCTCGAAATATTTGCCTATTATTCTTTTGAAAACCCCTATTATTATTCTTAGCTATTAATATTTGGGGAGGGGAGGGCGGAATTTCTTGCACAGTCAAACAACAGCTATATTCTAAAGTTTAACAATGATTGTAACAAGACAGTTGAATAGGCTTCAAGGTATGGTTCTTATTGTGACATTAATATCAGAAAAATCCTCATAGGCAACCACACACTTACATGTAGTTCTGACTTCAATTCAATGCACTTAATGTTTCAAGATCAGCAGGAACAAGTTTGATCCCATGTACCTTCAAGGGTGAGTTTGCGCTGCTTTGAAAGTTTTATCAACATATTATTATTTGTCTATTCTTTTTGCTACCTATTATTCTTAATTCTTTTGGTTGCCTATTATTCTTAATTCTTTTGGTTACCTATTATTCTAAAACATTATTTCAGAATAATTAAACAAGACCATGTACACCAACTCCATGACATACCGTTATGAGATCTTTGCTGACTTCTAGTGTTAGAGTCTCAGTGACAGCAACACCAGGTGTTACAGGGCACTTGACTCCTAGGCTGCAGATGTCTCTGGCAGTAAATCCAGGGAATGGTAAATAATCAATTCCAATAATATGTGCGTAGTAAATACCATTCCGTAGCAATGTATAATTCTTATCTAAAAATTGGGGGGGGAGGAAGTAATTGTTAATTAGAGGGGGACAATACAATAGGAATTACTGAATAAATTTTAGCAAAGTCCCCAAATGTACTATTATGTACGTCATTGTGTATAAAAGACCTTGAACCTTCTACTGTTGGCCTTCATGTTTACCCATATCGTTGAGGGAATGCTCTGTCCAATTTGAAGAGAAGCAGCATACGATATTTTCGCTAAATTCCTCAACATTGGGAAGCTTGATGACTTCTACTGCACAACTTCTTATACCACAACACATTTTAGAAAGTTCTTCATTTGTGAGTAATCTGGCCAAAAGGATGAGTATGGGGATGGTCCACTAGTGATGACTTTAGTTCAAAGCTATTTGCTGTATTCTCTCAAAACTGAGTGGGAAAATAATAACAAAACAACAACGTATGTAAATATCTGACTCAGCAAGTGGCAAATATCAAACATGTTAGGGGTGTGTAATTTTACAAGGACACTCCTAGTTCCAAAAGGAATAGTAATATCTGTCCAGAAATTCAACACACAAGAAGCCGACTCAACTGCACTTTAACCCAAGAAGTCAATTTAATTTCAAGATCTCAATTAACACTTAGCGTGCATGCGTGAGAGGGTTTCATAGTAGGTTTGTCATCGTGTCTGTCTGTCACTATGTCAACAGCAGATCTCAAAGATGGCAGACTTTTATGCCAGGAGAGACGAGGAACACTGACTAGATAATGATTTAAATCGCCACTTTTTTTGGAATTTCGGCTTAGTTTTTGAGAAAACGTGAGAAAAAGCAAACTATGGTGAGTGCTGCTATACAACCACGCCCATTCATTCATTTACCTGCCATTGAGAATCACATGCGCTCATGTGAGCGTACAAATTTTATCAGGCCTAGTTCAGATTTGTTGCTTGCGTTCTATAGTTTTAATGCTATCCATTCTTTTGTCTGGTGTTAGGAAGTTTCTGCTGCTAGAAATATGCATCTTCATCAGCTTTAAGTATGCCTGTTCTCCAAAAAGTATCGGAAGTTTTCATGTAGCGTGCATGTCTGAAAGTCCGAATGTTCCTGTCGTTATTTTTTCCTACCAAGCCAAGGTCAGTACTAAACCCAGAGAATGCCCATGAAGTGTAAGTAGCACTGCCACCAGTTCTTCTCTACTTGAGTTATGCAGGCACCTGGAGCTAACCAGCTAAGTTTCTATCCCAAGCCCAGACAAGAGTTTGACGTCTTTAATCTGAATCAGGAAAAGGCAGCCTAGACGAGCATGTTTTCAGCTTTTATTACTTCGCACGAGCATGCCCAGACCAAGGAAGGAAATGAAATTAACACAGGAAATAATGACACATTCACAGTAGCTAACTATCATTAAAATATGTTCACACACCTACTCTTCAGTCTTACATGCATACATACAATATTTATACATATACACACACATCTGTTCAGTTCTTGTTCTTTGCCTTCAGGAGGCTGCACCCACACTGAGACAGTTGTAAAAACCCTATGGCTTAGTGTCAAGCACGTAATAGAGCTTTAGAAAGTGTGGATCAGTCCCAGGAGCGTTGATTCTAACCTCATGCCCAAACAAAGCCCCTTGAAACTACTCCTAAGGAATCCTAGAGATGCAAAGGAGGCCAAAGTTAAATGCCTAGTTAAAATTTATACTCGTAAATAGCTATAGAACAAAACTATTATTGATATAAGCTGAAAATTGTTCAATAGTAGTGACTTTTCTAGCATTTTTTAAACTAATGCTGAGGGTTTGCACTCTAAGTGTATTAGTTCATTTGTTTATTCTGTCCCTCTGTCAACAGCAGATCTTGAAGATGCGGACTTTTATGCCATGGGAGAAGAGGAACTCTAACTAGATAACAATTCGTTTTTGAGAAAACGAGAGAAAGGCAGACTACATTGAAGTGCTGCTATAAGGCCACGCCCATTCAATCGTTTTGCTGCCATTTAGAACCACGCACGTTCACGTGAGCGTACAAATTTTACCGTGCCATTTATTCTGAGTTATTATGCGCGTTTTGTAATTCCAGTTTTTAACTATTTTTCGACTGGTGTTGTTGGAAGTTAAATCTATGATGACAAATAAGTAAGAAATCTCCACCAGCAATGGCTGACATATTGATGACTCAACCGTGAAGTCTCTCTCACTCTCTCTTTCTGACCTCTCCTGGTCAAACCCTAGTACCCTAGACTATCGAGCACTGCCTGTTCTAATGGTCCAAGGAGGTCAGAGCTAATAATGACACCAATGCAGACAATAAGAAGGCACCTGTCACTACGAGATCTCAGTTCATTCGATTGTGTCACACGACTGCGAGTAAACCTGCTCAAATTGCTGCTTGGAACATTTACTGCAAATAAGCTAAACATAATTCCTGGATTTTTTTCTATGGACACTTTATCAGGCTAATACTACCTGTTCCAAATTTGCTCTATTTAGACGAACTCCTCAAGTGCCTGAAATCCTTGACTATATCAGCAAATTTATTTGAGCGTGTCTAAAAATTCACAGCTAAATTTGAAGAAATTGTCAGGAAAATGAAGCAACCTAGCCCCAAGGTTGGCCCTAGACAACAGGCTGGCCCAGATAACGAGGCTTGCCACAGATGAGGCAAGCCCCAGATAATAAGGATGGCCCCAGACAACGAGGTTGGCCACCTCTATATCAGACACTGTACTGTGCAGATAATTTAACTCTATCATCCCCACTCTCCCAACCCCAATTCCTTCCACTTCAACTGTTTGTGAGCTCCAATTTTGTCTTACAATTGCTCCTTCATTATTTAACTCCACTTGTCTTGAAAACAACAGAAGATAGCTATAAAGCGAACCTCTAATTGGCCAAATCATTGATTCAGACTATATTATTCTTTCCTTTTTCAATATATTTAGCCTACATACTTGTATGTTTGCTTTTTTGTTGTCTCAGCTTTTCACTTTTCAGACTATGTCTGAAGTTGATGGTTGTTTGGTATTTATACACAACACACACACAACAATCAGCGATATAAAGAACCAATGCATTCAGATATAGTCTGAAAGCTGAAGGTCTCTTCCTCTATGAGAATGGGGTAGTCATATTTAGATAAAGATTATAGCTAGCAACTACTGACTACTTCACAAATTATGTTAAGAGCAATTATGTTATACACTTGCTATCAGCTACCCAATTACACCAACAAGCAATTGGTGATGGCACAAACACTGAAATAAATCAATAAAATACATGGTAGTTATTTAAAATAAATAAAAGCTACAAATCTTACCTGGTATGAATGTCACCTTTGCTATAACATTAGAACCTCTTTTAACAACGCATATCCCTTTATCAGTACACCCAAAAAAATCCACAGTAGTGATTGTTAGAGGATATGGATCTATAATAAGGCAAACACGACTTGAAATGTGATCAGAAACTTGCTTTACTGAATAATATTATAGCTAAATATTTCACCGTGTGCAATAATGGTTGCTGCAGCTAACACCTGGCATTTGAAAAAATGAAGCGAGTCTGTTAGTATCAAATTAGAATACTTACTGTTGCAGTCTTTTTTCCCAACGGGGCCACTCAATGCTACTACCAAGAACAGATTGAGTGCAGCTACTATGACAATCATGGTGCCTCAAAATTTGCAAATACAAAATGCCACCAACATAGGCAACTTTAATATTTAATAGATTCAAGCTCGTGCACGCAGTAGCCTTTATAGTTCACACATGCAGTATGTCACTTCAACGTCACCATTGTGATTGTAGCAACCTTGTGTTAGATTGAAGCGAAGTCTTTACTAGCCCTAGTTGGTCTTCTTCAACAATAGATACATCATTTGGCTTCACTAACTATTACTACTACTCATACGCTGATAATGGCCATTTGTAAAATGGCTATTGTGTATTAATCTAATTTAACACAGAATGCAATATGTGAAAGTAGCCATTACTATTAATATTATTACTGTAGTTGGGTAAAACTTTTGATTGTGTACGTAATTAATATCTAACAAGCATTGAAAACTCCAATAAGTCAAACTGTACAAATAACACAATAATTGTTGAAGTTGGAACACTGTTCACTGGAGCTCCAACAGAATCTGGGTACAACCAACTTCTTTAGTAGAGTCATCCTTTGGATCAGTGGGACTTTGATCATAGACCCTCCACTCCACCACAGCTTTAATCTTCAAGTTAACAATGTTGATGCAACAAGTAATGCAATAATAACAGATATAATAAGAAGTGTGTGAGATGCTTAAATTTGGTACATGAGCCCACCACTTTTGACAATCCTGTAGAATGTCCCTACCCCCTTTTACTGAAGCAGCATAGCTATTTGTGACCAAAATAAAAGGGGGGAATAGAATAAAAGGTAAGAGTATATGTGTGGTTTTTGGTCTATAGAATTGTAAACAATTCATTTTGATGTCACACTTCAAAATAATTGCTGCTAGCTAACTCCCAACAGTTGCTGTAACTTAGCTTTCCTAGTCAGATTCTTACGAGCTGTAGAATCTTTTGTGACAGTCAACTAACTAGCTCTCCTCGCTCCTAACTGGTCGGATATTCCATCATTTAGTGCTTGCATGAAAGATAGATGTCTACATACTCAATAAACCAGTATAAATATGTTGGAGCTAGCGAGCAAGATTGACATGATGGAGGAACAAGCAAGCAAGGGACAAACTCTGGCCAGATGGCACAAACAGTAAACAATTAATTATTACTTCACGCACTGACTGAACATTAGGACAAACACGCATTCACACTTCATTCACACACACAATCACACATTATCTGTATGTAAACACCCCCCCCCCCCCCTTTTATACACCTCTCTTAGACTGACGTACAGTATAGTGGACTGACTCAGCTCAGTCCAATTCAGTTGTTGTAGTTGCAGTTGTGATTCAAGTCACTCTGCTATTCAGTTCACTCTGCTATTCAGTTCTTCAACTCGTCTAGCCATTAGCACTGGAACTCTACTTTATCACATCACATCTCGTCTTCATTGTAGTATATTTTGTTGGAGTAGCGCTCGCTAGACAGAAAGAAACTATCTTTTCGTTAGCAAAGAATCTTGACGACCATAACACAAAGATTATACAACACATAGAAAAAATCACGTGATCGTATGGCAAGTCACACAAAATAATAATGATTATCTGACAAGCGTGTCCAGATTCTCCAACACTCCTTCTCACGTGAAGGCAGACAGATCTTTCAATCCTGATAGTGCATAGTCGTGAGAATTTCTCATGAGTGAGCCCTTTCGTCAAGATGTCAGCTATCATGTCATCAGTCCGACAGTACTGTAGCTCAATAGTATTGTCTTGGACTTTCTCGCGAACAAAATGATAACGAATGTCTATATGCTTCATTTTGCTGTGAGAGTGTTGTTGCTGAGAGATGGCAATAGCTGCTTGATTGTCCTCATAAATCACTGTTGATCCTACTTGCTCATGACATAGGTCATTCATCAACTGTCTCATCCAGGCAGCTTCTTGCGTTGCCCCTGCTAGGGCAACATACTCTGTTTCAGCAGTAGACAATGCCACACATGTCTGTTTCCTACTCTTCCAGCTGACTACTGCTCCACTTATAACAAATAGATATCCAGATGTAGACTTGCGGTCGTTAATGTCTCCCGCCCAGTCAGCATCAGAGTAACCAGTTAGGAAAGTTGCATTATCTCCATCCTATGTATATTGAAGCCCATAACTGACAGCGCCTCTCAAATATTGTGTGCAGGTACCATGGAGACTATGAGAACTACTTTCCCTCAGAAATGTCCCACTGTGCAACAAACCTCTCAAAAGCAGATGTCTAACTCTGATCAGGTAGTATGGACGTGTGTAGTCCACTAACTTAATCTAGAAATCTAAAAATACGTTTCACAGCAACCCAGTGCTCCATTGTGGGCTTTGAACAAAATCTTGCCACATTTCTGACGGCAAAGGCTATATCTGGTCTTGTCCATCCAGACAAATATAATAAGTTTCCTACTGCTGACTGATACTGTGTAAATATCAACAGTGTCTGACTGTTCAGTGGCTTTAATCAGCTTGATTCCCGGAGTAACTGGTATGCTGGCAGATTTTGAGTTTTCCATACCAAACTTACGGAGAACTGCTTCTGTGTAAGCCTTTTGGCCAATCCATATGTCACCAGTGTCAGAGATCCACTTCACATTAACTCCAAGAAAATAGTGGAGTTCACCCAAGTCTATATAATTATATATAATATATATATATATATTATTATATATATTATGTATGTATGTATAATATTAATTCTACCCTTAACAATGTGCTTGGGCATTGTGCTACCCAACAAATTGATATTAATGGTGCATGTCAAACTAAGTCTGTATTATTATTATGATGAAAAATTGTTGGCTGTGTAGACTATTCATTGGTAGACTCTCTGCTGCAAGTTCTTACCTTCCTATTTAAGAAATTTTTTGGCAAGGTTGAGATTGCTAGTTAGCAAACATCAAAGTATGATCTCCCTAGCTCTGGATATGAAACATTGCAGATACTCCTTTTTTTTTTCCTGGCAAGAGAGCTATGAAAAAGGCGTCAAATGAAGGTGAAGGTTAGAAAAGGAAAAGTTGAGGTTGGCATTCATGAATAGTGAGACTGATGGTGGCAAGGTGAGGAGATGAGTTTTCGTTGGGGGTAATCCTTACCTCCTGCTCAACAACCCAAGTTTGCAGCAAGATGCTCTTGGCACTCAGACGAACAGCATGGGGGAGGAGTCTCAGTGGCAGGCCACACCCATGGACTACACACAGAGGATGGTCAAAGATGAGACTCAGAGGAAAAATGAGTGTGTGTGTGTGTGTATGTGGTAAGGGGTGGTGGCTGTGTTGTGTAGTGGTTGTGTCCTGGGCTCAGGGCCCGAGGTCCTGAGTTCACTCAGGCAATTTTTCCATCTGATTTTCCATCTGCCTCCCACCAGCCCCACCAGTCTACCCAGCTGTGATTGGGTACCTGGCATTTGCTGGGGTGCAAATTCAAGGCCTTTTCTCATGCAACAGCAATGGTCCAGGTGGGACTTCGGGTGCCCACACTACTTGCTTTGAGGAAAGGTCTGTTCTCCTGTGAGTTCCTAGCCCAGCTCCAGGAGCTTTGCTTGCACGGCTCACAGTGCCTGCTTAGTGCATAGGCATCCTGGCTCTGCCAAGCGGCAGCAAGAGAATTTACATTTGCATTTGTATGTGGTAAGGAATGGTGGCCTTCTTTTACCAACCCCCCCCCCCCCCCTCACACACACACACATACATACACACACACACACACCTCAATTCTAACCTCTGTGGAAACATTTTGTCGCCAAAAAACCCCTGAAGTATCAGCAAAAATATTGATTGACCTCTCTGAAATTTGTTTTGAAAAATACCCTGCCTGTTGGGCAATATTTGGGTGTGACACGATTCCCAACTTGAGGACTTAGCTAATTCAAGAATAATGTACTATTTTGTTGTTTTGTTAGATTTATATACATGCATGAGAAGCACAATCTCAACTCACTCACCAGGACCCCACCAGTAACACACCTACTCAGGACATATCCACACAGGACTCGACATTTTCATCCTCATCAATCAGCAGTGTTAAGGAGGAAGACTCGCTAGTTCCACCTAGTCAATGTCCTTTTACCAAAACGATCAAAGATAGACTGAATTCTAAGTCAGCTACTCCTAACAGCATTAGTATGGACTCTATCTGTCTCTCTCAAGAGAGGCTCTCGGCAAAAATGTCTGGAAAGGAGTCGTCTGGACAAAGGAGTGGTGCAGGAGAGAAGTGTGGCTCAGTGGGTGACGAGGATAACACTGTCTGGAGATGGGCCCAGAGGCATCAGAAAAGTGTTGACACCTAGCAATACAATGTCACAACAAGAGTGCAGTTGTCATGGAGGAAAATGCTGAGATTGCTGGCAGCTTATTTGATGATGATGATGAGGATATGCCCATGATAAAGCGGAGTAAATTTCTTGTTCACCAGACCAAGATGTGAGTATTTAAGGATGGAGATTGATCATGCTGTAACTTATGGGTTGTTGAATTTGGTCTGAACCTTCTCTGTGTTGTGTGTGTTAATTGTACATCTGCCTGAGTTTTTGTGTAGTAAACTTTAACCTTCCTCTCTCCTTTCTAACGAGTGAGTCAACCCTTGAGAACTTAACCTTGCAGCAAACGAGAAATTAGTGTCTTTTTGTTTTGATTTTACCCGTAGCAATAAAACTAAGGCTCCCACTTGGGTAAAATGGCATTGTGTGTGTGTTGTTTGTGTGTGAAAAGTGGAGCAGTTGTAATCTAGTTGTTATTAAGTACAGTAGTTCAATACCACATTAGTCTGATTTAAGAACTGAAAGATAAAAAAGATAGAATGGTTATTGTGCATGTAAATGGTCGAGTGCTTGCACTTACATCAATCAACTCTCTGAGTTGATTCTCCAGAGCTAGCCAACATTATCTTTTGTACCAATAAGTGAGGAGAGAGAGAGTACATCTGATGAATTTGAGAAAGAAAAGGCGGGAGAGAGAGAGAGAGACGAATGTGTCATGCCTTCTCTCATATACATAGGTTCCATGTACTGCTCTGCTTTCCAATATTCACTAAAGTAGCCCAATGTATGTATGTGTGTGCATGTGTACCAGTGAACGTCTGGCAGAGTATGTGGACAGTGAAGCAGAAGTGTCTAGTGAAGATGTGGGGCCGGAGGAAGAAGATGAGCTAGATTAAGAAGACCAGTGCCTGTGGGAAGAGGAGGAGCTTGGCATATCTAAACAGGAGCTGTTGGACTAAGTGGCCAAGGCACACATGTGAGAGATGGGTGTGTCCTGGGGGTGTGGTGTAAGCATTCCGGTTTAAAAGGCATAAAAATTGCTAGTTCATTATTGGTTTAATCCTTTTTATATTTCTGTATTCATTTATTGATTGATTGATTTATTGTTACCTAGGAAACAGGTGGCATCCAAGGTTTTTGATAAAACTTAAAGTGATGAGAGAATTTGGCTCAAATTTGCTTTATAAACTAGTGGGCCAATTTTACTGTAGTGGGCCATTTATGTAATATTATATAAATTATATACATATTATATTGTATAAAATATATAGTAATATTATATATGCACTTAGTTTCAAGTAATGCATGTTTATAATAATGGAAATTAAATTGACAGAAACTAAAAGGCCTTCCAAGAAGTTTAGTACAGGTTTGTACCAATGGGTTTAGTGGGGAGCACACTGCACTGTATATCAAGAGACATTGGTTCAAACCCCACCTTAGAAATTTAGATTTGTTTTTCTTCTCAAAGGAAGAAAAATTTAGTTGGAGAATAAAAAAAAAAAGGAGCATGCAAGATGTAGCAAAAAGAGAAATAACTATGTGGCATAATTAAGTGCAATGCGCCAAGTAAGCGACAATTATGCTTATCAAAAACTCTGGTGGTGTCAGATGATAAGTACAAGCTAAACAATTTCAAAGAACGATTTTTGAAAAATAATGATGCTATTTCAGATTGCCATTTTTGTTTTTATTTGTTTATTTATTTATTTTCTGTTTACATGCATATGGAGATTTGGTTAAAGATGGTTTGGCCCTTAATAATGGTTTCTTCCATTCCCGCCATTTTGTGCTGGGCTCTGAAGCAGATTGTCTGGAATTTTTTGACCAAGATAGTGGGGATGAGGAAGATGGGATGACAGTCATGGAGGACACTTCCACTCAGGATATCGCTAAGATGCATCGGGACACACTGGAGAGGCAGGAGTTTATCAGGAAATGTCGGGTAAGGGGTGCACAGCTTGATCTACTGGCTGGCTTAGTGGGTTAGAAGTGTGAGACTTTTTCATTGCACGAGTTATAGTGGTACCGGATTAGGTGTATGCCAAATATATAATTAGTTTTGTTTTGATTTTTGTTTGAAAAATGATTTTGTGCTGAGATTGTCAGTGGACACGAGGGTTTGTAAGTCATTGTGCTCCTGCCAGGTTTTGTAGTTAATCATTTCCTCCACTTGCTTCCGTAAACATGCTAGAGGCTAAGGAACTTCTTACTTTTTTGGAACTTAAAAAGAACTGCGTTGATAGGAAAGATAAAAGACACATCATTACCCAAGTCACATGCCTTACAATAAACCTGAAAGAAAGAAAGGTAGTTGTTAATTCTGGATTGAAGGACTAAGTTACATAAGACAGAGAGAGAGAGCGGAAACAACCAAGTAAACTATATAATACATTGTTTATAATAGTGTGTGATGTTGTTGTTGTTTTTTGCAGATGCATTTGAACAAGTCTGAACATTAAGTAGCATGTGAAGCTTATAAGAAGCATGGAATTAATACTTACATATACATTCCACTAGTGAGTGTAATTGCTGTGTTTGTTTGTGTTGCAGGAGAATGAGTGTAGTGTGTTGGAGGATGAAAACAGCCGCAGCATTCTAAGTCTCATCAATGACACACCTCCATGAGCAGATTCAACAGTAAGGGAAAAAATGACATAAAATATATTTGATACTAGCTGTACGTTAAATATTCTGCTGATAAATAAAAAGTAATTAAAAACTGATGTGCCAATATAAACTATTTCTTCTGTCTGGCATCAGCTGTTACTTCTATTTAGTATTGAGTTTATAAAGTACTGTTAGCTTATTGGTGTGTAATATCGTTAGCTTGCAGCTGTCCCACCAGTTGAAATCCATGTACTGGGACATCTCAACATCACCAGTTTGTCAATCAACAAGAATGAGGAGGTGGAGTGGGGAGAGAGAGAGAGGTTTTAAAAAAATAATTATTATTACTTTCCACTCTCTATGATACCCTGTTGGCTGGTTGCTACGACTCCTCGCATCATTTTCATTGAATAAGCTAGTAATTATAGCAACCAGTCCAGCTTACCAGTTCCCAGGTTTTAGGCTTGCTAACCTAGAAATACTATTGTGATGATATGCATCTATCATCACAATATGCAAGTATGTGTGTGTATGTATATAGCCCCCACAGTGAAGTCTAGATGTTTCAAACCATGCAACTCATTATTGAAGAGAAGCTAATCAACTTAATCTTCATCATAGCAGAACAATTTGTCATCAAGTGTAGCCACACCCACCAACATTGGTTCAATGGCAAATCGCACTTCATCTTTAGAAGACAACTCCATTAGTTCAGAAAGCTGCTGATTTGGTAAGGGATGTATGTTGGGTGGATTTTCTTTATATAAATGGACAACTTTATTAATGACATTAACAGTTTTCTCTAATTACTCCATAGCCTCATAGCTGTAGGCACCATGGGTGGCAGAAAGGCACATGCAGGGTGGTATGGGTTTTAAAGAGTATAGTGTAGTAAGCAGTATGGGTTGTATAGACACATAGCTGTAGAGGGCCATCTATTGCAATGCAAATTGATGTGTACATGACCTCTATCTCGATTTTGTTAAAGGAAACGAAGTACTTCTAGAGCAAAAAGCATGTTTCAATCAACAGCTAAAGCTTACAACTCGTTAATGTTTATTAGCTGTTAGTGGACAAGAAGCCTTGTGCATGTGTGTGCTGAGGGTTATCAATCTTGTTCCTACTTCCCCTACCTCCCTTGAATGTAACTCTGGCTATCTCTGTATGTTGTAGTCAAGTTTGGGGAAGAAGAGACCATCAAGTACAACCCATCACATGTTCCTCCATCAAAGAGAAAGCCCAAATTGAAGAGTTCAGTCACAGCACCATCTTCCAAGAGCATTTTCAAATCTTTGTACAAATCCTGATTCAAGCCATTATTTAATATAAAACGATGACTTTTTGGTAGTGTAATTTAACTTGCATCAACTTTTGCCACAAATGAGTCTCTGTGACAGCGTAAATGTCTGTGTTGTGTGTTTGTTGTGGGATGAAAGCAGGTGCAATTGTTGTAGCCCTAGCTGGTGATAATATGGCTGGTGTGAACAGATAGTTCAGTGGCAGTGGGCTGGCTTGAGAACTGTTCTTCACATTTCCCTTGTAATGGTGTTCCCTTTGTTCACACACAAAGCAGCAATGCTTGAATATGATGGTACAAAATTGTTGTTATCTGCACTTGTCTACAATTAGAGTGAAATTAATTGGGCTTTCATTATAAAAGTTACTTCATTTTTTTGAAAAAATCTTGGTGTAGATAAAACTATAGATAGTGGTGATTTAGAGATCATACTATCTTTATGTTTTCTGAAAGTTGGACATCTTCGGAATTGATGTGTAGTCTTCAACATACCAATACAATAACTGAATCATGTATACTATTACAGCTACTGGTTCTGCCCCTGTAATTAAACTACTAAATACAAAGAGACAACCTTAGACTACTGAAAGCATATAGGGAAAACACTACTGAGTATACATTAGTTGTGTTGAGTTTTTACTGCACTTTCAGCACTATCATTGTACAACCAACTTCCTTGGTTGGGTCATCTTTTGGATCATTGGGATCCTGATTGTAAATCCTCCACTCCACCACAGCCTTTATCTGTAATAACATGTACTTGAAAATATTAGTATGTGATCACAAGTGTGTGAGAAATTGCTGGTGGGTAGACTTCAATGCTAGCTACTGACTTCTTTATTAGCATAATACAGAAAGAATCAAGTTGGAACTTTCTGAGTTTCATTTTTTTTTTATATAATTCGGAATTTAGCTATACATCTCTCGCTCCATTCCCCTTCCCCCAAAATTCTATTTATCATATCAAGACATCAAATAACTTGAATATTGAATAAGGTAGTAAGCCATAGATCCCAACTCCAGCGAAGCACTACCATTAGCTACCTCTTGTCCCGGGTGCTGCTATATAATATTAAGTCAATGTCAGCTAGTACCATCAAGTCAATGTCGGCTAGTACCATCAAGTCAATGTCAGCTAGCCATCAAGTCAATGTCAGCTAGTACCATCAAGTCAATGTCGGCTAGTACCATCAAGTCAATGTCAGCTAGTGCCATCAAGTCAATGTCGGCTAGTACCATCAAGTCAATGTCAGCTAGTGCCATCAAGTCAATGTCGGCTAGTGCAATCAAGTCAATGTCTGCTAGTACCATCAAGTTTCTGATACTAGCTCTCATCAATTTTTTTAAATTGCAAATTTAATATCAAGAATAAATTTCACAAAGCAGTCATAAAATGTGCAAGAACAGCTAAATATGGTTTGTGTTACTAGCTATGTGATGACTCAAGAAATGACAGGAAGGCTTTACAAGTGCATTTATTGCTTTAATTTCATTTATTTATGTTTCTTATTTATTATTATTACTTTTTTTAATAGCTAGCAATTTTTATTTTAATATCTTGGTGCAAGGTGCAACACTTGTGGCTCCCTTAATCCCTCACAGCTTTCCATCCCAATTGTCTCTATGGGCTGCTTACAAAGTTATGACCTATGTTTAGGCCTTGAAAATTATTCATGTGTTGTTGTTTTTCTGCCTATTATTCTCGAAAAATTTGCCTATTATTCTTTTGAAAACCCCTATTGTTCTTTTCTAAAAGACACAAAACCTAGTTAATTAGCTAGCCAGAGCTCTTGGAATTGACATTAGCTAGCTATTTATATTTTTGAAAAATGCACCATCAAACAATTGCTATATTCTAAAGTTTAACAATAATTGTAACAAGACAGTCGAATAGGCTTCAAGGTATGGTTCTTGTTGCGACATTAATATCAGAAAAATCCTCAGAGGCAACCACACACTTACATGTAGTTCTGACTTCAATTCAATGCACTTAATGTTTCAAGATCAGCAGGAACAAGTTTGATCCCATGTACCTTCAAGGGTGAGTTTGCGCTGCTTTGAAAGTTTTATCAACACATTATTATTCTCATCAAAGTTTGCTTGAAAGTTACCATATCCTGGTTTAACAGTGGATTAAAGTCAGTTCCAGAGAGATGTGCAGCAGTTATGTAAATTTTGTCTATTCTTTTTGCTACTATTATTCTTAATTATTTTGGTTACCTATTATTCTTAATTATTTTGGTTACCTATTATTCTAAAACGTTATTTCAGAATAATTAAACAAGGCCTACCTATGTTGTACCCCAAACTCCATGACGTACCGGTATGAGATTTTTGCTGACTTCTAGTGTCAGAGTCTCAGTGACAGCAACACCAGGTGTTACAGGGCACTTGACTCCTAGGCTGCAGATGTCTCTGGCAGTAAATCCAGGGAATGGTAAATAAGCAACTCCAATATGTGCGTAAATACCATTCCGTAGCATTGTATAATTCTTATCTAAAAATTTGGGGGGGGGGGGAAGAAAGTAATTGTTAATTAGAGGGGGAAAATACAATAGGAATCACTGAATAAATTTTAGCAAAGTCCCCAAATATACTATCATGTGTGTCTATAGGACCTTGAACTTTCTACTAGTGGCCTTCATGTTATGGCTTCTGTGAAAACCGTGGTTTACCCATATCCTTGAGGGAATGCTCCGTCTAAATTGAAGAAAAGCAGTAAAGAGATTTTCACTGAACTCATGAACTTTGGGTAGCTGACCACTTCTACCACGCAACTTCTTTTACCACAAGAAAGTCATTCATTTGTGGGTAATCAGGCCAAAAAAAGGAAGAGTATGGTGATGGTCCACTAGTGATGACTTCAGAGTTCAAAGTTATCTGCCTTACTCAATGGCTACAATAGTTTACTCTCAAAATTGAGTGGGAAAATACTAACAAACAACAACGTATGTAAATATCTGACTCAGCACGTAGCCAATATCAAACATGTTAGGGGTGTGTTACTTTACAAGGACATTCTTAGTTATAAAACAATCATATTGTGGTGTTTGTCAATTCAACACAGAAGCTAACACCTTCGATTGAAATTCAACACACAAGAAGCCGGCTCAATTGCACTTTAACCCAAGAAGTCAACTTACTTCAACATCACAATCAAACACTCCACCATTGAATCCTTGCTATGTATGTCTCCTTTTATTAGCACAGCTCTTTTTCTTTTTCTTTTTTTTGGGGGGGGGGGGGGGGGGGGGGGGGGGGAGAGGGAGGAGGGCCCCAAATATATTTAGGTCAAAATTTATGAAATTTAATGCAATATGTAAACTATTTGGACATTTATTTATCAATGAAGTGCATAAATTAGCATGCAGTTGATCTATACACATATTTGCCTATATTGGTACCCTTATTCATCATAATTTTTCAATAAATTTGGTTTGGAGGGAGGGCCCTGGTCCCCTCAGCTCCTCCCCCTCCCCTGGGAGTAATCTGAATGTATCTGGCATTTGTTGAATTTTGGTCTCCAACCAGAAGCTATCCGTCTTACAAAGTCTCATTAGCCATTCTCAGGCATAATCATTTTGAAAGCTGCAATGTTTGCTTAGCTATGTTCTCTAATGATCAATTACTCACTCTCTTACATGTATAATCACAATAAACACAATTGCACTGCATCTTTTCACCAGTTCTCTTCACTGATGACATGCACTTAAACAAAGAAGCATCCTTCAAAGATAACTTGCATTCAATTGTCGCTGTAAATTACTTCAACTTTCACAGTCAAATCTATGATGATAAATAAGTAAATCTCCAGCAGCAACGACCAACATATTGATGACTCAACCGTGGAGTCTCTCTTTCCCTCTCTCTTTCTGACCTCACCTAGTCAAATCCAAGCACCCTAGACTATCAAGCACTGCCTGTGTCATGGTCCAAAGAGGTCAGAGCTAACAATGATGTCAATGCAGACTATAAGGAGGCATCTGTCACTATGAGACCTCAGTTCATTTGATTGTGTCACACACGAGTTTGAGAGCTGACTGCGAGTGATAAATCTGTCAAATTGCTGCTTGGAACATTTACTGCAAATAAGCTGAACGTGTTCCTGGATTTTTTTCTATGGACACTTTACCTGCAGGCTAACACTACCTGTTCCAAATTCGATCTATTTTAGACGAACTCCTCAAGTGCCTGAAATCCTTGATTATTTCAGCAAATTTGTTTGAGTGTCTAAAAATTCACAGCTAAATTTGAAGAAATTGTCAGGAGAATGAAGCAACCTGGCCCCAAGGTTGGACCTAGACAATGAGGTTGGCCCCAGATAATGAGGCTGGGCCCTCTATAACAGACATTGTGTAGCTACAAATAATTTAACTTAATCATCCCCACCCTCCCAACCCCCAATTCCTTCCACTTCAACTGTTTTTGTCTTACCAATGCTCCTTTATTATATATCTCTACTTGTCTGAAAATAACAGAAGATAGCTAGCAAAGTGAGCCTCTATTCCAAAACAACAAAAACATTGATTCAGATTATATTTTTCTTTCATTTCAATATATTTAGTCTACATACTTGTAAGCTTGCTTTATTGTTGTTGTTGTTGTTCTTTGTCGTTATTTTGTCTCAGCCTTCAGACTATAGCTGAATGCATTCATTGCTGATGGTTGTTTGGTATTTTATACACAACACACACAACCATCAGCGATACAGAATCAATGCATTCAGATATAGTCAGAAAGCTGAGGGTCTATGGGGCAGTCATATTAAGATAAAGATTATAACTAGCAACTACTCCCTCTGATTACTTCACAAATTGTGTTATACACTTGCTGTCAGCTACCCAATTACACTAACAAGCAATGGTGGTGGCACAAACACTGAAGTAAATAAATGGTACTTATTTATAATAAATAAAAGCTACAAATCTTACCTGATATGAATGTCACCTTAGCTGTAACATTAGAACCTCTTTTAACAACGCATACCTCGGCCTCACTACACCCAGACACATCCACAGTGGTGATTTTTAGAGGATATAGATCTATAAAGGCAAATACGACTATAAATATGATCCGAAACTTGTTTTTAAGCTAAAATAGCTATTTCACTGTGCGCGATAATAGTTGTTTCAGCTAATCCTCCGCATTAGGAAAAATGAAGCGAGTCTGTTAGCATCAAATTAGAATACTTACCGTTGCAGTCTCTTATCGCAATGGGGTCACTCAATGCTACTACCAAGAACAGATTGAGCGCAGCTACTACCGCAATCATGGCTCCTCATAAATGGCGAATACGAAAATGCCACTAATAGAAACTTTAATAGATTCAAGCTCGCGCGCGCAGCATATCACATTTCGCAGCTTGTCATTTCTACGTCACCATTGTGACTAGCAACCTCGTGTTGGATTGAAGTACTTGGTCTTCTACATTTTTGCATCAATCAACTTATGGCTTAATGCAATATGTAAAAGTAGCCATTATTATTATTATTATAGTTGGGTAAAACTTTTGATTGTGTACATAATTAATATCAAACGAGCATCGAAACCGAATAAGTCAAAACTGTACAAATAACACAATAATTGTTGAAGTTCGAACACTGTTCACTGGAGCTGCAACAGAATCTGGGTACAACCAACTTCTTTAGTAGGGTCATCCTTTGGATCAGTAGGACTTTGATCATAGATCCTCCACTCCACCACAGCTTTAATCTGCAAATTAATAAAGTTGAATTTGGTATTAAATTTGGTACATGAGCCCACCACTTTTGACAATCCTGTAGAATGTCCCCTCCCCCCTCTTTCCCTGAAGCAGCATAGCTATTTGTGACCAAAATAAAAGTGAATAGAATAAAAGATGAGAGTATATGTGTGTATTTTGCTCTATACAAATGTAAACAATTCACTTGGCTGTCACCCTGCAAAAAAGTTGCTGCTAGCTAACTCCCAACAGTTGTTGTGACCTAGCTTTCTTAGTCAGCTGCAGAATCTTCTATGACAGTCAACTAGCTCTCCTCACTCTAAACTAAGTCTGTATTAGTATGATGATAATTGCTTGCCATGTAGATTATTCATTGGTACACTCTCTGCTGCAAATTCTTACCTTACTATTTAAGATTTTTTTTTTGTCAAGATTGAGATAATTAGCAAATATTGAAGTATGGTCTCTCTAGCTCTGAATACGATTCCTATCTCAGAGAAATGAACCAGTTATTTTATTTCACAAAAAGTTTCAATTGGCAATAGATGCCATTGATATGCAATGCTAGATTGACTCAGCCATCATTTGAAAAGATCTTCTTCAGTAGTGAACATCAAGTTTTAGTTGTTGTTGTTGTTGTTTTTCTCGCTAAAATGAATCCAGTACATAATTATCTAAAACAACTGCTTGAACTAACTTGGCTAAGGTAAAGTTAAAACAGAAGACATGACCACACCCCTTCACTCAGTTGGTGTACGCTACACACATACTGAATCATAATTGAACATGTAGAGACAGCTTTACTAGCTGTACTATGTGTAATGACCTCCTCCCTCCCATGACCAATCTCTCACCAATCTTGCTCATTCACTTAAACTATAACAATTCTGAACCTAGGCGTGTACCGGAGGGAAACTTGGGCTAACTGAAAGCGTCACAGTCTCGGTTGCTTCTACATTAGGAGTGGTAGGACACTTCACACCTAAGCTGCAGACATCTCTGGAGTCAAACCCAGGGAATGGCAAATAAATGCCTCCGATATCCCCGTATATTCCATTCCTTAATGTTGTGTAGTTCTTGTCTAAACAAAGAAAGAAGCATTTTGATATTGATAGCAGGTAAATATTTTGATTAGTGATAGGATAATAACTGGGGTTTTATAAAGTGACTTCATTATTTTATTCTAGTCATCCTATAGCTCAAGCAACTACAAGAGGTCCACTTTATTACTACTACTTACTACTACTACTACTAGCATGCTTCTGCTCAAATGGCGAGCAGGCAGTCTCAAGTTAACTCATGCACAGTTCTATTCATATAAATTAACAAATAGATTTGTCTTAATTACAGACTACTGATAAGAAATGTAACTTGACAGACATGATGTCCTCTCAATTATAAATCTGAAAGTACAAATGCAGTTTTGGTTGGACATGTAATTTGTGGTAAAATATAGAAAGCAATACGTCCCATTTTACTCCTCTTATATATATATATATACTGCTGAAGATCTGTTAAAATGTGACCAAGGCACTTTACATACAGGGCGATGACACTATAATTTACCCTCAACGTGCATAGGCATGAGGGTTACAGAAGTCTGTTTGTTATGCATTTATTCATTCTGTCAACATCGGATCTCGAAGATGGCGGACTTTGATGCCTTGAGATAAGAGGAACTCGGACTAAGTGACGATTTAAGTCCCTTTAATTTGCTACTGTTTTTAATTTCAGCTTGGTTTTTGAGAAAACGAGAGAAAAAGCAGTCACTATACGGTGAGCACTCTATATGACCACGCCCATCCATTTGTTTACCTGCATGAAGAATCACACACACTCACGTGAGTGTACAATTTTTACCATGCCTGGGTCATAGTTCCAGTGCTGATATTTTCCTCGTGTATTTTACATTAGGAAGTCTCTTCTCTTGCTGGAGGTGTGATTCTTTCATCAACTGTAAGTATGCATGCGCAATGTGCATGTCAGAAAAGTCCAAATGTTCCAGTGGTTACGCACACATGTACCTCATTGGTTGCTGAGAAGCCACATCAGCTTGTCAGGATAAATGGCATTAAATTGTAACACTAAAGTTGTCTACACTAAGCCATAGCTAACATAATTTATAAAGCTAGCTAATTATGTTAAAATTTATGTTCATAAAAAGAACAAAACCATTATTGTTATAAGCTGAAAACCTGACAAAGTTTCCAATTTAAGCAGTAAATGAGCAGAAAATCGTAACTTTGATTGGAAATTGTCAAGTGACCTACTGTTATAAAGTTTCAAGTTTACTAACCCTTGAATGGGATACTAGTCAAAGTGCACAAGCTGTTGTAGTGGTTGGCAAAGTAAACAGAACTTCAAGCATTTAGGGCTGCCCCAAGGCCGGCCAGTCTGCTTCAGCACAAATCATTCAATTTTAGTACACTATCACATGTACTACTAATATGAAAAACATAAGTCAATATACATATATATATTATATACAGTACTAAATTACACAAGTCAGAGTGTGATATGGAGAAATATTTCATGGCTGGATAATCTATTTTCACCAGCCAAGTGAAAATAAAGCCTAAGAGTGAATATCTAGCCATATCACTCTGAGAGTGTAAAAAGTGGTTTATTCTATGCTATAATATGTCCAGGTTGAGTTGGCACAGTAAAAACCTCTAATAACTTATGAACAGAAGTAGCTACGCTTCCAGGGTTTGTACCATTCAAAAGCCGTGTTGAAGCGGTCCAGAAAATTCCGTTTATAAACTTCAGAGCTGGTGGGAAAGTGCAGTTTCAAAACTCAATAGAAAAGTCTATGGGAGTAAATAAAACCACACATTTCCTGTGTTACGCGGCGGGATTTAGTCACACACTCAAACCTGGCCAACCACGTGTGCAGTACCTTGACAACTGTAAATAAAAAGCAATAAAAAGCAATCGTCCATTTGGTGACCTCGTTTCTAGCCTTCTACTTGATATTCTGGTATGTTTTAGGCTCAGGACTTTGTTGCTATTCAAGGCTACTTAATAAGAGCAAGCTACAATGTGAGGTAAGTTTGTAACATGGGTTGTTTGTCCACTCAGATTTTCTTACAAGTTAACCTTTTCCCCGCAGATAGGGGTCAATTTGACCCAGGCTACAAAAGCCCCAATTACCACTACATGCTTGACATATGCACGCTTACATCAAAATAAAACGAATCAGCATGAAATGAGGATTATTTTGGTATATTTTATTGGAATTTTACGATACAAAGTTTTCTGCTATGGCCGCAGCAAGTGACCAGTCTTATACCGCTCACAAGGTTCTTCACTTCTTCTAGCAATAATGGAATAATTCAGTGAGAAATCTAGTCAGTTTGTCGGACTGCTGGGAGCGAAAATGGAGACAACCCTAAAGGTGATGGTACTCCTGCAGTGGGTCAGCTATGCTTGCTCCTCACAAACATCCGAGTCTAGGAGACATGGAGCTTCTTCTTCACACTATCAATGCCATTACACCTACAGAGAAAGACTCTTTGCTGCTAGAAGAATCAGACTTTTGTGATCAGAATTTGCAGAGATAACAAGATGACATAGTGTCCCAAGTGCTCTGCTCATCTTTGTGTTTAGGAAACTGTTTTGAAATACCATACAATAGGGATGGACAATTGAAAGTCGGGTATATGTTTGATATATAATATATAGTACTTATTACAAGAGTCAGAGTGTGATATGGCAGAATATTTCACGAGCAGGCTAATTTATTTTCACGAGCCAGAGGCGAGTGAAAATAAAGCCTGAGAGTGAAATATCCTGCCATATCACTTTGAGTGCAATAAGTGATTTATTCTACCATAGATATCTTAGCGTCAAATAACGAGCGTGAAATATCGTGAGTTATTTCACGGGTCACGTTCCTAAAAATATCATTGTGAAGATATCTAGGGTGGAATAAATATATATATATATATATGGATTGCACATATATCTCTTCATGTGCAGGTTCCCTTTACCATATGATTTAAAAACTCGGCCTTTTTTGTTATTAGCTCGCGGCCAGAGGTTTTTTAGAGATGTCAACCAGTTGCGGCGAGTGGCATTGAAACTCCTTTACTGTATATATGTAATTTAAAAAAATCAAATGTTTAGTACTTGGAGTGTTAGAAGTTAAAACCAATGATTATAACAGTACTATAGTATTATGTAACCTAACTGTTAAATGAGCACTCTAGCTAAAGAACGAATGGTAAGTGCCTCTGTCTGGTTAGAATTACTTGATTACCGCATTAAATTGATTTTTTGAGTTTGTCACAGCGGTCAGTTTTCTCATAGCCAGTCACATGTGACAGTACTTGGGAAAAGGGACCAATTGCATTAAAAATTGAACAGGCTCTACTGTACATTTTTGATTTTACGTAATTGGTCCCTTTTCCCAAGTACTCTCCTGCTCTTGTTTTTTTCCCCCTCAGCCATCCTCTTCAACTCATGGATTCCCTTCTCTTCCTGTCTACCTCTCCTGCTCCCCATTATCTGTCCTTTCTGTGTATTTTCTTTCACTTCTTCATTGAAGTAGTTACACCAGTCAGCTTTTTCTCACCTGTTTCTATTTTTATTGACTCTTGCATTCTCTTGCTTCTCTAGATGAACACTCTTTCCCAACTCAGTTTAGCGACTCAGTGTTCAGTTTTTATAGGTTAATAAGGCCCTTCAAGACACTCCAAGCTTTAGTGGTTTGTGTGCGCATTCCGCACCTGACGTTGCAGGTTCAAATCCCATGAAAGCCACTTTTTGTTCCTTTTTTTTTTGTCAAATGTTATTCCCATTCAGACAATGACGATGCTTTACCGACTCTTATTAGCTCATGAATTATTCATGAATACACATACCATCGTCTGTCGTTGTCGTTACTGACACACAATCATATTATTATATAGATATATACAGACAATTGGTTCAAATTTGTTAATCTCTGATGGTGTCTCACTTGCAACACTTGCAGTATTATTGATAATAATAATAGTAATAATATTGTCATCAATGTACCCACAAATATATTTAGAGTGTTGCTTCTCTTCTTTCCCTCACTCGTATTATCACTAACTCCCATTTCTAGCCATCGAACCATATAATTAATAACACAACCATCATAACATAAACTAACCAATGGCTACTCAGAGTGTAGGAGATTGATTAGTGATCCACAAAACACATCTTACCTGGCTTTATTGTGGCCTTGACTGTAACATTACTGCCTCTTTTAATTACGCATGGACCGCCCTGCCCACTGCAGCCAGCAACATCCACCTTTGTAATCGCCATACCAAATTGCTCTAAGAAAATATTGTGACAGATGCTTTAAAAACAAAACAAAAAATAGACATTGTTGCCAGCATTCAGTTGCTTCTCTTTGCTAAACTAAGTTGATTTTTACATGTCCCTAATATCCACTTCACCCTCCCTGTCCCTAATATCCCCTTCACCCTCCCTGTCCCTAATATCCCCTTCACTCTCCCTGTCCGTAATATCCCCTTCACCCTCCCTGTCCCTAATATCCACTTCACCCTCCCTGTCCCTAATATCCCCTTCACTCTCCCTGTCCCTAAAATCCCCTTCACTCTCCCTGTCCCTAATATCCCCTTCACTCTCCCTGTCCC
>WLWD01004155.1_pt1 | contig 39101 bp, 12 predicted proteins | sample 6712731 | NCBI WGS metagenome assembly WLWD01 (sample SAMN12718690, study PRJNA576275) | sponge metagenome | isolation source: marine sponge | host: Mycale hentscheli | place: New Zealand: South Island, Marlborough, Capsize Point | collected 2014-11-01
CAGTGAGCCTGAGACTACATAGGCAGTGAGCCTGAGAATACATAGGCAGTGAACCTGAGAATAGATAGGCAGTGAACCTGAGAATACATAGGCAGTGAACCTGAGAATACATAGGCAGTGAACCTGAGAATAGATAGGCAGTGAGCCTGAGACTACATAGGCAGTGAACCTGAGAATAGATAGGCAGTGAACCTGAGAATACATAGGCAGTGAACCTGAGAATAGATAGGCAGTGAGCCTGAGAATAGATAGGCAGTGAACCTGAGAATAGATAGGCAGTGAGCCTGAGAATAGATAGGCAGTGAGCCTGAGAATAGATAGGCAGTGAGCCTGAGAATACATAGGTAGTGAGCCTGAGAATACCTAAGGAGCAAGCTTGAGAAAACATAGGCAGCAAGCCTGATAGTGTATGCAAGAATAGATAGGCCCTGGGCGTCAGTGCAAGATTAGGTAGGCAAGTCTGATAGTGCAAGATTGGATGGCAGTGAGTCGAGAGTTCGTGGTCATAGTTTAATTACAGAACAGATAGGCAGTGAGCCCGAGAGTGTGCACGAATACATTGGTGAGCTAGAGAGCAAGAATGCCTTAACAGCATTGGGTGTGAAAACAGATAGACAGTAACTTGAGTGTGAGAATAGATAGAGAGTGAGCCTGATAGTGTGAGAATAGATAGGCAGCGAGCCTGATGGAGTGAGAATAGATGGCAGTGAGTCTGATAGTGTGAGAATAGGTAGGCAGTGAGTCTGCTGGTGTGAGAATAGACAGGCAGCAAGACAGATGGTGTGAGAACAGATAGGCAGAAGCCTGATAGTGTGAGAATAGACAGGCAGCGAGCCTGAGTGAGAGTGAGAGAATAGATAGACAGCAAGCCTGCGAGTGAGAATGGATGGCAGTGAGTCTGATAGTGTGAGAATAGGTAGGCGGTGAGTCTGCTGGTGTGAGAATAGACAGGCAGCAAGCCTGAGTGAGAAGAATAGACAGGCAGCGAGCCTGAGTGAGAGTGAGAATAGACAGGTAGAAGCCTGATAGTGTGAGAATAGACAGGCAGCGAGCCTGAATGAGAGTGAGAGAATAGATAGACAGCAAGCCTGCGAGAGAGAGTAGACATGCAGTAAGCCTGATAGTGAGAGAATATGAGCCTGATAGTGTAAGACTAGACAGACGGCGAGCCTAACAGTGAGAGAATAGACGCCCGTGAGCCTGATAGTGCAGAATACATAGGCAGTGAGCCTGAGGGTAAGAAAATAGACATGCAGCGAGAGTGAGAGAATAGACAGGCAGAGAGCCTGATCATGTGAGAATAGATAGGCAGCGAGAGTGAGAGAATAGACAGGCAGAGAGCCTGATCGTGTGAGAATAGACAGGCAGCGAGAGTGAGAGAATAGACAGGCAGAGAGCCTGATCATGTGAGAATAGACAGGCAGCGAGAGTGAGAGAATAGACAGGCAGAGAGCCTGATCGTGTGAGAATAGACATGCAGCGACTGTGATAGTGTAAGAATAAATAGAGTGAAGGGCAGCGTGCCCTGCATAGACACTTTCAAAGGGGCCCTGGACAGACCATCACACCTTTATTTGGTGGAAATCTAACTATATGTACTAGAACTGCCTACTCATGCTCTCTATAATGCCACACTGGCAACAGTGTAGTGTGGCTTATGAGTCCCAAGACACATCCAGCACTACAGTTCATTCTCTAATCTCTCTCATTATGTAACCCCTATTTGCTCCGCCTCCCTTCTCATGTAACACTCTCATGTCAGCATAAATATAAATTACAGCATGCAACCTGACTGATTCAGGAGTTTCCAAGCTTTCGAGAATACTGATCACTTTGACAGAGCCAATCTTGGCAATACGGCCATTACTAAATACTGCACATAGTTACTAACATGCAATGGACAATGATGATCATAAATTTTTGCATGAAGGTTCGAATAAGAAGAGTGGGAGCCAGCAATGCACCCTACACCTGTAACGAAGGCCTACGCCTGATCATAACGAGGGTTGGCAGCATTTCGTGATTTAGAGATTGCAACTGTTGGGTAGAGTAACAGCATTAGAACTAGAGTCCAACTCTTAACATAACTGTACTAGTTAAGCAAGGCAAATGGACCAGCAGCATGCCAATGTATTATCGAGCCATAGAACTCCTATTTTCAGCTGATTGCATCAATGAAGGCCACTGATTGATGATTTAGATCCTATTAATCCAACCTGACCTACAGAAAGCTAATTACATAGAGTACAGTAGTGTATATCTCCAGCCCCTTACTATTTAAATGATACCACCACTGATGAGCAGCCATCCTTAGAGAGCTAATAGTGCCGGGTGAACCAGCCATTCTGGCAAGGAAGTAACAGGTAGCTACTAGGCTTAGGCTACAAGCACTGAGAACAGTGGCTATCAGGACTAATGTACTTGTGCCCGGGTGCCATTGCTCCACATGTGACACCCCACACGTGATCGCTTAGCCGAATGGTCGCAGTATTTGCAGGTCCTCTGCCGACCTTTACCTGGGCTCGGGTGATGTGATGGTGGGCTTAAAATTTTCTCGTTCTAACAGCCAATAATTATTTCAGCCGAGAATGACTGAATAACCACTAAGATATTTCATGGCACATGAATTATTCAACTCAGTCAGCCATATAGAAATACAACACACACACAAAGTTAGAGCAGTCTTACGTCACACGATATACTACCTTATTATGTCATCTATTGTTTGTGGTCTTCCCAATTAGTGAGGGAAACTGAACAAACTACTTAATGTCAGCCTACCCACCGCATAGCAGTAAGTTAAGGGTCCAGTAAAGCGAGATTAAATATGTCATGATCAAAATAGATCCTAAAGCCTGTCAGGAATAAATAATGTGCTTATAAACTACAAGCCAGAGACACAGATGGATAAAATTCGAAAAAAATTTCAGATGTGCCCACACTTGACTGCCATTGCAGGGCTCCTCTAAAAGGTTCTAAAAGAACTAAAACGTTCCGCAGACTGGAATATTTTTAGAGATGTTCCAACTGAGGGAAACCAAGCATTCTACTTGGTACAGCTACAGCTGGTAATTTAGTGATATGAAACTCATAACAACTAAATGACAAAACTGACAACAGAACAGAACTTGTTATCCTACATATAGACTCATTGCTACATATGTAGAATACATGGAGGTATAACCTTCTAACTAGAACTGAACTAGACACAGCTGATGCCAATGCCACTGAATGTCATAGATTACACAAAATAAGTTAGCTGAAATAATAGACATCTTCCAACAGAACAGTCACAGGATCATGTGTTAATGTTACTGCATTAGTCACTCCTTGTTATTGCAATAGTGTTCCCCAGGAATTAAATCGGCAGTTTTTGGGAGGCACAAATTCACTTAGGGGGAAATCACAGGTTATATTGCATAAGATCAGCCTTCAGAAACTTGCCAGAGTACGGACTAGCATTCAGATCACTAAGATTATCAACATCTTGTGATAGTACTGGTCTCATATACAGTGACATCTGATTACATTACTTGACGTACATATTTACATGTATATTTATTGACACAAACACACACACACTTTTGTCCTAGGTGACCACAACAAGCTAGCCAGAGCCACTAATTGCTCCGAGTGTTGGTGATACCTTCTAGCAATGCAGACCTATTAGAATCAATACTTCCTTATTACAAACACACTCTAGAGAACACTCACCTTGCCATCACTTCAGCAATGTCAGGTAACTCTATGATCAAATGTTGACACTTCTTGAGCCATCATTCACAGTGTCAGAGACATTGAAAGCAGCTTCACCCACTCCATCCCACTACAAGGAAAAGCAATAGAAAAAGAAAACACACTGAAGTGAATAAATGCAATCATGAAATTCAACTTATACTCTGCAAGCTAATCCCACCAAGAAATTGTTAGAAACTGTTTATCAAACTCTAGCTGAGCGGTATAGTCTCTTAAAAATATTCACTAACACGGCGGTTCTGGACCTCTAGATTGGAGTCAGTTGTAACACAACAAGTGGTAGAGGCATGCATGAACACATACTGTAGTATAAAGCAGAAATAGAACGGTCAAGACAGTGTGGTAAAAAAACCACAACAACATTAATTTTAGAGGTTAGTGACAGGGAAAAAACGTCAGCTCTATATTATATTATAAGAAACATTCCTACACAGGAAACTAGTTGCACACACAGGCATACACTACTAATGAATGACAGGATTCAGTTTTGATCAATACTCATTCACTGATTAAACATTTAGGTATCACAAGTTACGACCAAGGATGAAGTGATGGTAAAATAACTTAATTAAGTATTACATAAAGATTCATTATTACTACATAAAAATATACAGCTTCATACTAAAATATATTTATTTTTAATTTCTGTAGTATCTGTGGAATAATAGTTCAAATGTTTCGGCTCCATGTAGCCTTCATCAGTGACTTTTTAAAAGTGATAAAATAAAATACATTTCTCTTCCCATCATATTTTAATGTATAAAGTAAGGCTATAGAAAAAACCCAACTTTATACAGGTAAATAAAGTGGTTTCAACACAGAATAGTATGACATTCACTTCTAACATTCAAACCTTCTCTTGCTTGCTGCTCTCACACTCCTAGCACTCTTTCTATCATTACAGATTCATCACCTCTTCCTACTAATACCTGTATTAGGTAGACATCTATTGCTACTGGACTTAGTACTGCTTGATTATACTGGCTTCCCTGAGGCTCCATCATTACTTTCTACAGTTCTAACCCTAAGAAAAACGGCTGCACAGGTAGCTAACTATCTGTCCTTACTTTCTTCTTCTCTAACATGGCTAAATTCGCCAGATGCTTTTAATAGCCTCAAAGGTTGTAAAACAAGAAGCCGTAAACTCCTGATCGAATGGTACAAAAAATTGGTAAAGGTTACATAGCAAAAGAAAGTTTTAGCCATTGTCAGAATGAGCAGTCTTTTAGACGTCTTTTGATTACCGTATGTCACATATAGCTTTAATATTGTATTTTTTATGATTCTTTAAAGTGATCGACTTCCGTGGCTGCATTAATGCAGCCGCTATTGTTTTTGTTCCCCATTTAACTTCAATAAATCCACCTGATATAAATTCTCACTTCAAATAAATGCTTCGCCCAGACATCTTGAGAACTAATGTGGAGTTGTTGGCTGCAGCTACTTACTTACAAATTTCTATATACATAGTGAAGGCCTACTATAAAAGACATCAGCTGTGTTCAGATATCGATATAGAAGCCGTTGATTTCCATCCCATCATATTCATATTTGATTATTAAAGTTCAAACCACTAGTCATACCTAAATGTTTTTTTAATCAAACATTTAGGCTGCTATTAAAAAAAACAAACATTGAACTTTAATAATCAAGCATGTTTATACCTAGTCAAACAAATATTATCCAAGAAATCCCATCATATTGAACTGCTGCACACTAACCACTATCAATACGATAAATATATCTCTGGCCAACTCTTAGACACACTTCTGAGGATCTCATGACCCATACTGATTGTAGACAAGTTCAACACCCTATCATCCCTAACATCATTAGGGCTATTCCGGCTTGTCACCCAAGGGGGAGGTAAGTTAGACAATGTGAATGGGGGGGGGGCAATCGACATTAAAGTTAATCATGCAATACACCTTATAAGATGTAATTCTGTGTCAAGACTTAGATAAAAAATTTCCCCCCACTCTTTTTTTTTGTATTATTTATTTTTCCTACTTAGCCTTACACCTTAGCCACTGTCATCATGTATACCACTGTTAATTAAAAATTGCCAGTACACTAATGGGAAAAAACAACAACACAATCTCACTAAAGTACTAGGGAGGTGGGAAGGGGGGGCATTTCATTAGTTACAGTGGCCGAGTGTTTACTGCCACTCCTGACGATAATATGGAACATGTATATGAAGAAAACCAAAATGAGACAGGTTTTGAGTTTGTTCTCTCAGACTATTCCTTGTCAGATGGCGTATTGTCACAACAATTTCTAAATCTAATAGTACGGCACGTAAATTGCCCATTCAAAAATGTGTGGGAAAATCACTCTTCAATTGAAGTCGCACAGAGAAAGTGAAATAGTGCGTAACTAAGTGAAATAGCACGGTAACTAAGTGGAAACTAAGTGAAATACCACAGTAGCTAAGTGAAATAATACGGATAAGTGTGCACGCATGCAGTATTAACCTTGGAAACGTACAGTTGGAGAGATTCTAGTTGGAGACAATGTCATTCTGTACCACAGAAGCTCTACCCATATTAGACGGAAATTTTTCAACATTTTAAGAGGAGCCATAGGTTGAGACCGAAATTCCAGAGGAATCTAATCCTGAAATACAAAGATAGTGAGTGACTGATACAGTGTAGCTACAAGTGCAAATGATTAAAAAAAAAGATGGCCTACTATTAGCGAGTGACAGCACGGGTAACCTGTACTTTTGGGATCAACAGCACTCGTAAAGCAATTGAAATAGTACTCGGAGAGTGCTATTTCAATTGCTTTACGAGTTCTATTGATCCCTAATAGCACTGTTACCCGTGCTATTACTCATACTATAATAATATAAAATTGTATTTGATAACCCACACTTTCAGCAATGAATTGGCAGCAGAAATGGTTAGTTCAGACAGTTACATGCTTTACAAGTTTGGCGGGGAGAGGTGTTTAAAGAAAACTCTGCTTTTTTTGTCATGTCAAATAATTTGCAAAACTCCTAAATACAATTCATTAGCCTACACGTCACAGTATTTAGTACACTTACTTGTTATCGCATAGCATAAGTGAATTCCTGCCGTTTCAGTCCTCTTCTCCTTTATCATCACTCACAGGTAGCACAAATGCAGCCTAGCCAACAACCAGCAGCCAACCTAACGAACCACCTCCTAAATCAATCTTGCAGGGTCACCAAGGACAACTTTCCACAAAGGTCGAAAGTGACAGCTAGCAACAAGAGTGCGCGCAAAGACATCGCGTGAGGTCAAAGGTGAGGGTCAGCCGTTCTGCACATAACGTCTTTCAATTAGATTCAAGCAACGGACCAATCGAATTGACGTATTCAGTAATACTCTGTTCTAAAAAATATAAAAGGGAAGTGGTTGCTGAGGCTGCGTGGTGGTTCGCCGTCCTAACCCTGGTTGCATCTTTTGTCTGCCAATCGGTTTTAAAGGCGATTACTTTTCAAAGGATTGAAGTGAAAGGTTAGTGCTGTAGTGATTGCGTTAATATAAAAGTTTCATTCTCTGTAATTCCTTACTTGCACAGGTGTGAATACTAAGAAAATCGCACAAGAATATTCTGCCACAAGGTAACACCAAAACAATAGATCATAGCAGTTTAAGTTGAGCTACTGAAAACTCGATCTTCATATGACCTTTCTTGCTGCTGGCTATGTGCCTCTCTAATGTATATGAATTTGTTTTTCTTTGAAGTTAATAATTTTAAATTGAATATTTTAGCTTCTATAGGATCACAAATATTTCTTTTTTGTGTCTATTTACTTAATTTGTAAAGCATGTAAGTTCAAATCATATAGAATGCCTGGGGGTTACCAAAGTACAAGCCATTACATAGCTGGTTTTACTTGTTTACTTCCATAAAGAATGAAGATTAAGTATATGAATAAACAAAAAGTGACAACATGGACTCTACAAAGTTAATAATCATACCCACTTTTTGTAGTAACTGTAATGATTTCTTTTAGTGACGCCCATATTTTGTACAATAGACACTACAATATGATGACTTTTTGTATTCATTGATGGTTACACCTACTTTTTGTAGTAACTGTAATATGATTTCTTTTAGTGACGCCCATATTTTGTACAATAGACACTACAATATGATGACTTTTTGTATTCATTGATGGTTACACCTACTTTTTGTAGTAACTGTAATATGATTTCTTTTAGTGACGCCCATATTTTGTACAATAGACACTACAATATGATGACTTTTTGTATTCATTGATGGTTACACCTACTTTTTGTAGTAACTGTAATATGATTTCTTTTAGTGACGTCCATATTTTGTACAATAGACACTTATGATGAATTTTTGCATTCATTGATGGTTACACCTACTTTTTGTAGTAACTGTAATATGATTTATTTTAGTGACGCCCATATTTTGTACAATAGACACTACAAAATGATGAATTGTATAATAAGGTTTGGTGATCACACCAACTTTTTGTAGTAACTGCAATGGTCATCTCCTATTTTCCCTAGTAAAAAGGAAGTAATGAGTTAGTAGCAGGATTGGGGTCAAATAGTTGAGTATTTGTATTTAAGCTGTTGGAGTATTTATATTTGTATTTGTATCTTTAGATTTAAACTGTGGAAGTATTTGTATTTTTTGTATTTCAAATCCTAAGGTGGTGATGAAAATGAGCTCTCATATTATAATAGTCTCCTGGAACATATTTCTACTTAGCATATTCATTTTAAACTCTTTAGTTACAGAATCAAGGTGTGCCTTTGGATCTCAAACATTATGCCAGCAGAATAAATTTTGGCATAATAATTGGCATGCAAAAGCTTAGGCCATAATTAAGGATAATAAGTTTATTTTCCCAGCATGATGTTGATACACCACTATTGAGGCAACAGTCATGCAGTATAAAATAAACTTGTTTTATTGTACTACTAGTGATGTGCTTGAGCACAAATGGCGAGCGAGCCTAAAGACTATACTATTTTTATATGAATGATTTTGACTTCTAACACTGAAGCTACTGAAAATAAGGTCCAGTTTTTAAATTTCGCATACACGGTAAAGGGATTTCAGTGCCATAGTAACAAACTCTCTGCAACTGCTTGAATTGAAGGAAAACAACAACAACAAAACAATACACGTTATTTAAAAGTTTTCTTTGTGATATTTTTTAGCTAAGTAGTGGTTGTAACACACAATGTTTTGACACAACTGGACATGCACCTACACAGACTTACCTTAGCGGTAGTCTAGTGGATAATGTATTTTCAAGTAAATACTGTTGCGCACGGCTTATAGACAAAGAGCGCATTGACTTACCACCGTCACTAACTCGAATAAAAATAGAAGTCCCTTAAGTTTTCAAGTTTGAACTGCACCCGCAAAAGAATTCAAAACGGTAAACAATGCAATTTCTAGGGTGATATGGGTACTGATCGATAAACCAGAGGATTCTGTTTAGTGCAATTTGGGATGTGGTCGACTACATAACTAACACAAAAACGCGAGGGTCAAAGTACAAAATGACATACGTACGTCCAAACATATATACAAATAAATAAATAAATAAATAAACATCCCCGATTTTAGATTGTGTTACCCCTGTAAGTGTCTCGCTCGCTACGCTCGCTCGCCAATTACTATGACTCATAAAATACTATTGGAATAATTTTAAGGCCTGACAGGTGTATAGCTAATTGCAGCAAAGCCCAATAGCATATGTAAAATTAATGGACATCCCTACTAAGCCTGCTGAACCATCATCATGCCCCACAACCACCACATAAGAAGAAAATGAAACTTTTTTATATTGCTTATAGAAGACACAATTAGTAGCGTCTCTGCAGTTGATGCACACATTTATACCTTCAAGCTCCATTGCTACCATTGTGGAGCACCACCATCTCAACAGCAGTGACACTCCACAACAAAGAACATTGTCATGACAAACAAGTAACTTAATTCATTTTGCATTAGCTAATGGAAACCCATTAAACTCATTATTTGTGAATCATGCCATTTTTAAGTTTTGTGAGCATGAGCAACACTTCATATATAGGTTGATGTTTGCTCATGCAAGAGACACTCTGTATATGTTCGCGCAACCCTTGTGTCTGTATTTGCTACTGTCTGATTCTTGAAAGATTACAGTGAAGGGTAGCTATAGGTCGGCATTTACAGCAAAACACATTGACATGTGCATAATTGCAGCAAAGCCCAATAGCATATGTAAAATTAATGGACATCCCTACTAAGCCTGCTGAACCATCATCATGCCCACAACTACCACATAAGAAGAAAATGAAACTTTTTTATATTGCTTATAGAAGACACAATTAGCTAGTAGCGTCTCTGCAGTTGATGCACACATTTATACCTTCAAGCTCCATTGCTACCATAAAGGAAAATCTTCTATTTTTTTAAATAAAATATCCCACATTTGCAAAACTGGTTTTTTAATTGTATTCATGCACCCAGCATCCACAATGATAAAGTGTTTTGACCCGACAGTTGTCATTTGACAAAACACTTGAAGAACTTAAGTAAATCAATTTTTTTACTTAGTTTGAAGAAGTGACTTAAACGTAAAGGTCGTGTATAAAAGGGCGTTAGCCGGGGACATATTTTGCAATAAGTGGAAAATGGCAGCTGACAGTTTTTGTCACCGAATTACCCAGACCATTTTCGTAGCTTTACAGCAACTTAGCGCACACAAAAGCTTGGAAACAATGTCACATATAAGTTGTGAGCATCTTAACAGAAGGCAAAACAATAAACAAACAAGAAAAAATAACAACATCAACAAATGGTGGGCTCTAAATAGAGAATAAATAAAAGTACTGTTCACCATTGACGCAGCTAAATTCAACTGCAAAAGATATACAGCGCGCTATCAGAATTCTGCAAGATACTATCCGGAGGGTTCATCTTCAATCAAGAAATACTTTGGTACGTACACAGGGCATTGAGTAGATGGACTTGAGTATTACTCGTAATAAATGATTACATATAGCTATTTTTTAGTTGGGGCACTCGTTGTAAATGTGGTGTGGATCGACTAGAAAGGATAGTGAGGTATAATGGAGGGTTCTCTTTGCACGGCTACTTTTTTGAATTTGAATAGAAGGAACTAGAGGTCTAAAGGCATGCCAGGGATTCTTCCTTTTATACCCAGACCTCCGGAAGGATGTTGAGAATGTGGTAAACGAGGCCACAGATTTCGCTTACGGAGAATAGCATTGAATTATAAACGAGACCTCTACATTTAATAGATGTAAATTTTTAAAATACTAAACTTCATTAAATTAGCTCTAGTTTTCATAGATATGTACTAACAGAAAATCAAGTATAGCTAATTCATGCAACACACCAGTCAATCAATGGTGATGCAATTCAAAAGTATTTGTAATTGTAATTGAAATACTGTATCTAAGAAAGTACAGTATTTGTGTTTTGTGTTTAGTTAATCAAAGTATTTGTATTTGTATTTAAAAGCTACTCAGAGTATTTGACCCCAAACCTGGTTAATAGACACCATTTTCTGTGGCCATTTTTCCCCTTTTTTGGTTATTAAGCTAGTTATGACTTTGTTGCTTTATACTATTGTCGTCATCAGTAGTAAATGATAATGAACATCATTATTTTACTCCAAGACGTGTGTACCTTTCTTCACCCTCTGGCACGAATGTGTATTTTTTTCACATTTTATAATAATAATAATTATTATTATTATTATAATTATTATTATTTCAATGATTCAGTCATTCTCAGCTGAAATAATTATAATAATAGCAAATTTTCTCGTTTTTACAGCCAATAATATTGTTAATTAAAACTTAACCCGACGTTTTGACTTCTTGTTGACCCCTGAAGAGGACTTCGGCAAGAAGTTGAAACGTCGGGTTAAGTCTTAATTAACACTATTATTGGCTGTAAAAACGAGAAAATTTGCTATTATTATTATTATTATTATTATTATTATTATTATTATTATTATTATTATTATTATTATTATAATTATTATTGTTGTTACTAGCAAGTTACCCCACCACACAGTGGCACCTGATGTACTAACTTATGCAAATTTGGAGTGCAGTAGCATAAGGTAGTTTTATCCATGGTTTCCCTCTCGTGCTCTCTCTTTTTTTTCCTCAGCCATCCCAGTGCTGCTTTTCTTATTCTCTTTTCAAGTCATGAATTTACTTCCTCCTTCTATGTCTACCTCTCCTGCTTCCCAGTATCTCTGTCCTTTCTGTGCATTTTTTTTCACTTTTTCATTGAAGTAGTTGCATCAGTCAGCTTTTTCTCACCTGCTTCTAATTTTATTAAGCCTTGCATTCTCCTGCTCTGCCTCTCTTATACCCATCATGGTTAGCCACTGTAGATAAACTCTTCCCAATTCAGTTCAGCTACCCAGTGTTCAGTTTTTATAGGATAAAATAGGTTAATAAGGCACTTCAAGCTATTCTTAGCTGTTAGGTCCCGACTATCAAATGGTTTGTATGCGCACTTTGCAATCACCAGTTGCAGGTTCAAATTATGGTATGGTCATTTTTTTCTCCTATTTTTTTTCTTTCAAACGTTTTCCCCATTCAGATTAGGAAGATGCTTTACCAATTCTGACCAGCTCACGAATTATTCATGAATACACACACTGTTGTCAGTCACCATCATCATTACTGATGCACAAGCATATTATTATATAGATAGATTTTTTTTTTTTTTTCGTGAGTGACTGAAGTGAGCTAGACACTATTAGGGATAAAAAATTGAGGATATTTGGACGTACATATGCCATTATTGTACTTTGACCCTCTAATTTTTGTATTTGTTCCTCATTGCAGCAGTCTAAAAATAGTCAAGTTGTGACGAGAATACAATATAAGTCTTGTGTTGGTAATCCAGTACACAAGTGTGTGTGTGTGTGTGTGTGTGTGTGTGTGTGTGTGTGTGTGTGTACAAAAGCATTTTGTGTTACTGCTACTGCTTAGCTAAATAAATTGGCAGGTGAAGTGAGACTCTTACTATTGAGTCTCAATTTGTATATGGCAAAGTTCAAAGAGGTCAATGCATGTCCACGCCTAGAGGCTACTTAGCTAAAAACGCAAACATTAGCATGTGCACAAGAAATTTAGGAGAATAGAAATGACTTTGAAACAGGAAAACAAAAAATGGGAAAGAGCTAAGAGAAAGAAGAGGAGAGAGTTCGCATTTAGATCTTATAAACTTAGTGGAGTTCATTTTCTATTCTATTAGTGGCAGAATTATCTGTTGTAGCTATACACCATACGTAACAGAATGGTACTTAAATTGAAAATTCATTGTCCAATAGTCAAGTCACTTAGTGAAAGCGTTATTTACTAGAGCTCTGGCACAATTGAGCATTTTCAACAGAGTCAACTTTTGAAAGGTGGCTTTTGGTTTAACGACCCTTACCCATATCATTTGACGAGAAATAAAATTGAGTACCCTTTGAAAATCCAGTCCAATTGTCAAGTCACGAAAATACAATGTAAGTCTTGTACTTGTGTCAGTAAGCAAGTGTGTTGTAAGTGTAAAAATGTTGTGTGTTGCTAAAGATAGCACAAATAAATCTTAAAATTTAACTAACCAATCGTGCATGCACGAGAGGGTTACAGTAGTCACTTTGTCTGGAACTCTGATGCTTCCATACTCGCTAGTGGGTCTTCACTGCACTAATTACTTTGCTTCTCTTTAGTGTAGTGCGTGTCAACAGACTACGCCGGGATCAAGTCCTCAACTTGCTGGATAGTCCCAAACAGCACTCTTAGTGCTCTAGTTTTGTAGCTTGAACCCCGTATTTTTGTGTTTGCCTGCAGGTCAGCCCTGTCCCATACTCCACTAAGCAGAATCCTTTGAATGATCTCTACCCATATCATCAAGTTTTACCCCTTTGAATTAGGGTTGTCTGTGATATATCTGAATTTTGGCAGATGGAGTTAGGTTTTACAACTGTTTGTCACAGTTATACTACCCTATAATCATTCTTACTCGAAAATCCATTGTTCCAATAGTCAAGTCACAAAAGTTAGTCTTGTGGTGGTATATATGTCCAGTGAACAACACTGGAGTGTGATTCTCTAGATAGTGATGATGTATCGTAACCATGCCATAGTGAAGTTATATATAGTGTTATTCCATTTCTGTGCAAGTTTTGAGGCTAATCTCTTACAAAAGTGACTAGCTTGAACTCCCATTCCCCCGGTGGCTGACAGGATAAGAGGTGTGAATGATGCATGTTGAATCTCCCAGAGTGGTTTTACTGGTCTTTTAGATAGGCTTGGTTGTTGTTGTTTTTTTTGTTGTTGTTGTTTTTTTGTTGTTGTTTTTGTTGTTGTTTTTTGTTTGTTTGTTTGTTTTTGGAAAATTGAGGTATTTCATATTTGTTAGTTAAAATACATAGTCAAGAGTTACAAAGCTACTTGTGTGAATAGGAGCTAAAGCATAACTTCAGGGCAATTGTAGTCTCTGTTATTTTTGCATGCCGATTTTGTAAAGGCAGAAATCAACATTTATCATATTAATTTAGCTACCTTGTTGGTGTACAATGGCTCGCTCACCTATTATACTGAAGTGCATCACTAGTATTATTTTTATTATGTACTGAACTGGGCATAATACCTGTTGCCACATTGAAAATGCATTAAAGTAAACCGGGTGTGTGGATTAAGGCAATATTTTCCCATATCACCATGTGTTCAGAGTTATCATGTTAGGTTATTACACCCCCCTCCCCCTCCAGGTTATGTATGTGTTCATTGCACACAAAAAAAACTTGTTACTATGGCATTCACATATGAGCATACATAAAAAATTATTATTTATTGGATACCGCAGAATATCAGTCATCTGATTCATATTTACGCTAGTGCCTGAGGCACTTGCTTAAATACTAAGCCAATAGACTTGTCATATTCTCCCGTATCAAATGGATAATAAACAAGTTTTAATAGTTTGGTTTGTTTAACTAGCGAACTGGCCTAGCTGAAACAAGCACAAATAGTCCCACATAGAGAAACTTTAATTTAAATGCATTAATTTAATTTTAATTATTTCTATTTCATATTTTTATCATGCTAATAGTACGGCGCGTAAGTTGCCCATTCAAAAATGTATGGGAAAAATCGCTGTTCAATTGAAATCACACGGGGAAAGTGAAATAGCGCGTAAAACTTATTAGTTACTTGTAGTGATCACTCATAATACACCTTGAGCCTCGTAATAAACTTTCCCAAGCTTCTTGAGATGTGGCATGATGAATTTAGTTTGAAATAAATCATACAGTACCTATATATACTTTTTCAACAGTAAAAATATCAAGGTCTTAAACGTTGCGGGTTGTCGTAGCTCAATAGCTAGAACACTGGTGGCTAAAGCCATAGGTCCTGGGTTCAATTCCCCAGTGACAACTGAGATGTTTTCACATTTTACCTTTGCTTTTATTTAGACCCCTTTGATTGAGAAAAGTTCATTCTAGTGTATGTGTAGGGTTAGAACTTGATAATAGAATACAACCCTTCCCAAAATCTCTTGAGATAACATAAACCCTACAAAACTAAACCAAGTTTCACATCTTTGCAGTATTCTGCAAAGCAAAAATAGAGTTCCTAAAAAAATTTGCCAAATGATTTTACAATCATTTCCATACTGTTTTTGTGTATAATAATGTCACCTTAGGATGGTGATCACAAAGACAAGAACATGCAATGAAGAAAGATTGCATTAGGATTAACTTTATTTTTCAGTGTATGACTTACCGTACTATCACACCAATTGTAAGAATATTTTCCATGGTGGTGACATTGTGGTAACCCCTAATTCTGGCTCTGTAACTTACCCCTACAACTTCTGAAGTTTACTCACACACAACGTACATTATAATAGTTTGTCCAAGATATTAGTCAGGTGGCCAACCACTTCATCCCACCTGTTCCTACCCCCTGAATATACTGACTGATAATAGAAGTCTTGATGAATGAAATTTACTCAACCACAACCAAAATGATATTTGTTTTTATTCCATGCTAGATATCTTCACAATGTAATTTTTAGGTACATGAATAGTGAGTTTTCACATGGTGTTAAATTTTTAAGTATGTACAGTAACATCAGTCAAAATTTAAAAAAATCATTGGCAACAAATTGTATTGTATCGTGTAGTTACATTAAAAAATATATGTTACATTAAAAATATATTTTTCATTTTAAAAACCTGAACTAAAACTAAAATTGAAGCTGTTATAACTGGTATATAGTACTTATTACATGAGTCAGAGTGTGAGGCCAAATATTTCATGATCAGGCTAATTTATTTTCATGAGCCAGATGAGAGTGAAAATAAAGCCTCAGAGTGAAATATCTAGCCATATCACTCTGACCAGTGTAATAAGTGATTTATTTCATTAACTCCAGGTGTAAAAGTTGGCATAAAATTCTCTAGGGGTTTCCCACACCCCCAGCTAATATTTTAGCAGCTGCTCTAACCTGGTAGAGTTAGAGGAAGGCCGTATAAACCCAGAAAACTGGTAAGCCACTGGTTGCTATATAACTATAACTAGGGTAATGAGCTTGGGCAATACAGCCATGAGATAGCACTATGTGATGTGAGTTATCTCACTGTCACTGTCGTGTACCTAAAAATAATATTATTGTGAAGATATTTAGAGTGGAATAAAATCACTTAACGTAACTGGTTATCACACATCTGTACTGAACGAAACTATAAGCCACTTATTATACTTGGCAGAGTGATATGGCAAGATATTCCTACTTGTGAAATATTTTACCAAGTATGCGTAAATTGCCCATTCAATATATGCATTACTCGTGCTATTAGCTAATCCCGAATAGCACAGTTACCCTTGCTATTACTCATTCTAATATTATGCTGGTCTATTATGTATTCTAGGTTTCCAAAGAACTCCTGTGATTCAGTGTTCATCTTGTATCTGGTATGTTTAAATTTAAGCTAGCACTAGACATTTGTAGGTTTCTATTTGTTAACTTGTTCTAATGTCAAATTTGTATGAATAGTAAGCATTAGCACAATCACCATACTAGTGGTGTGCTTGAGCACAAATGGTGAGCGAGCCTTAAACTACACTATTGTTAAATTTGATTTTTACAACCAACACTCAAGCTATTAAAATAAAGTCGAGTTTTTAAATTACGTATGAGGTAAAGGGGTTTCAATGCCATAGTAACCGCTCCCCTCAACAGTTTGAATTGAAAAAGAAGCAACAAAATCAAATCACGTTATTTAAAATTTTCTTTGTGATATAGTAGTTGTAACGCACAATACTTTCACACAACTGAACATACCTACGCAAGACTTACCTTCGTGGTTCGTCTAGTGGGACAATGCATTTTTAAGTAACTACTGTTGAGTAGGGCTTATAACTGTGACAAATAGCACATTAACTTACCACCGCCACTAACTCAAATAGAAATGGAGCTCCCATAAGATTTTGAGTTTTAACGTCTGCACCCGCAAAACAATTCAAAGCCATAAACAATTCAACTTCTAAGGTAATGGTCGCTAAACCGGAGGATTCTGTTTAGTGAAGTTTGGGATGGGGTCGAACGCGGAGCGAACACAAAATATGGAGGATCAAAGTACAAAATGACATACATACGTCCATACATATATATAAATAAACTAGTGGTGTGCTTGAGCACAAATGGCGAGCGAGCCTGATAGTTAGGTAACATAAAATGTTACTATTTTTTTAGCTTACTTCATGCAAACACTATAATTGCAGTTATGGCATTAGATTTCATCAAACAAATACAAAATCACTCTCTTACCTGATTAATGGTAACTTTTGTAGTATCAAACATCTGCCATTCTGATAATCTCAATCACCAGTGACTCTTGAACAAGCTCTCAGCTACGATAAAAAATAAACCAGTGTTATTATTTGTAATTTTAGCCAATAAATATGGAATTACTACTTACCTCATTCTTGAGTATTTATAACTTCTGTAATATCAAATTGAAGTTACTTTGACCATCTGAATTACCTCGAATTCTTGACAACAAGCTCTCACCTACATAAACAAAAGACAATCAATTTTAGCACACAAATACAAAATTACTTTCTTACCTCATTTTCTTGAGCAGTAGTAACTTCCGTAGTACCAAATTTGAGTCATTCTGACTATTTGAATTTACCAGTCACTGTTGACAACAAGCTCTTAGCTGAGTTAACAATAACAGAATTACCTGAATAAACTTAGAAAGCAGTGGCAAAGAAGCGCAGCTTGACAAAGACTTCACAATTGTTTCAAGAAGAGAGTAGCTGTAAACTTTTTGGTTGCGTCAGCAGGATTCTCCGCGCTCGTTAATTGAAAAATACTGGAACTGTGAACGCTTTACCTAACTTACGTAATTAGAAGCGCGGGCGAAAACAGAAGTCTCACGTACCCCATAAACAGATAAATAAATATAGCGAAATCTCGATTGAGTTACCCCTGATAGTGTCTCGCTCGCTTCGCTCGCTCGCTTCGCTCGCTCGCCAACAAACATCCCCAATTTTTTCATTTTTACCCCTGTAAGTGTCTCGCTCGCTACGCTCGCTCGCCAATTATCATTTATACTACATCATGGTGTGCTTCAGCGCAAATGGCGAGCGAGCCATTGTGCACCAGTAATTCAAACAAGGTAGCTAAATTAATATGATAAAAATTGATTTTTGCCTTCAGAAAATCTGCATGCAAAAATTAATAACAAAAACGCTGCATTTATTTAGTTTTCCTGAAGTTAATGTTTAGCTCCTATTCACTTTATGAGAGAAGCATCATTCAGTCCTTTTATAAAAAAAAGAATAAGCTACAAGTGGCCATGTAGCGACCAAGTATTATATAGCTAAAATAAGCCATTCTAATTAACCAGTAGTTCCTGGCAAAGAGCACTCCAGCTACTAAAAAGGCATAGACTTTTTGTTTACATATGGTAAAGGGTTTCAATGCCATAGTACTTGCCACAACTGTTTGATTTAAAAAAACAAAAACAAAAAAAAACTGACAACTAAAGAAACAAATTTCTAAGGAATTACTGCACAGTCCTAACCCTAACTTTACTCTTTACTGTAGTAGCCAAAAGATGTGGCAGTTAATATTATACAAACTTATCGAGTTCTTTTTCTATTGAAATTAGTAGTGATAGTAAGTTATCTGTGTCAAGTGAATCGGTGCATTTGAAATTGTTGTATTAACACAAAAGTAAACATTTAACTAACTAATACAAAGACCTAACATTCAGATATGTCAGAGACAACCTAATTGATATGGGTAAAGATCGGTAATTATTTAGTGGAGTACAAGGTCAACCGCAATAATAACAAAAGAAACAAACAAGCAGACAAAAAGATTTCTACGGAATTACTGCACAGTTTAGAGCCTAACATTAACTTTACTGCTGTAGTAGTTTAAAAATGTGTGGCAGTTAATTTATGTATTTGTTAGTTAAATGTTTACTTTTGTGTTATTCTTTAGCTAAGCAGTACCTGTAACTTAACAATTTCAAACACACTGGTTCACTTGACACAACAACACAATACTTTACTTTGTGACTTGACTATTGGACAATGGATTTTCAAGTAAGAGCAGTACTGCTGTGTAGGGCATATACCTAGGACAAGCACAGCATTAGCCAAGATAAATTACTATCGCTACTAATTTGAATCGAAAATTAACTCGGTAAGTTTGTAAGACCTAACTGCGTCCGCAAAATTCAATGATATTGTAAGGGCCTCCAAATGATAATGTTTGAGGCAGAATACATGCGCTGCAGCTACATATACATGACATCAAAAATGTGCGCATGCGTATTGCTTGATAGATCCAGCTGGTACAAGTAATCCTAAATTTCCTCAGATCAATGAGCAGGTGGAATGCTTTGTTAAGACAACGAAGGCAAGGATGTCAGAGGGTTCGCATTTGGCTTTACTTAGTTATATATCAACACCTTTACTTTGGTGCAGCCTGTCACCAGCAAAAATTCTGCGTGAGAAAAAAAATCAGGACGACTATTCCCTATTCCACAATCAAGGCAGCTACTAGTTCCTAAATGGCCATACTTACAGGAATTTTGACAGAAAAATAAAGATTCAAACATAATCTTTTTTGATAGCTACAACAAGAGGCACAGAGTTCAAGATCACTCACCCTTACCAATCACTACTCAGGTTTGGATCACATCAGAAGATCAGCCTGTGGAGCTAGAGTTGGAAGACATACCAAGGCATATGTAATAGAAACTCAAACAGGTCAGGTGCTATGTAATTGACACCATCTCAACACTGTTCCAGAACACAGCCAGAGAACCAAAGAAGTTCTAGTGAGAATGGAGCAATCATAAGTTCTACATAAAGGCCTGAAGTCTAGATTATGCCCTGGAACTTGTACCTACAGACCACATTACAAAGAGACTCGGCAGCACTCACAATTAACATTCCTGAGGGTTTGTTTTATTCATAAGAAAATTGCAGTTATATGAAACTGAGAAATGATAATGTGATAATTTATAGTAGCTAGCTACTCAGGAAGTAAGATTAGCCACAATGGTATGAAAACACTACGATTCACACATGAGAAGTTGTTTCTGAGTGCAAACTCTGAAGAATTTTTGAAAATGAGTGGATCAAGCTTTCTTATGCCAAGAGGAGTTAGAAGGTTCCATGAAAAGAGTAGTAGAAATAATATCAGTAAGTTATAATGACATTTCTGATGAGCTGATTGAACCCAGTTTGGGAAGAGATTGCATTATTATCTTGACAGTATGGCTGATCCAGACACTTGTGGCTGCTGGGTGGGCTGGACTATTCAGTGGTGAAAGAGGTTAGAACCCGAATAGTGGTCGTTCTTCAGTTGTGGTAATGGGAATGTAGTTTTAAGTATGCCACTGATGCGGCACATTAGTACATGTAATTGTTAATTAAAAAAGAGCTGTTTTAATTGGTGAAAATGAATATAAAATGCATGCAGAATAGAACAGTTGTGTATGTTGGTAATGGTTCAAACTACTGTATCACTTCAAGCTCAACTTGATCTGATCACTTGAGGTAGGCATATTTTTCCTTCTTTACCTATAGCTGTTCATATTTATTGGTAGATAACCTTCAGTAATGTATATTGTTTTTGATAGTGTCACAAAAATTACTGTCTTGTTGACTTTCATTTCAAGAGGCTATAATTTTTCTGATTATCATTAACGCATAAAGCAACAACAGATCAAGATATGTGCAGAGCACCCTCTAATACACATATTTCACACAAACACACCTTCAATTTATAGATTGCACTTATTTGTAGAAATCATAAACCAACTATTGTAATAAGAGTCGTTATAACTTCTGTCATCCATAGAGTTCTGTGTTAACAAAGTGAACCAGTTAATAACCCGTTTACTGGCATATTGCATATATTTTTATCCCTAAATGAAGAATGTCAAAGCTTAGCTAAGGCGTCCAGTGCATGGCTAATGTCTGCCATTCGTGGACTATTCACTAAACTCTGACTACTCGAGCGATATCCCAAGCCTTTTTTATCCATCCAGTCGTCATCACTCCCGTGCTTGCAATAACTATAAACTAGAGGCCGATATCTCCAACCCTTTATCTGTGAGTCCTAAACTAAACAAGCTATTGTCTGTCTACTATGCAAATTGTAGAAGCCTACTATCCCAAATGGATGATCTGCACCTATTAGTCTCAGGACCTACTCCCCCACCATATTAGCATTATGTGAAACATGGTTAAACAGTGAAATAGTCAATTCCGAAGTCTCTTTTAAATCGCCCTATGCATTCACAACTATGTATCTGTTAAATCCATCATTAGTCAAAGTCAATTCTGAACTTCTCTCGGTTGAGCTTGAGACCAACCGTGGACTTCATCACGATCCTCTAGGCTCTGAGTCGAACCTCTCTCTTCTTGAATCATCTTTGGGCTCCTTGAATACTAAATTATAATAAGGTATTGATAATCAGAGACTTCGATATTGATCTCTCTAATTTTCTGTCCTTTCCCACTCAAAATTTCTTAGCCACAATGAATGGCGTTGGGTTGACTGTTTTACTGTTTTGGCTAAATATCCAATGTACAATAAACAACTTACGACACCTGTCATATGTACACTAATGACTATAATATTTCACTGACATACTTGTATCTTAATTTGCCTTTGGCTCGTGAAAATACTTATGCGTGCATTTGAAATACCTCCCAATATATTGTGTAGTGACTTTGTTGGACATTTAACTTGATTGATTTTTGTAGTCACGTGCATGCTCAAAATGATCAGTCTCGTATGAATTTGAATTATTGTTGAATCGGTTAGTGTGTAGCTGTGTCTTGAAAATACATTTGCCTGCTCTTCAAAATTCTTTTGCTAGCTCTTGAAATTTTTTGCCATATCTTACACTGACTGTAGTAAATATTATATTGTATAAGTCTGTGAAATAAAAAGATCCTTCCCTTATGTCTGCACCGTTCGATCCCGGCTGGCCAAGTACCAAACTACCAACCCACAGCTAGCGAGGGAATAAAAATGAAACCTGAGTGTGAAATATCTGCTTATCATTCTGACTAGTATAATAAGTGGGTTTGTTTTCTAGGCTAGATATCTTCACTGCAGTAGTTTCTACTAATGTTGTTTTGGTTGAACATTTACATTTCAGTTTTAGTTTTAGTTTCTTGATAAAAAATATTCCAAGATTAATTTTATTTTTAGTTTTTCACTAACAGAGATTACAATTTTAGTTTTTGTTTTGGTTTTTCCAATGTACTAATTTCAATTCTAGTTTTAGTTTTTTGGTTTTTTAGAATTTATTATTTTTAAATTCAAGTCATATTTTAGATAGTTTTTGTTTTTCAAATGCAGACTTCAATTTAGTTTTTGTGTTCCACCATACTGCTAGCTGGATTTTTAGCTTTTTTTGTTTTTTTTGACAGGAGTACAATAATTTAGTTTTCGAAATAATTATTATTACCCTGTGGCTAGTCTCTACTGAACGGAGAGCAAATACAGCAGGAGACTGAATGATTTCACATGCACGTGCTAAGGGAGGGGGCTTGGGCTAGGCTAGATAGTCGAGCAACCACAGACTGCTGTCCAACAGTTTGTCTTAGCCAAGCAATTACTCAGGTACGAAGAAACGATTGGGTAAAGGGTTTCAGAGATGTCACTACAAATAGTTAGCTATTTATTTTTAGTTTTGATGAAAAAATACTTTATTTTTATTTTATTCAAGAACTCTATGACTTTTAGTTTTAGTTTTTAGTTATCATCCTATGTGAAATTTAGTTTTGGTTCGTTTACAAAAATGTATTAGGTGTAACTAAAATTAATTTTAGTTTTAGTTTTACAGAGGATGTCCAAACATATTCAAGAAAGTCAACCACAAATAGAACAAATCGAAGGATTCAATCTTTCAAACATACCATGATGACAGTACAGTCATCATGACATGCTTGAAAAATCTGGGGGGGTTTTCAGTTACAACTTGCAAGGATAGTTAAAACCTACAATATAGAGAGCTAGACAGCTTTTATTAACTTAGCTAGTTGGCTGAGAATTCTCTGATCTTTTTTTATATCTTACCTGTACTCCAAATTTTTTGACCTTTTTCTGATAGTAGCTTTATCTGTTCCTTCAGAACCTTCAGGGTATGTGCCGTCCAGGGAAACCCTTTTTACTTCATTCCCTCGTTCCAGACAACGTGCAAATTCAAATTCTCTTGCAACCACTGGTGGTTCACCTGGCAGAGCCAGGATGCCTGTGCACTAAGCAGGGACAGCGAGCCATGCAAGAATAGCTCCTACTCACAGGAAAAACAGGCCTTTCCTCACAGCAAGCAGTGGTGTGGGAACGTTCCGGATTACAAAGAGTCACTCTTTAGTGCAGAGGTGCCGTATTTCATTAGGAGATTTAGTGTGAGGATGCAAAATGCACTAATTTTACGCCACGGGTTTGCAAAATATGCCAGGATATTATTTATTCTTGGATGTAAAGTGTGACTGGTGTCATTGCCGCGCCCAATTCAAAATTGATTGCGCCTGCGCATTTACCTTCTGTATGTATGTGCGGTTTTTTTACCTTCGGTACATGCCCTTCCGGTTATCATTTCTTACCGGAAATCTCTGACTAAAATACTGTTGGATGGACTAAGCGTCGAAGTAGTATCTTGGAATTAAGTATTTGTAAGTCCAAATTGAGTGTTTGAATTTTTAGTACTCTTTATGTGTCATATATGCCAGCTATTTCATCAGAACACTGATGTTATTTGTAGGTGTTAAGCTATCTAATTTATCATAGTTTAATGAGTGAGGAAAAGAGTGAAGCTGATTCTAGGATAAGTTCAGTTAAAGTTTGGGAAAATACCTATCTGTATAACTAGTGATGTGCTTGAGCACAGCGAGCCTAGTCATATGATTGATTTTAACTTCTAACACTCAAAGCTACTAAAAATAGCGTCGAGTTTTTTAATTACGTTTATACGGTAAAGGTATTTCATTGCCATAATAACCACTCGCCACAACTGTTTGAATTGAGAACAACAACAACAACAACAAAACAATACACGTTATTGAAATTGATATTATTTAGTAGCTGTAACCCACAATACATTCACACAACTGGACATTACTACACAAGACTTACCTTCTTGGTTAGTCTAGTGGACAATGAATTTACAAGTAAATACTATTGCGTACGGCTTATAATCATGACAAATAGCGCATTGAATTACCACCGCCACAAACTCGAATAGAAATGGAACTCCGGTAGGTTTTCAAGTTTTAACTGCACCCGCAAAATAATTTAAAACGATAAACAATTCAATTTCTAGGGTGATATGAGTAATAATCAATAAACCAGAGGATTCTGTTTAGTGAAGTTTGGGACGGGGTCGACTACCGAACTAACAAAAACGCGAAGGTCAAGTACAAATGACATATGTATGTGCCCACATATATCCCTAATTTTCAATTGAGTTACCCCTGATAGCGTCTCACTCACTTCGCTCGCTCGCCAATAATATGCTTGTGTGTCAGACGAGGCCAACATGACCACCAGTCTCACTAGCCAGACGGGAAAGGGTCTGATGTTCATTGTGTACCAATTTCATTAGGTTTGCAGTAATGACCACAAATGCTACTAAAGCTGCGGTGATTTTCCCAGTTGCAGCAGCTATAGGATATACAATACCAGATCGAACGCAGTGGCGACATCTAACGTTCAAAATTCACACGTGAAAGTTGTGCAACGCCCATGTAAAAGGTTAAAACCGTATCTCCTCCATAAGCTATGCATAGAAAGGATTCTCCTTCAGATTCTGGACGAGGTAACGAGATTGGTGCACGATGGACACCAGACCCTTTCCCAGCGTAGCGATTAGGTAAAGGGTCTGGTTTATGAGACTATATGACCACCTGTGTGTTTTCATAAATAATTCACGAGCTCCACAGAAAGGTAAAGGGTCTTCATAATCTGATTCTGAAAAACAAGTGAAAATAAGTGTTGGGTACAGTGTCAGTTCGAACCCTCTAAAGGTTGGTCGCATACCAAACACTTACTATTGAACCATCTAGACCTACTATTCAGGGAGTTCTGGAGTGCCTTATTAATATGATTATATCAGCTCTTTTTTCTATGTCTTGCCTTGTCCATTACCTGCTCTAGGGTATCTATATATCATTCATTCCTGATCATAGTTGGCCAAATAATTGCTAGTACACATATAGTATGGTACAGTTGCTCTTTAATTGGATAGTCCTACGGTGCTATGCCTGCCATTTTGATAATTTGGAAACAATCAATGTGGCAGATATAGCTCCGTCTATAGCTCCACACAGTTAATATAATAATACTAGTGCTGGAGCACAAAATGGTTAGCGAGTCTGTACATAGTAGAAATAGTACAATTATAATTCTCAATTAGTGGTTACTTCAGTAGCATCTGAAGCCATCAATTTTTATTCTCAATTAGTGGTTACTTCGGTAGCATCTGAAGCCATCAATTTTTATCTCAATTAGTGGTTACTTCAGTAGCATCTGAATCCATTCTGTTTATCTGAATTACCAGACACAGTGTCCACAAACACCTATGCTACTCAACTGCAGTAATTTTATCTAACCTACTGTCTCACTAGCTTTGCTTGCTCGCCAATTATCCTCTGTAGTAACCTTGATCATATGCATGCTTGTGTTTTACTGGAATTGAATACAAATTTGAGCTAAATCATTCCAACAATTGACAGATTTTCTAAAGCCCAAGTGTAATCTATAGCAACACAGTAAAAGTATGGTGTTTGTTTGTCCTTTAACATCATTACGTAAACAGGAGCGGATACAGTTGTATTCACTTCATTCAAGGCAGAAAATTTTCATCGTAGTAATTTAGGGGTGTAGAATCACCATTCTCAATTTGGGCATACTTTTTAGTTCTTATTTTTACAACTAGTGTGTATAAACAATGTATAGCCAACTGTGTGATAAGCTCTCTAGTCTCCTTCAATCATTGACATTAGCCCATTTTTGAAAAAAGCAAATTTTCTCAAGTATTTTCAATTTTTATGATTTGAATAGTCAAAGTGCTGCATATGCTTCACTGCCTTGGAGGGTTCGTGGTTTTGGTCTAAACCCCCCTTTAAGTGATGGGAACCAAATGATTTAGCCACACAGCATTTAACTTGTGGAACATCATCAACTGTTCAATTATGTCCAAAACCTGTAATGAGAGTCTATACATATCTAGCTATTTCCCTGGATATACATACTTCACACTCTGTATAATAAATGTGTAGTCCAAGTTGAAACTACTAGGTAAACGATAAGCTCTTTAGATAAAATACCTAACTTTCATAACGACGTGAGTAAAGCAAGCATGTTTATATCTATTCTTTATACAGTGTGGTGTAATGTACTTATTTAACTAACTTATTGTATGAATGATGTTCACTGTTTGTGTACAGCTCTCACCCTGAAAGTTGGAGCCTGGTTTCTCAAGAATGATATAGCACTAACAGTTTACTGCCTGTTGCTCATCAACAGTGTTCCAAAACCATAAAGGTAAGGCATTGTTAGCTTAGGTGCATTTCTTTTGTAACCTAATCACAGAAGAAAAAAACAAAGGAAACAAAATTGTATTTTTAAATCCGAACACCACTATTCAAACAATTGGCTATGGGCCTGATAGGCATATATACAATGGTTTTATGTATAATTCAATCTTGCTTTCTGCTGGCTGTGGTGGGACAAGATGAAACAACTACAGGTGCGTTAATAGAAACATAATAACTTGCGTTCGATGAATGAAGGATGATCTCTTGGGGGTAGCCAAAGACTTAGAACGTGTAGAACGAAGCAGGGCAGACTGCTGAAAGAAGTGGATTAAGAACTCGAAGTGGAAGGGGCACGGCGGAAACCCTCTACACCAGAGAATCAGGGATTTCTTGACAGATGTCACCCTCTGGTGAATCAACGTCTGGAACAGCGGAGAAGGAGAACTCAGATAAGGGCGTAGATAATTCGATGAGTGAGTACGTCTCGAACACCGCTGCCACCAACTGTGGTGGGACGGCACGGGACGCTCGGAGTGCTGCCACCAGGGTTGCACTAATTTAGCTATCCCCAAGGCGTTCAGGCCTTCCACAACCCGAAGTTCACAGGGTCTGAATCTGCTAAGGATTGGTGACACGGAGAATAGCCAGCATGAGGTACAACTAAAGGGGCGTACGCCAGACTGGCCAATATATAGTAAACCAGCCGAACATGCGCGATGATTAGGTGATACAGGAAACGGAAGGGTGAATACAGAAAATACAGGAAAGGCAGGTGTGCGTGAAATAGGATGAACGAGTGATAAGTTTGCATGCAATAGTTTATATGAATGTGGTGGGCGTGGGTCTACCACATCTGGCATATAAATCCATTTTGTGTAACAAAGTATGTAGAGGCAAGCAAAGATGTAGTGTAGCTTTGAAAACTTGCTCACTGCTCACTTTTTTGTAACCAAGATTACTACCTCAGGTATAATAGTGACAGTCCATTTTCCCTGTTATCGTATTTGGCTAGAGCAATGTTGCTTTAGACAATGGAGAGTAATACTTTACCCAGAAACATGAGAAGAAAAGTTTGTAAATGCACAGGAAAAAAAGATAGTGTATAGGGGAAGGAAGCTGCATTATTAATAATGAAGTGTAGCAGTTGTACTCCACTGAGTATTGTCAGTATATATGGAGATATTAACACTTCAGCCAGTTGCCATAACACTGGGTAAAGTGTTACAATACAACACTCTGAGAGGTATTAAGATATCACTTGTGCAGAGTTGCAGTTAATACCTTTTTCTTATTATTGCACTAAGAAAAGTATTTCAACTATTCTATTTACACGTATTGATCACATCTCATTCAAAACAACAAAATTATTGATACATATTAATGACCATGAGAACAAAAGCAATGAATCCACCAAAGGGCAAGCCCTCAGCGCTAACTATACATGAGCTAACTAAAACAATCATTTCTCGGACCGAATAAATAATGTATTTGGCTATTCCATAGTTAGATATCAATACAACTTAAGCAATGAAACTGTAGATGTAGCTAGTTGCTGCCTTCGTAAAAGAAGTAGCTAAACATGCAGGAGACTTCCACCGGTATATAGTTTCAACACGAAACTTCAGAATTCCAGCACTCAGTTAACTTTTCTGCATAAGGCCAAAATTACAGCAGGCAGAAAAATAAATTATTTGCTCAAGAGATTACAAAAAGACAATAGGGGGTTACCTACAAAAGCTTGTACCTATGTGGATCTGACAGTCTGTTTTTTCTCAAAAATCAGTCCGAAATTTGAAAAATTAGCACAATAAAAGGTCTTATAAATCGTCTTTCAAAGCAAGTTCATGCCTCAATCGACAGTTAATTTTCATCAATATCCAAAATCAGAGCATGATAGACAAACAGACATACAAGATGACTACTATAACCCTCTCGAGCATGCATGCGGAGGATTAACACCAACAATTTGAATTAATTAACTAGTTTTGAAGCTGTCCTCATAATGCTATGCACTTCATTAAAAATTCATCATGTTTAAGCCTCACTTGGATTAACATAACACCAACAAAAAAATATGAAATTAATTCACACTTTAAATACTCCATTCTAAACACACTCACGAATAAGCCCAACTTAAAACAGAGCATGAATTTTTGGATAAATTAGATTTAATTTAAAAAAAAGTTGCAACAGGTGGATTAAATCATTATTAATCTGTCACACCCAGTCAACTTAATAAGCTTTCTATGATTCTATAATAGCCCTGATTTTTTTTATCAGGATTTAGTGTACTATATTGCTTATTGTAACGTTGTGGGTGCTAGGTGTAGCTCATAAGCTTATGTCTGCGAAGAAGTAACTCCTTAGAGACTATCTCTCCGCAGTGGTAAAGCTGCCACCAGATTCTTCCTCCTTTCCTTGTCCTTAGACAAATTAATCTCTTTTTAATTAAGGTTAAATTATAATATAAATATCAGAAAAGTTAGTTAAGTGAAGAATGACCTTACAAAGGTGTACCTGTGAATATATAGGTCTAGGGAACAACACAATTGAAACGAAGCTGCATGATGAAACATAAATGGGTAAGATGAGGTGTACAGGAAATATGATTCTAAGGGGTGTGCATGCATAGTATTACAAATTAATTTACAAGTCTATACAATATGAAATGTCCTTTGTCCTACAATGTTCAAGTCTTCATTCTTTGGTTCTTCTCTTGTAGGCATGTTACCAATTTTGTCTCATGTGATCTGTGTCATGTGCGCACTTTAGTTTTTGTGCCAATAAATAGTCGACGAGATTTTTATGAAAAAAACCTGTTAAGTTAGCTAGAGTGGCTAGTGACTACTGTTACAACATATACCCAGTCATATTGTCTCGTGTGCTCCATTCTCTCACCAGCAAACAAATAAAAAAATATCCCCAACTTTTGATTGTGTTACCCCTGATAGTGTCTCGCTTTCTTCACTAGCTCACCAATTATAATGTGTAAGTGGATGAGGCAAAATGAAGAGAATAACACAAATATATTACACCAAACACATTTAACTAACAAATAGCTAACATTCAAATGTAAATTCCAGTCCATCCAGCTCACTCATCATTTGTGCTGTTGCACATCATTAGTAATACACTTGCTAGTAACAACAATGATGGTGTACATATTCATGAATTATTTGTGAGCTGAGCATGGTTGGTAAATTGTGATCAGGACTGGTCTGTAAAGCGTCGTTAGCAATGTTGAGGGTGTGTGCTCCCCAAACCACAGAGGTCGCATGCGCGAAGGACCAGGCGCCCACTTGTCAGACGAGACTCAAACACCACCGCGCAGCCGTTGGCCTAAATAGCTTACAGCCTTGAGATAGTGGAGCCAAAAAGCGCGCACGTCCTGAGAGGGTATCGTGTCCCAGGCTAGACAGAGGTGAACAACAATTTATCTTACTTACATACATACATTTATACACTCTGACACATTGCGGTCATGTTTGGTTACAAGACCGCAATGAATATCATTACACGGTGATACAGGATTGAGAGGTAAAGGGACGCATTAGAACGAAACTAGATTACGAATGATACAGGTAAGGAATGACAGAGACAGATACATACATTCAGTTCGAGATAGTTAATGTTGAGAGTTCAACTGTTGTCTGGAATCACAGACATACTCCGGGGGGAGGCTTGAGGTTCATCATGGTCTGTGAGAAGAGGCACTAAGCGATTGCTAGCTCTCATGTAGGTCTTTCCTTTGCATTTCAGAGTCACGGCCCGCACAACTCCATCGGTGCCTGGGTGAATGGCGACTATCTTAGCAAGTGGCCAATCCCTAGACTTGAGTGTCTCATCCTTCAGAAGGACGACGTCGTTGACCTTCAGCTCAGTGGGCTTCTTTAACCATTTGCTCCTCTGAGCGCAGCTGGCCAGGTAGGCATCAGCCCAGTAACGCCAGATGTCAGTTTTGAGGCGTTCTACTAGATTCCAACGCCTAAGCGAGGATATCTTGGCTGTAGAGGCTGACTTGGAGGGCAAAGACTTGAGCGGTCTTCCCACAAGAAAGTGACCGGCTGTTAGGCAGTTGGCTTCATCAAGGTCATCATTGTTGAGCGGTGTGAGGGGTCGAGAATTGAGTATGCTTTCGATTTCCACTATGAGAGTGTACATTTCCGGCCAAGTGAGAGGATGAGGTGCTGCTAGCTTTCGAAGGTAAGTCTTCATAGCCTTGACGGCTGATTCCCATAATCCACCGAAATGGGGCGTTCTGGGGGGTGTGTTTCTCCATTCCAAGGCGTGGCTGGTGGAGAAGTTGCAGATGTTGTCTTTGTGCTGTCTAGATCCGGTCATTCGCTGTATGGCCCGGATTTCCTCCCGGGCTCCAATGAAATTAGAGCCATTGTCACACATAATCAGGGAGGGACAGCCTCTTCTGGCCACAAACCTCTGTAGTGAGGCCATGAAGTCTTGAGTGGAGAGATTCTGGCAGATGTCCAGATGAACAGCTTTTGTAACCAGGCAGACGTAGACGACGATGTAGGACTTGAGGTAAACAGGTTTTCGAGTATGGCCGACTTTCATGGTCAGTGGGCCAGCAAAATCAACGCCAGTCTTGTCGAAGGGCGGAGAAGGCATAGTTCTGACGCTCGGTAGCAAACCCATAGTCTGAGTAAGGGGCTTGGCTAGTGCTTTCTGACAGACAACACATTGGCGGCTTATCTTCTTGAGACGATTGCGAAGGCCAACGATCGTGAAGGAAGTTGAGAGAATGGCAATGAGGGTAGACGTTCCCGGATGCCCGTAAGCTACATGGAGAGATCTCAACAATAAATCAGCAAGGGTGGACTTGCAAGAGAGAGCACAGAGTTCTGTAGGTTGATTGGGAGCCTGTGGATTTCGCACACGGCTAAGTGCTAATAGGTGTCCATCATCAGACAGAGAAACAGTAAACTTTGAAAGTGAATGTCCTTGAGGCAATGTTTTGTTTAGACGAACGGCTTTGAACACTTCTGGATAGACTTCCAGCTGTGAGAGCTTGTAGAGAGTGTGTTTCGCTTTGGAAACTTCAGAGAATGTCAAAGGCCCTCGAATTCGTTGATCCGAAGGCAACTTGCAGTTTGAGACGAATCTGTAGACATATGACAGAATACATACGAGAGAAAAGAAAGAAGAACGGATATTGGCAAGGTAACGAATAAAGCTGAGTTGGGATTCAGGTATTTTGAGAGGGGGAGTAATAGAAATGGTATAGATAGGGATGGTAGGTTTGGCCAAGAAAGGAGGAGGCCAGTGCTCAGGCAGAAGGTGGAGCCAGTCAGGACCGTGCCACCAGAGATCCGAGGCAATCAGGTCTGCTGCTCTAACACCACGGCTAGCCAGATCAGCTGGGTTCTGAGCCGAAGGCACATGTCTCCAAATCTGTGGAGGAGTGAGCTCCTGAATGGCTGCCACACGGTTCGCAACAAATCGATTGAGTGCTGATGGAGATTTAGGAAGCCAGTGCAGGACGATCTGACTGTCTGTCCAGGCATGGAGGTCATTGGCAGGTGTCTTCAGTAGAGCTTGAGTGTGAGAAAGTAGCGTTGCTAGTAGATGAGCGGCTGACAGTTCTGCTTTAGGAATAGTTATGCCTTTGGTGGGCAAAACTCTTGCTTTGGCTATGACGATGGAAGTCTGCGCAGGTCCTTCAGGAGGTTGTGTCCTGAGATAAACCACAGCACCGTATGCAACTGAAGATGCATCGCAGAAACCATGAAGTGAGCGAGTTGAGTTAGGAGGAGAAGTAATGAGTCTTCTAGGAATCGGGTGTTGGTTGATCAGTGGAAGATCTTCCATCCAGCCTTTCCAGCGTTCTTGAATATCTTCGGGGGCATCTGCGTCCCAGGCCAGTCCCAGCTTCCATGTATCCTGGAATAGAATTCTGGCAGAGACCACAAACGGGGAGAACAGGCCCAGGACGTCGAATATCCCGGCAGTTCCAGATGCTATGACACGTTTAGTCGTTGGAGACTTCAGTGAAGTGAGTTGAGGGACAGAGACATGTAGTGTATCTGCTGAGGTGTCCCAATGGACGCCCAATGCTTTCTGAGCGTCTGGAGATGGCTCAATGCTGAGTGAAGCTGAGTCTTTCTCGAGTAGTTCGGGTAGAATCTTTTCCTTGAGTTGTGATGAGTTGGACCTCCACTTTCTCAAATGCATACCTGCACGAGAAAGAAGATCTAGTAGTTGCTTGTGTAGATCGAGAGCAGCTTCGTTCGAGTCAGCTCCAGATAGAACGTCGTCCACGTAGAACTCCTCGCGAATGGCTAAGGCAGCTCTAGGGTGACTTGATTCATAAGTGTTGGCAAGTGTGCGCAAGACTTGAGTTGCTAGGAAGGGCGAACTCTTGATTCCGAATGTCAGGCGCAGCATTCTTCGGTCTTCAATCTTCCCACTCGAATTTCTGGCCAGGAAGCGATGCCAGTCCTTCTCAGAGTCATTTAGAAGGATTTCCCTGAACATCTTCTTGATGTCAGCAGAGATACCAATGGTGTGGCACCTAAAACGGGTTAGAATGTCTGTGAGAGGTGGGTAGAGAGAAGGTCCAGGAAGCAGCATGTCGTTGAGCGAGGCACCCGACTTTGAACGAGCCGAGGCATCGAAGACCGCCCTCAGCTTCGTGGAGGAGGAGGTCTCTTTCACAACAGCATGAACTGGCAGATAGCAAACGTCTGTGTTCTGCAGTTCGTGGAATGGTACAGTTTCAGAGTGTCCCAGGTCTTGATACTCCTGTAGGACGTGGTTGAAGTCTACCAGCTTGTCCTTGGCAGCCATGGACTTCTCGTTGGCGTACAGTCTAGAGAGGGCTTGGCGTCGAGTGTCTCCCAGCTTGGGCGGAGACTGAACTCTGGGCAAAGAAACAGCAAATCTATTACCCACCCTATTAACCGTCTCACCGAATTGTACGACGGCTTCTTCTTCTTCTTTGGAGATAGAAGGGGCTTCAGGCACTCTATCCAGCTCCCAGAGACGGCCAAGATCCTCTTGCAGGTTGGTATGAGTAGTGGCAGTCATCACAGGAGTGGGAGGTGCTCCTGACAATGGCGCTGACAGGCAAAGTCCAAGTTGTGTGGGTAGTGCTCGTAGCTCTCCAATCAGCAACGGTGTGCCGGTGGTCAGGTCGGATGTCTGATCTATACAGAGCACTAGGTCTACTCTGCCGCCTAGATCAGGGTCAGCTAGGTTGTAGTGACGAAGCAATGGGTTGTTTAGTAGTTGGCTTCTATTCTGAGGAGTGTTCAGAGGCTCCAGAGAAGGAATGACCGTGAAGGAGATGGGCTCCGACTCGAACTTCTCGTCCATGGAGTTGATAGCAGTAGAGACTGTGAATTTGCACTGGGTGGTGCCCGCAATGCCAGCCACAGTGGTAGGATCGTGCATTCTAGGCAGTTGGAGATCTGTAGCAAGTTTCTCGGTAATCAGTGGGATGGCAGCTCCTCCGTCCAGCAAGGCTCTGGCGTGAACGGTTCTACCACCATATCTCAGCACCACCACCGCGGAGTAGAGCGACTTCGCCTGTCGCGACTTTCCCGGCTGTGAAGTAGTGGTCATCACTGGAGCAAGTGGTGTAGAAGCAGTGGCAGGTGTGGCGTCCTTGCCTCTGTGCAGGAGGGTGTGGTGTCTTCCTTGACATTTCCTACAAGAGAACTTGGAAGGACATTGCCGACAGCCATGGCCATCAGCCAAACAATTAAGACATAGACGTTTCTCACGGATAAATTGATTCCTCTTGTCCATATCGAATGCAGCGAAGGTAGTGCATCTGGAGAGGGTGTGCTGTTCGTTGCACGCAGGACAGTTTGTTTGCTGTCTCCTCGGCGCAGGCTTGAATGCTGAGGCACCTTTGGAGCGAGTAGGAGAGGAAGACCTGGCAGCAGCTCTGTAAGGCCCAGATGAAGATGGTAGAGTCGAAGTGGAGGCTGTCTTGAGAGTGCCGAGCTCCTTGCGCCAGTACTGCACGAACTTGAGAATGGAGTCCATGGCAGGTGTGGAGTTAGTAGGCTTGAATCGCAGCCATTCTCTTTTGCACTCAGGGGACATCATGCCTATAGCAGAAAGAGCCAAGTAGTTGCTGAGGTTGTTTCCCACCAAAGAAACGAACTTCTGGAAAGGCAAACACATGTTATCATAAATGTTGTCTAAATTAGAGGAAGATAAATCAAAGTTACAAACAGAGCTAATCTTATTGATAATGAGAGGGCCAAGTATATCGGTTGCCCCAAACTTAGCCTCTAGAGCATCAAGCATCTCGTCCAGTGAAGCATCGGGATCAGGAAGGTTGTGAAGGATTTGCAGACCCTCAGGATCCTGGATTGCCTTGATCAGGTGTCCTTTCACTTCGAGGTTGGAGTGTCCTCTAGCCCTTGACTTGATGGTAGCTCTGAACATGACTTCAAAGTTGGACCACTTGAACGGGTTGCCATCGAAGCGTGGTACGTCCAGATGGAGTGAGGAGTTGCTAAAATATGGAGCAACTGTAGGTGGGCTGTGAATAGGAGTAGGCAATGGAGAGACTGGACGATCTTCAGTCCATATGGCTTGTTGAAGCTCAGACATAGCGGCGTCCAGCTCCTTGCATCGCGCCGCCAAGTGTGTGACGCTACACAGGAGAGGACCCGTGGCACTGGAGATGGCAAGCGAGAGCGCAGGGAATCCACGAGTGCGCAGAAACGAGGAGACTCGGGCTGTGGTTTGCTTGCTGCTTCTTGGATCTGGCCCAGCAAGACGTTGCAGTCATGCGAGAGAGGACCAGCTTTCTTCAGAGTGAGCAATGTGCACTTGAGAGCCTTGTGCGCATCGTCGAGCCGGTCTTTCTCCGGTTCTTCATCGATTGCGAGGTCAGGGTGCGCTTCATAAATGAAGTCGATTTTTTCTTGTAGATCTTCGATGGCCGAGACTTGAGTGTGAAGGTCGGCTAACAACTCGTCTATGAGAATGAGGTCGAAGGTGTCAGGATGTGCCTCTTGCATATCCTGGACCTTGTTACGAAGCTTGGTTATTTGTCCTCTCCGATGGCCACGCCGGCGACGGAGATGGTCCAATTCACCGCTAGTATTGGGCGTTTCTTCCATTGTAGCAGACTCAAGCGAACAGGTAAGGGGTCGGAAGAAGTAAACAGAAGGTGACAAACGAGGTGTTGATAAGTGACGACGGCAGGCGTCCAGATGAGGTGCGAAGGAAGGTAACAAATGACCTTAGAGCAGATAGCTGACGGAGATGAGGTAAATCTGAATCTTCGGAGCTGGTCGTTGTATCCGGCTCGAAGGACCAATGTTGAGGGTGTGTGCTCCCCAAACCACAGAGGTCGCATGCGCGAAGGACCAGGCGCCCACTTGTCAGACGAGACTCAAACACCACCGCGCAGCCGTTGGCCTAAATAGCTTACAGCCTTGAGATAGTGGAGCCAAAAAGCGCGCACGTCCTGAGAGGGTATCGTGTCCCAGGCTAGACAGAGGTGAACAACAATTTATCTTACTTACATACATACATTTATACACTCTGACACATTGCGGTCATGTTTGGTTACAAGACCGCAATGAATATCATTACACGGTGATACAGGATTGAGAGGTAAAGGGACGCATTAGAACGAAACTAGATTACGAATGATACAGGTAAGGAATGACAGAGACAGATACATACATTCAGTTCGAGATAGTTAATGTTGAGAGTTCAACTGTTGTCTGGAATCACAGACAAGCAATACTGACGATGGTTGAGTGTGTATTCGTGAATAAAACTAATGATGACAGTGTTGGGGGCGATGGATTACCACATCAAAGAATCTGATTACCACCTGCTCTATGTGGGCAAGCGATAAGTTCCTTGTATCAGTTAGGTATAACTCTAACTGTTAGTCTCAGCCTTGGACTACCAATTAATAAAGTTCTTAGCTATTACACAAAGATTATAATTACAAACTAAAGTAAATACACATCAAGGGGGCTACAAGGACAAAAAATAAATAGTTGAAGACAAGATGATTTAACAAAGAAATGAAAAGAAGTGATCTTACAAAAATTCAAGCTTAATAAGAGATGATGGCTACAAAAACAAACTGTACACAGGAAAGGAAAGGAAAACTGAAGCTAACTAGAAGTGTGTGTGAGCAAAACATACATAGGAGCTGGGTAAATGTGAGGGGAGGAGTTCATGTTGACCAATCATGAAGGCGAGAGAAATAGTCTTGGTTGGGGGAGTGAGAAATAAAATATAGTTGCATATGAAAGATGCATGACTGTGCATAGGTGAAAATGGAGTGTGGTATTTGTTGTGTTAAGTTAACAGTTTGAAATGGCCTAAACATGCTGCCCACCAAAGGGAAACTGGTCCTTTCAGTTTTTTAAAGGATGTGTCAGGGCAATTTTTGCTGTTGGTCTCTTGAATGTAGCTGTTACATCAAAGTTGCTGTTCAAACTTGCACAACACGAACCTTTCCATCTTTTCCCAGAAAAACAGAAATAATCCTTCCTAGTTGCCAGCTTGGTAAATGCTGATTCCTCCCGTATGATGATGAGCTGCCAAATTACGCGTAGGAGTTGTCCACTTAGAGAAGCACTGAAGCTGTTGAAATTTTAGAGAAGGGAGGCTTGGAGTCATGTGCGATGCAGGAAGTTGACCCATTTGCTGTTGTTCTGCTTTAACAAATCATCTGCAGAAGTCTTGGACCATTTTCTAGCTCCAAGAAAATGTATGCAGAACTGAGAAGAAGAAAGGAGCCTCAGTGGCAGAGGGAGATATGCAAATAACAGACTTGTGGTAGGAAGCAAGACTAAAAGTCACAGCAGTGCTCGGTAGGCCACCACCAGAATCAGCACTGACCCCACAAGAGAGAGGAATGGAGTTGCAGCTAACTACTCCAAGAAACTTTCTTATTCCTTCTCTACCCAGCTGCTGGCGTCCACAACCCAAGATCTCAGAGGATTTGGCTTTGTAAACTCTTTTGTCAAAGTGTAATACAAGTTTGAAGTGAACACGTGTAGATTGAATCAGGCGTGCTGGTACAGCCAATATGTATAGAAAACTGCCCACCACACCCTCTTCCTGAAGTGTGTGAAATAGAAATGGAAATGTAGCAAAGTGATTGGTCGAGTTCTGTATATGACCAAATATGGCAATAAGAAAGGTGCGAGAATCAGAGAACATATGCATAGTCAGCTGAAAGTACAGTTTAGTCATGATCCTTGTGTGTGGAATCCTGCTTGTTGTGGGAATTCCACCATAAGACTAGAAGATGGGTTAGAACATCCTTGGGGGTGCTTTAGAGATGAATTAAAAATATGATCGTCCTCCCTAAGCAAACCGTCTTTCCAATGGATGGGTTAAGTGAAAATACACATGAATGAGAATTCAAGGAATGACCTTGAGAAAGAGAACAAATTTCATTATGAGAATGACGATTTTGAGAAGAATAAAATGTTTCTGAGATTTTATTTCAGGTACAGACAAAGATTCTTGGGTTTCTTGTTTTTACCAGTCCTGGTACTTGAAATGAATCGATGAATTCAGGCATTGACTCGCAGAAGCTTGAAGTAATGCTGAAGTTGTTGACTGTTGAAAGGTTTTGTCTTGAAGCAAGAGCAGCTAATTTTTCCAGAGCTGATGCTGTTCAGATAGCTCAGCAGGGATCTCCTCATCGTAGCCCAGAGCTCCCTAAATTACTGAAACAACACCTTCGCTGATGAAAGAAAGCTCATCATTCTTGTCATCTTTTCGCTGTCTTTCTCAACCCACTCTCAACCAGCCTCTCCTACTAATTCCACGACTTGGATGGAAAGCTTCAAGCTCAGTATACATCCACAATGTAGTACTGCCTCACATTGTCCAGCCTCAGTCAAGCATTTTCCTTCTTGTGATTGACTTTTCCAAGTCTTCTAAAGACATTTCTGCTTCGCTGTCCCACTGGCTGGAATTTGTTCAAAGAGTGTTTAAAAAGGCCAGTCTGAGAAGGCAAAAAAAGTTTTGGTGGCCAGTCATTCGGACAATGTGAAGTCGAATATTAAATACCAGGAGCCACGATCACCAACAGACAAGTTGAAGTAGATGGTTTTCTAGGACAGTTTGTCTAGGTACGAGTCTGTGTCGAGGATACTCATGGACTGCCACAAGTGTGAGCTCCGGTGTTAATATGCTACGTAAAGTGTTGACTACTCAGTGTGATCTCATGCGGAGTGGAAAGAATCTTCCCTTCCTTCACTCCTGTCTCCTCACTTTCACCAAGAAGTCTTT
>WLWD01002094.1_pt1 | contig 39098 bp, 19 predicted proteins | sample 6712731 | NCBI WGS metagenome assembly WLWD01 (sample SAMN12718690, study PRJNA576275) | sponge metagenome | isolation source: marine sponge | host: Mycale hentscheli | place: New Zealand: South Island, Marlborough, Capsize Point | collected 2014-11-01
ACATGCCATTTTTTGACAGCATTGCAAGATAAACTAATTGTGCATTATTCATGGCTGATCACAAAATGTGCTTGAGTAATCAATATGTTCAAGGTTGCTGGCTACATCATTGCTCATGTATAATTTAATCATGGGTGATAGATTTGTTGTTTCATATTGCCTAGAGTGCCCACAATGTGAGTGATGAAGAGTCAGTAAGAGCAGTACATCAATTGCACTAAATAAAACATCTCGTACATTTTTATGCTTTTATAATGTTTTCCTTGACAATAAAATCTTACAAGAAACATTTTCTTTGCAACAACAATAGCAAGTTAGTCATTATATATTGCTTGATTATGAATATAATAATAATTTTAAAAAACTTAAACAATTACTTATATCAAATTGTTTAGATTTTTTTAATTTTCTGTAGAATCATAATTAGGATAGTACTTGGACAATGTAAATTGATGGATTCTGTCCCAGTAGATGACTGCTAACCCATGTGACTTTACATTCACTTCATACACATCACTTCAAGTGAACATGTGTGTCTATGTGTAGAATAACACCTTCCCTAAACCACAATAACAAGTTAGCAGCTGTATTTTAACCATACAACCAATGTTGTGGCCTATGCTCCCAAGATCCTAGACAAACACTTTGGAAGTTTCAAGGGTCACTTGGATTCCACTTAACCTTGGATTGTCTCAAGTGAATGTGGTGGTGTGGTTTGTAGTGGCAGTTTCTTCTTAACTCACCTCACCCTCTGTAGTGTAACCATAAGGCTTAGAAAAAAGTAATTGTGATTGTTTTCATGCATTTGTAAATCAAGCAAGACATTATTGTACACTTACATTCTTGTGCTATTTTGCAATTTAATAATTATTTTAATTTATTTTAGTTCTGCTGTATTATAAATGAGTAACCACATGGTCAAACATGGTAAAAAAGTGAATGTAATTACAATTACACTTCAAATGTGTAAGCTTCAAGAAAATCATCAAACCTGTGATATTGGGGCTATGTTTGTAGTTTTATATAATTAAAAATAATTCAAAACGGAGTCTAAAATTCCTAATGCATACTAAATGCAGCACATATAATAAGCTCTCGGTCAGGTCTCACTTTCTCATCAGCAGGGCACTCTTTGTAGTTGAAAGTAGCGGAAGGTGCACAAAGCATGTATCTTTTGATTAGGCAAATGCTTTGAATTTGTCATGGTGCTGAAGGTTAATGATTATAACATACATGTTGTACTGGGAGGAGCCAGTAGACAGACATGCACAATAAACCCACATGCTATGAGATCATGTGCAATTTACCAAGACAAGGTAGTGACAGTCCGTGAATTAGGCAAACTAGATAGTAACAGTGTGGATTAGCACTTCTCCTGACATTGCATACAAGTGTATGAGGTTGAAATAATCAAGATCATGTATCTTATACACTCACTTACAAATATCATGTGTACATCACACACGCACACACATATACACACTGATACTTTTGTTAATCTACAGTAATACTAGTTATTGGTTCATTCAGTGAGAAATGTTAACATATCAGGGGCAGATCTAGGAGTTTACATGGGGGGAAGGGGGGCTCTTTAGTATGACTGTCCAGCTGATAAAATCAAAAGGAAAAATTAAAACTTAGCTAAACACAATTAATATACAAAAGTTTTGTTATCCAGAATAAAGAATATGAGTGAAAAAGGTCTTACATTATGATAAAAGTTAAAACTGATATTTCAGCTGTGAAAATTATTTATGAAGACATTTCTAGTTAATTTTAAATTATACCATGAAGAAAAATTGAATACGCAACAACCAATAAAATTTGTTTACAATGATTAATGCTAAACTTGCTTGCTTTGGCATTACTATGAACTTGGTCTTCCGTATTATTATAAGGATGAAAGTAAAGTCCTGACTCAGCATATCATGAGTATCGGTACATTCATTAGAAGAACGCAATTACTAGAGGCCGACGGAAAAAAGGACAATAAACAAAAAGTTATTGCTATTATTATATACTACAGGTCAGTAGCAAAATACGGGGTCATTCTGAAAAGGGGGGGGGTTCATACGCGTTCGACACCAGTCGAGTCCCTCCCCCCTAAATCCGCCCCTGACATGTAATACATGTACATGTGCAGCACACATGATCTCAAAACATCCACTCAACATCACTGACATTACGACAGGTAGGAATAATAGTAAGTATAAGTGGACTTATCATTTTGCCAAACATCAATGAACTCGGGGTGGGAGGGGGTGGGCACTATGTATCACACGTTCCAATTTACTCTCATGAAAAACACTTAATCTGCATAGCGTATGTCTCCCTGTCTTGGGAGGGAGGGGGGGGGGATAGCGGCATATCCCCCACTTCTATCACCCCTGATATGTGTGAAACCCAAATCACTGCAAAATATCCCCACAGCTTCTTTTTTAATAAGATAACAATTTTGTATATTTTTATTACAAAGAAGCAAACACTATTTGAGAATACTTATTAAATATGATATATTGGTCTAATGAATGTGAAGTAGTTTACATTACGCTAAACTTCTTTAGATACATAAGTTGAAATTTTGTTACTTTTCAGTCACTATAAATTATTACATTTCTCAGATTAAGATATACATCAAGTTCAATTAAGTATTCTTCTAGTGAGTGGAATAGAAACTATGGCATTGTCTTCACCGTAATCAAAGTTAATATTTTGTTGAATAGTCGCACAACGAGACATTATTCGACAAAGGGGCATGAATGAAGCTTCAGAATCTTCTTCAAATAGTGTAGCTGATACTGTTATGGAGTTCTTGAACCAATTTTTTCTTGGATGATCTTCATACCACTTTATTTTGGCCAGTATGTGTGTGTGACTCACATTATTAATCACAGGAGTATGTAAAATAAAGTATTCTATATTGCCACAACGAATATCTTCTACAATACACTGCCGACCAATTATGGTGCCAGAGAGTCCCGGCCACATAGCAGAAACTGTGCTTGATCGCTGTGATCGACTCTTAAGGGAGGTAAAGAGCTGTCCAAAAACTTCAACTTGAGAAAATTCCTCGTGTCTCAATGGTACTTGAGTGATTGAGTCAGCTGTATACAGTTTGCAATACATATTGTATAAAAGAGATCGCATCTCCTCTTTAAAAAATTTTTCACGCAACGGTGGTATAACTTCATGCCACTTACACTTGGTAGCACAAATTTCTCCTGGCAAGCAAAATATGTTCTTTTCATATTCTAAAAGAGATTTACTGTCAAACAATCTGCTGGTGTCTTCTAGCAAGGAATAGTTGCTTTTAATGGATTTGAAACATTTGTGCAGCTCTGTACACTGTGTAAGCTGCAAAATGTCAGTGGCATTTAATTTCTGCATTAAAACAAACTTTTCCATTAACTGAACTTCTGGAGCATGCCAATTTTTTTGAAATGATTCGAGAATACCATTGTATCTTTCAAATGAAAAACACCAGAAAGAGAACACAGGTCCTAAATCTTGAATGCATTCACGTAGATGTGCATGAAGATGCATATTTGGTGTTACAGCATGACGCCCAAAAATATCTTCAAACATTTTACAAAACTGTATAATTAACTCATCAGCTTTCACTATTTCCTCATTATTAATAAATGGCCGACAAAAAAGTGAGCATGACCGGGAAAACACGCACCACATATCATAGTGTTCAGAAGGCAATAAATTCTTTAAGACAAAAGGAGAGTACACTATTACCCACAGCATCCACTGCTCAGCAGTAAATCCTGAAAATGCTGAAGCAATTTTTCCAGGCAGTCTCCCGATACGAGCAGGAACTAGTACAGAGTCAATTTTTTCCTGAATTTTAATGAAATCAGATTCACACATGATCCCATTGCCTTTCCATAATGTGGTAACATGCTTTGCAGTCCCTAAAAACAAGTTATGCATGGGATCTATCATATGACATCTCACTATGTTAAAGTATGGCAAACGTAACAATTCAGAGTAACGTAATCCAACTTTACTTTCAATGGCAGTCCGTGCTGTTTTTGTAACAGCATTTTTAGCTAACAATGCGTTTTCATAATGTGTTTTCATATCTCGAAGTGGCCACATTTCCCTATCAAACCCCCCATAATCTGTTGCCTCTGAAAAGCCAGAAGTTGGAAAAGGTTTCATACATTTAGAACATCCATGTCTAGCCTTGAACCCATAGAAGCCACATATTTTCCTGGTCGCTGGAATATCTGAACTGATACATGCTAATGCAACCCGAACACTGCGAACACCTAGTGTAGAATTAGGAGCTTTTATTTGGGTACCATTCCATAATTCTATGAGTTCATCTATCATTGGCTTCAAAAAAGTGTTTATGGTGAGTTTAGGCTCATGTGGACCAGGAATTGTACCAACAATTATAATGTTTTCTGGTTTAAACCGTAATGTTCTAGGCAAATTTTGAACTACTACATACAATACTCCAACGCTATATGCTGTGTGTTTGTAGGGTCTGAACCAATCAATGGTAAGCATTAGAAGAAGATTTCCAGGAATGTGTACAAAATCTTTCCAATCTCTCCATAACCTACCGTCATAAACATCTGTCATGAAATTCAAATCACCACTGCTCAACTCACACCAAGACTCACAACTCTGAAAAAATCCTGGACGAGATGCAAGTTGTTCTATGGAAGCTTTAATGCTGTTGTACAAGTAAAGCTTTTTTGGAACAAGTTTGTAAGTTGTTCCTATCTTTACAGTTTTCATTATATCCATTCCACATTCTTTACGGCGTGATTTTTGAGGGTGAGATGGAAATTCAATGAAGTTGCACTTTAGGCTTTTCTTAGAATTTTGAAACCCAGTAATTATGCATTTGTCTTCTTCATAGAGTGAACCACAAGCAGGACACACACAATAACGTTTTAGCATGTTAGTGAAATTTATTTCCTTTTTCAACGAGTAGATAGTTTTAGGGAAGATTAAGGCAAAGTCTTTGATGTTTGCATTTGGCACAATAGTAGACAAAAACAAAAATAAGGAGGAAATAAAATTTAATAAATGCCGAACACCTCTGTCAGAAATTCTATAACAAAGTTGAAAAAAAAGAATAAAGTAGCTCAATATAAACTGAACATTTTTTAGATTATCTGACATAGATCTTATTTCTCCATCATTGTCAGAATCAGAATCTGCTTCCCATATTTCAGGAGCTAACTCTACCTCTGATTGTTCCTCAACTGAAGAATCACTTAGCTCAGCAGGGTCAAGGGAATCCTGGCAAACAGTTACACTATCCAAACCTTGATCAGAAGTAGTAGCATCATGGATATCACTTGCCAAATTGTCTAAAGAATCTGAACTTCTAGATGTGTACTGGCATGATCTTGTTTGGGTGTGTCTAGAAACAGCAGAGTAGGAAAGATTTTCTTTGCACAAAGGGCACTGCAATCTGGGACGTTTGGAAGCCATAATAAATTGAAGCTGTAAAAATTAATATTATACAAAACTTGCGGTTGTATTTTTGTTCCGCAGTATTTAATTAAAGAGCAGAGAGCTCCAGAGACACTTGTGAAGTGAGAATTGGCGGGCGAGACGAGTCTTATAGAATATCCTCGTTCCTTCGTCCCTCTCGTTTACGTAGCTTGATCTCGAGCGATCACAAGTCCAGTGAGGGGATTGAAAAAGTGCAATGATGTTTCGCGGTGTTCCTTCGGGAAGCTTTTATGGAGATAGCTCCGGAGAAAGAAATGGCACGCCTTCGAGAAGGACAATTAACGAGTAAGTGGTTCGGCTAGAATATTAAAGATTTTTTTTACAATGAATTGCATGCTGATAAGGCTACTCCAGTAAGGCTTGAACTTTTGGTGTGATCGAACCTGCTATATGCCCTGCAGAGTTAATGGTTTCAGACAATTCTGAAGAATGGTTTTATACTTCTTTTTATTTTTGTTCACATAGATGAACGCAGAATATATTTCAATGATTGTGTTATTTCTATGTCTTTCAGTTAGAGTGCCAATGTGTATGGTTTACTTGTGCTTGGATACTATAATAATTACTGCAATAACAGATTTCCCTTTAGGTTTAACAGCTTTCTTCTTGATTCAGCAATAATAATAATAATAATAATAATAATAATAATAATAATAATAATAATAATAATAATAATAATAGAAAATTTTCTCAGTTCAGCAGCAAATTATGATATTAATTGAAAATTTTCAGTTAAGTTGTAATTGGCTGTCAAAACTGAGAAAATTTGATATTAGATTTTTCTATTGTTATTTTCATATGCAGTGTTGGATCTAATACTCCACGTAATCTGAGATTTTATTCTGGTAGTAGCCATTCTATGAGGGACCGGTAAGTGATTTCTAGATATCATCCTAACGTACAGGATGTATTATCACAAAATATATCAAATACATTGTATATCTATTTACTTGACATCACTTTCTGGTAAATACCTTACCTGAAATATTAATTTGATGTGAAGGATACCTTACCTGGTGCATTTTTTTATACCAATTCCTTACCTGACTTGACCCAATTATTATTCATGAAAATACATTTTTTAACCTTGCTCAACTCACACCAAGCTATTGAACAAAAAAATTGACTTTCAGTGGATTGATCAATCTTGTCAAATAGACCAGCTTACTGAGTTTTTCTTTGTGCACATGTGCTATAGTCTCGCGTAGCCAGACCCTTTACCAATCGCTACGCGGGAAAAGGGTCTGGTAAACTGACATTGAGCAGTTTGTTCAGTTCCCCTCGCTAATTGGGGAGACCGCAAACAATAGGTGACGTAATATCCTGTGAAGTAAGACTGCTCAAACTTTTGCGCGTGTAATATTTCTGTGCACAACTCTCCAACAACCGTGTCAAAACTCTTCCTTTAGGTGATGCCATTAGTTTAAGCAGTGAATTGGCCTAGCTTTTTTAAGATATCTGGAGTTGGAAGTTTCGCTTAGTTGTTGCTTTGTGCACAGGCCATTGCATTTAAAGGTGAATAATGCTAGCCAAGAATCAGTATCAAAGTGCCATTACTTTTTAACAGGCAGCATTTCCCAGCATAGCTTTGCACAAGTAACATTTCTTCATGGCAATACAGAACGAACTCTGCCTACTGATCTAAACAATTCACGCGCCTGAAAATATTTAACAATTTACACCCACACTAATTGAACAGTTAACCACTTGCTGACTAAGCAAGAACAAACTGCTCTATGTCAGTTTACCAGACCCTTTTCCCGCGTAGCGATTGGTAAAGGGTCTGGCTACGCGAGACTACATGTGCTAAAGGTTAATAACACATCAAGTGGTTCCAGTTTCACTTTATTTGATGTTTTAGATGTTTTAAATCAATCCCAGCGAAATTTATTTTCATAAATTAAGGTACATTCAGAAAACTTCAAATAGCGGACACACTAGGGACAGTATTTTGGTCCACTGTATAGAACTTGTCCTCAAATTGAAGTTTTGCATGAACACAAGAACATTGTGGAGAAGTTGTTCTCTCTATTGGTATAGTTTTCAGTTTTCATCGTAATAGCAGGATATAAGTTCATTCAAAGGTGCCAGTCTTAATATTAAATACTTGTGACCTTGTGTGTACTGGATGAAATGCATTTTATGATGTATTTCATGAAATATATCTTATCTCTTACCTGATGTTTTTCATAAAGGCTAAGTATACAAGCAATATTTTGAATAGTTAGGTAAGGTACCTTAGCTATTAAGTAAAGGACTAGGTAAAGCAGTACCTCCTTTAAAACACTTTAGGTAAAGTACCTTAAAACACTTTAGGTAAAGTACCTTCAAACACTTTAGGTAAAGTACCTTCAAACACTTTAGGTAAAGTACCTTCAAACACTTTAGGTAAAGTACCTTAAAACACTTTAGGTAAGGTGTGAAATACCTTTAGCTATTAGGTACAGTAGCAGCAAAAGACATTCGGTTGGGTAGGGTACATTAGATCTTGTGGGTATAACAGTAGCACTTATTCTCCAATATAAATATAACTTAACCCGATGTTTTATCTTCCTGCTGTGGTCCTTCCACAGAGGTTAGGATGTCAAACTCTTTGTGGTGATAATATAAACAGCAAGATGACTGGTGGGTATGCATTCTACGTAATATATCCTGAAGGATAATTTGCACACCAGTCAGCATCCACAAAGCTCTAATCATAACTTGTTTTTTTCTGGTGTCTATATGAGCTGAGTTTCCTTGATCTTTTAATTCACAATCTTAGATGTGCCGTCTAAAGCTCTTACCTTTTCCTACTAATGTTCAGAAATGACTGAAACCTTCTCACCACTATCTTGCAAGCATCCTCTTTGCTTGAAACCTTTCAGTTATTTGACTTAACCCTTTAGAGCCTGCCCTAATGGTTGCACAAAGTAGCTGATAAAACTGCTTATTCATTATAATTATTTCAGCCGAGAATGGCTGAATAGTCTTGTGGATTAATTACAGTCTATTACACATGCACTATATTTGCATGGAAAACATTTACAATGGAGCTAACTAACTCCTTATGCTGGCTGATGATGCAAAATTTTGTTATCTTGCTGTAGTTCTCAGACAAACTTGTGGCGAGTACTTACTAAATCCAGTCAGATTGCCTGAAAATTTTTTAAAAATAACTTTGTGCACATTATCTAATGCAAGATTATTCTTTAAAATAGTTTACTTTGTTCTGTTATGTGTCAATCATTGTAGAGTTCCTGATTAATGGTGTTGTACTTATTAAACTTTCAATATGTGTGCTTGGCAGGACTAGTGTAACCCCTCAAAGCCGAGAGAGAGTTAGGGCTGATGAAGGGTTTCAATGGCTACCAGGAGACGTTCTACCACAAAATGGAGACAATTTGCATGAAACTAGTCACTCACAAATCGGTTCATTTTTGAGTTATATGCAAAAAATGGAAAGTAAGCTAGATACTATATGCGACAAGCTAGATAGCATAGAGTCCAGAGTGTCAACACTTGAGCAGAATCCACCAGTGTTGGCTCCATGTTCTGCAAGCTGTGAGACCAGTTCTGAGGGTAAGAAAAGGAGTCGACGAAGCCCTCCTGAACTACAGGTTAGCTTTAACATGGCATTGAAAGGACACTTTACACACTTTTTACATACTCTGTGCAGTTTCAAATCAGAAGTGTTCATGCAGCATTTACTGATGATAATAAACTGCATAATCATGAGAGGTAAGTATTGTTGAATGTATGATTTATCATTATTATTATATTAGCGAATTTTGTCGTTATAACAGTCAATAGTGTTAATTAAAACTCAACCCAACGTTTCGACTGCTTGCTGAAGTACTCTTTAGGGGTCACTAATAATAATAAAAATTTTTGGGTTAAATTTTAATTAAGTATTGGCTGTTAGAATGAGAATATTATAATTATTTCAGCCAAGAATTACTGAATCATTATTATTGTTAGTAATATTACTAGTATTACTACTAGTACTACTACTACTACTACTACTACTACTACTACTAGTTATTATTATTGTTATTAGTAATAGTAGTAGTAGTAGTATTGCTATTGTTATTATGTCTATGCCCAGGATTGATGGAGAACACAACAGAAAAGTTGTTTCAAAAATAATAAAAGAAATTGGAACCAAAACATATTCAGCAAAGCAAATCCGTGGTAATTATTATTTTTTGTTTGTGTAAATTATATTTTTTTCCAATTATGATTACTTGAATGAATAATTTATACAATCATAGCCTACTTCGGTGCTTTTTTATCCTTGTTTTCTACATTTATTTTAACAATTGGATTTCTTTTCTAGACGGCTGTAGAATTCACCGGAAATCTCTACACTGCAAAGACAGTGAGTGTTCTGAAGAACAAAAAAAGAAAATGAGAATTCGCTCGCGCCAGCAAAGAGTAAGTTTATAATATATAGTTTGTCTGGGAGTAGGAGAAAGATGTGTGGTGGATTTCAGCTCTCTTACTTTTTCTCTATAAAATAAAGCAATGGTTGGAGAAACGGGGAAAAGGAGCAATTAATCTTATTTTAAAAATTGTGATGGCTTCAGCCTCTCCACTTTTCACTTCTTCTTAATGCGGGTAGATTTTTTACAAAAGAGAAAAAATATTTGTTTAAATCTGCTTTCTTGGAAACAGTTGACATGTGTGGAGTTATAATGATCTGTCAGAATATATGTGCTGCTAGTTAAGTTGCCCTTTCACTTTTAGACTCGTTCCTACCCATCTGTTATTCATTGTTGTACTATTTTTACTTCACAATCATTATAAAAATAAAAATAAAGAAGAGTGAGAAAGTTTCAGCCTATTATACTTTGCTTATAGTTATTCGATCGTCGGAAGAAGACTGTATTGCAGCAATCCTCCCAAGTGCAAAGTTTGTGGAACGATGTCTCTGCAGAAATGATGACGGAAGAGGACACTGGGAGTGATGACAATTTCATTCGCCATCGCCAGAGCTGGAGGTCCGAAAAATTTAACAACTTCATTGAAGAATTGGATTCCGCAAAGAATGCCAAGACATTGGCGAAGAAGCGAGAGATTGGCAGTGGCATAGAGCGTGATGTGCCACAAGTGGCAAAAACTTGGCTGATAGCTGCTGAGAGTGACTGTCACCTAGAGCAATAAACATTGAACAAACACTTTTATCTGTATTTATCACTTATCTGCACTTATCACTTATCTGTATTTCTCACTTTGTATTTTCTTTATTTGTATAAGACCAAAGAATTGATGATATTTAATTATTGACTATAAGTTATAAGATACAATTATAACTACTTTAAGATTGTTATTAGAAGGAGTAATATTGTTATAGTATTGTGTTATAAATCCAATATTGCCAGTTATTGCACTATATAGTTGTGTAACAATCCAGATATTAGACCTGGAATATCAATAATATAGCACTAATATAAGAATATTTTAAGACCAGTATTGCAGGTTATTATACCGATCATGTAGAATTATACAACCCTCTTATAGCATTGTCAAGATACAGATATACTACCCATACTGAATGTATTCTATAATATGGTGCAAGATCATCAGATAACATGAATATGGTTTTAATTATATTGGTAGTATATTATTAGTATAATAGTAAGTATAATACTATAATTGGGGGTTTATAACCTACTGTTTTCACAGTGAGTTACTTTGAATGGACTTATTCAATTTAATTATTAGTCTGCTATACTATAATTATGCACATGTACAGAAACAGAGCTTATAAATTAAAACAAATAAATGATTCACTACATTAATTGTTTACCTAATTCCAGCTGGGACTCTATGCTCTCTCTTTAACATATCTCCTTACAAGCTTTCTGTTTGTAATATTGTGCACTGAGATACAAAACACACAGAAGCAGAATAACAAATGGAAGTGCATGTTTGTTTTGTAGTTTTAACAATTAAATAATTGAGGCTGGCGTGGTAGATAATAATTGGGGTGAATAAGTGAGGATCTACGCTAATTTTTTCAATATTTTCACTTCAAGAGGTGTATCATAGCATTACCTTAGGGAGACTGTTATGAAATTAGTGATGAAATTGTCAATGGCATGTAAACGGTAACCATAATAACAATATGACTTTTATTATTTAATAAAGTGTGCCAGTAACATAAACAATTTTCTATAATATATACATTGTTTAGCAAATAAACATGACTTATGGTATACAAAGTTCCTACAGATAATGTAATTGTTATTATTTAGACATTCCCACTTGAACTAGACTGGAGGCGTGGTCCTGACATGCCAGTGGCTATGAGTTCATACATCCAATCAGTAGAGATAAATGATACCGTGTACGTTGGAGGAGGAAGGACTGACAGAGATGAGGATGCCCACATAGTGATGACCTACAACACACAGTCCTGCCAGTGGCACACTCTACCTCCATACAGTACCGGGTCGTTTGCTATGACTACCATCAACAACAAACTAGTTGTGGTGGGAGGAAGAAATAGAAAGGAATCTGATAGCAGTGAGCTAGGAGAGTGGCAGCCTGACAGCAACCAGTGGACACACCCCTTCCCTCCTATGTCTACACCTCGCTGTGTGCCTTCAGCTACTTCATATAAACATCGGCTGGTGGTGGCTGGTGGTTGCCATGGAGTTTGTTTACATGCTAGTGTTGAGGTACTTGATGTATCCAACATGCACTGGTCCACTGGACCATCTACACCAACACCATGGAGGCAGATGAAGTCTACTACAATAGGAGACACCTGGTACCTCATGGGAGGAAGGTGTGAGAAACTGTGGCAGAGTAGTCCTGATATCTATAGTGTATCTCTGGAGGCTCTTGTTTCACACTCCTCATCAGACAGTTCCAACATATGGAACAAACTACCTTCACTCAACCGTACACATTCCTGTCCACTCAACATTGGAGGATCTCTACTGTCGGTGGTGGGGACGAGAAGAGTGAGAAGCCAGTGTCCACTATCCAGCGCTATGTCCCTGAGACTAATACCTGGGTCCAGGCTGGACAACTACCACATGCAGTATTAAACTGTACCTGTATCATGACATCAGACAAGGTCCATGTTACGGGAGGAGATGATGGGAATAGAGGACTTAAGAAACTGTTTACTTCTACTATTCACTAATTAATATCTTTGTTTTTATGGAAATGTTTTGTTCAAGTTAGCTACTACAATTAAAAAATTGTTTCCATGGTTACTGTTTATGTTTATGAATTATAAAAAGCAAATACTTATATGTTCTAATTTGACCTAGTAGCTATAACAAGAGAGGATTGAGCTAGTCTAACAATGAATCCCCAGTATACAAAAGTGTATACATAACAAGATGACCTATTCACCCAACAATGTACAGTTATTACTTGGAGTTTACTTTGAATTTCAATTTACTTATTATTACTTAGTCTTGCTATACTAATTATGCACATGTCCAGCAACAGGGCTTATAAATAAGAACACATTAATGCTTTGTTCAGATGTCACTACATTTATTGTTTACCTAATTCCAGCTGGGACTCCATGCTCTCTCTCTCTCTCTAACATACCTCTTTACAAGCTTTCTGTTTGTAGCAGTTGCGACCCAATGCTAAATTGTTTGATATGGATCTGCAATATAATGCATTGAAACAAGGAGATTTATTAGCTAGACTTAGTACATGCAGTCAAATATACATATTATATATATTTATTCCGCCCTAGATATCTTCACAATGATATTATTATGTACATGACCTGTGAAATAACTCTCAGATATTTCATGCTGTTAGTGAACTCTATACTAAGCAAGCTCATTACCCCTGTAGTTATAGCAACCAGCCAAATTTTTTCAACTTTATCAGGTTTTACAGCTACCTTCCTCTGGTGTACCCCAGCTCATTACCCATTAGAGCAGCTGCTAAAATATCAGCTGTGGTGTGGTTTGTTCCTACATTACCCTTCCTCTAGTACTAACTACAGCAGTGAAGATAACTAGTATGGAATAAACCACTTATTACACTTGTCAGAGTGTTATGGCAAGATATTTCACTCTCAGGCTTTATTTTCAAACTCTGGTTCAGGTGAAAATAAATTAGCCTGCTCATGAAATATTTTGCCATATCACACTCTGACTCATGTAGAAAGTATTATTTATTCCACACTAGATATCTTCACAATGATATTTTTAGGTATGTGACCAGTGAAATAACTCAAGATATTTCACTTTGTTATTTCATGCTGTTCTGTGCAAGCTCATTATCCTTGTAGTTAAAGCAACCTGCCAAGCTTTTCAATTTTCTAGGTTTTACAGCTACCTTTCTCTGGTATATCCTGCTGAACAAGGGTTAGAGCAGCTGCTAAAATATCAGCTGGGGGTGTGGGTAGCCAGCCCCTACAACCAACTTAAGGCCATGAGTTACCCTAACTACTGTAGTGAAGATATTTATCTTGGAATAAACCACTTATTACACTTGACAGATTGTTATGCAGACCTCTCAACTCTCACCATTTTGCCATTTTGCCATTTTGAGTGAGTTTCACCACCCATTGAGCAGTGGTATCAAGCTCACAAGTAAACACACCTATTCTCACAAGTAAATTGACTATGGCAGTAAATGCTGCAGTGGTAGCATTCTGATATACAGTACTATCACTGCCAAAAAATAGTGATTTAAGCGCTGGGGGCAGGGAATTCAATTATTAATGTTCAGGTAAAATTAGTGTTACCTGGTAAAGGGTTTTCTGCCCTGACGATCAGCAATAGTAGTATGGCTTCGTCTTCAAAAGCAGAGCTTTAGTTTGGTGGGGCGTAAAAGTACCGTATTAAGTAAGTTAACATTTAATACTTCCACAAGTATAGTTAGCTAGCAATTAACTAAAAAGACTGCTTTTGGTATTCAGTGATTTTATAATTTAGCTACATTAGTTATAGCTATTGTTAAGACAACATTTTCTATTATAAAAAAGGTTTCAATCTTCTTGGACAAAACGGTGGCCGTGTATTAAGCCGGTCAAGAATGATCTCTTTAGTTTTCAGTATATCCAGCGTGCTTAAAGGTTATTTCTTGTAAGCATATGGGGGAGAGGGATGTTTCTCGGCATATTTCTTCAGTTTCACACCAGAAGAATGCTAAATGTCTAAAATATATTGGATCTCTTTCACTGCCCCGTTTGTTTCATTTAACAAGTTTCTTCTAAGAGAAGATTTTATACTTCCAGTGCGCTTACAACAAATTGAATCATTCTTACGCAAATTATTTGGAAGATTTGTCTTTCCTTCTATAATAAAAAAATGCCTTATCGGTTGCTTCAGTAGACTACTCACTGGGTAATCAATTATCAGGTAGCTATATGCTTTTTTTTATCGTCACATCTTTTTTTTGACATAGTGTATAATTTTACAGATGACAAATTGTCAGTGGGTTTCTTAACCAGATAAAAACTTGTCCAGCTTCATAATGAAGGAGACCTCAGCAATCAAGAAAATTTTATGAAGCCGTAATAGGTTTTTACTCCACAGCTTCAAGCTCTGCATTAAAAAGCCTCCCCATTTCTGATGAAGTTCTTCGTAGTGCTCAGTTTGTTGATTTCAACAATAGACTAAACTCAACATTCACACAAGTTCTCTATTTTGTTTCAAGGTGCATATAACGAACAAATATACAAATGTCTGTTTTAGGTGTTAGTTGTCTATTTTATTATATCTTTTGATTATAGGTACTCTTCCATGCTCCAGTTCTCCTCAGTCTCTGATATGAAGTCATTAGAAGATGAATTTCTTCAATATCAATAACTGGAGACCTCAGATGTTGAGGAGGCTGTATGGCAGGCTGCATTGGTTGTTGACGATAACCGTACTCAGCATTACTACAGAATGGATATTGTGTAGACACACTTGTCTCAAATGAGTAATCCAGATAATTCTTTGATGTTTGAGAAATTGTCAAAAGTAACTTTATTGGTGCTAACATTGCCACGTTCAAATACCGAAGAAGAGAGACTCTTCAGTCTGATTACCAAGAACAAAACTAAATTTCGACCTAGCCTAAAATTGGATGGCACTCTGTCAAGTATTTTAACCATCAAGTGTGCTAATGTTGAACCTTGCCATAGCTTTGATCCTCCTGTGGAGGTTTTAGAGACTGCTAAAAAAGCTACAATGACTTATAATTCTTTGCACAAAAACAAATTTTTTGCTTAGTTCAAACTTGTATACATTATATAAAAAAAATTCATTAATTAGTACTTATCTCAAGCATTCAGAGTCAATCTCCAGCATTTTATAGCATGATCTAAATCATTATGGTAATTATAGGTTAAGAGCTCTGGTTATGGCTAGAGATATTTCAAGAGCATTCTTATTTATTTTTCACAAGCCAGAGGCAAGTGAAAATACGTGCTGAGTGAAATATTTAGCCATATCACTCAGACTAGTGTAATAAGTAGATATCTTCACTACCTTTGTTTGTACTAGGACTGGTAACTCACACTGTAAAGTTAGTTTTAGGGGCTCCCCAACCTCCCAGCTGACATTTTAGCAGCTGCTCTAACCTGGTTGAGTTGGCTACAGCTGAGGAAGGGGCTATAAAATCTGGATAAGTGGCTAGTTTGCACCCATTGCTATTTAGCTTAGTCCAAGGGTCATGAACCTAAACATGTCATTTTGTGTGAAGATATCTAGTGTAATATATGTATATTTATTGCAGCTTTGATATTTTTACTTGAATATTTCCGCATCACGCGAGCGTTCTGTATTCTCCCATATTGTACGGTTTATATTGTACGCTACTTGTAGCGCGCGCGTAGCGAGTAAAATCAATGAAAATTGTATTGTAACCGGTTGAGAAAAATTTCAAAGAAGCAATAAATCACTTATCACACTCGTCGTACAATATGGGAATGATATTTTACTCTCACGCCACATTTTCACTCGCCTATGGCTCGTGAAAATATTTTGCGTGCTCGTAAAATATTTTCCCATATTGTACTCTGACTCGTGCTATAAGTATTATATATATATATATATAATTATATATATATTTATTCCACCCTAGATATCTTCACAATGATATCTTTAGGTAGTGACCAGTAGCTGTAAAATCTGAACTCATGATATTTTGCTGTTATTTGGCCCAAGCTCATTACCCTTGTAGTTATAGCAACGAGCCAAACTTTTCAACTTTCTCAGATTTTACAGCTACTGGTGTACCCTGCTCAACATTAGAGCTGCTGCTAAAATGTAGGCTGGGGGTGTGGGTGCCCCTACAACCAACTTTACCTGTAAGCTACTCTTCCTCTATAGTCTAGCAGGTTAACTATTAAATCATGCACTTTTTGATTAAAGCATGAAACTTCTAGCATGGTTAGTACACATCATAAGGTTTATTTTCAGATGTGGAGGGAAGTTGGATTTGACCTCTGAGGATAAAACAGTTGAGGTGTCATTTCCAACTAAATTTGGAATACTGATTCATTTGGTGATACTTTTAAGACCACTCAAGCAATGGTGTTATGTACATGTTTCTGGGTGATCGATTTTGTAGCGACCATGTCCAAGCGTCACATCCTGATGGACCCTACCCAGCCCTCTACATCCAAGTGATCCAAGCCACCCTCGAGCACCAACTGGGACATTTGTATCCTATTATACTTGTCAGAGTGATATGGCTATATTTCACTCTCAAGCTTTATTTTCACTCACCTCTGGCTCCTGAAAATAAATTAGCCTGCTCATGAAATATTTCGCCATATCGCATTCTGACTCATGTAATAAGTACTATATATTCCACTTTAGATATCTATACAATCATATCTTTAATGAGTCCCATGACCCTGTGAAATAATTCAAGATATTTTCACTGTTGTTATTTTGTTGTACAGCGCAAGCTCACTACCATTGTAGTTATGGTAACCAGGTAAACTTGTCACTTTTCTGGTGTTTACAGCTACCTTCCTCTTGAGTAGGCTATTCAACTGGGTTAGATCAGCAGCTAAAATATCAGCTAAGGGTGTGGGTAGCCTCTACAACCAACTTTATGCTGTCAGTTACCCCTCCTCTAGTACTAACTACAGTAGTGAAGATATCTAGTGTGGAATAAACCCTTATTACATTCTGGTCAGAGTGATATGGCTAGATATTTAACTCTTAGGCTTTATTTTCACTCCCTCTGGCTCATGAAAATAATTAGCCAGCTCATGAATGCTGGATTAAACTAGATAATGTTTAGAATTATTCTTTTTTTTTCTGAAAAGTTTATTTATTAGCTATTCCAAAAGAATAGTATATTATTATTCTACAAATTTTCGTATTATTCTCTGATTATTCCAATTAGAAATAAGTGTAATTGTGATGATTGCAGTATAGCTAGCTTTGTAGAGTTTGTACATTGTGATGAGTAAAAAATAACTATCAGTTTCTTACTGAATTACTCAATATGGAGGATAGCATATATAGCTACTTTAATCTTTCAGTAAAAACCTTGAACCCTGTAAAAGTGTTCAATTAATGGAGAAATAAAGCATGCTCTGCTGCAGCTGAATAAAGTTCAAATGTGAGAAACCTTACCGAACAGTAAAGATTATTAAAGATGCCAAAATGATGAACTCCAAACACCAGCCATATTTATGACGGAATATTATCATTCATCACATGGCAGTTACTACTTGTGGGTCTGCAAGTCGGTCCCTTTCAATGCCCGGCCTCAGAAGCACACAATGTTGCCCAGGAAACTTCCCTCTATCGCAGAAGCTCCTGGACTTGGAAGGGTTTGGTACGCTGCCACCAGAGTTACTACTCCTGAGTGGCCACTGATCTGTTCCTAATACTCTAACTAGCCCCTCTACCTAATCCCCGACTTAGGGTAGAAGGTTGCTTGAGGAATAAGTAATTATATTCAAAGTAATAAAGGTGACAGAATAGTGCAGTGGAGCACAAACTGAGCAGTGACTAAAAATGGGTTTGCTCAAGGCCAGAATACACGTATATACAACCCAGGCAAGCCCGATGGGAAACAAATAGAAATAACAGTGTAAGCATGCCCATTGGGTGAGCACATGGCACACAATACAGACGGAAGACTGTAAGAACACAAAACAGATGAATAACAATAAACAGATAAATGACGATGAACAGTCAATTAAAGTTCTAATGCATCCCTTAGGACGGCCCCACACTACTCCCAATGAAATAATCAATTATTTAGAAAAAAATTTCAATGGAATTGAACTTACCGCCATCACTATGTTAATCTTTATAGTGTAGACAGATATACTTTGGGAATGTACAGAATTAATAATCAGTTGTAGCATCAAATTCTAGTTCCATCCACTTTGTGTATATATTTATATTGGCTACCACAGAACCATTGATTGCAACAAAATTCTATTACCAAATTAATAGTACAGCAAGAATGTGTCAGTAAAGTGTTCAAAAGAAATATACTTCATGTGGAATCTAATGTTAATGGTTATTTATGCATTAAATACTGTGCACAAGCTATTGTGAGGGAAAATGGTCAAAAACACTGGGAGATTCAGACCCACAACATTGAGAAACAAATCTCATCTGTTTAAGCCTGTCAATACTCACAACATAGCTAGGTATTTATTATTAAGCCTACATTTTCACTGCAACTATAGACTTAAATTGCTGGTATTATAGTAATGTATATACATAATCATCTCGAGACAGATGCAATTATTGACAAGTTATATTCTGACAGTTAAACATAGTGTTGATGATTTGATGACATGAGATGTACTGAAGGAAACAATGGCTGATGGTGATACAGGTATAGGGTTGATTTAACTGAGGTCTTCCAGTTGGTAGTAACTGTCTTTGAGTTTACTGAATAGTGATCCATACTCGCTCTGTAGACTGGTACTCCCGGCAAAGTCCTGGATAAACTGAATTTCAGAGTACAGATGGCGCATTCTACATACAAAAATACCATCATATATTAACATGAAGATTTAAAGTATCACACACACAAATAATATTCATATCGTACTAATATGAAGTTCATTATTAAGACCTAAGATTCTATTTTCATACAGGTAGCTATTACTAGATTTCACCATACCTTGATCTTACGATGATAAAAGTCAATAGACCAATTGGAGTGTCCTGATTTATCATTTTCTCTCGTTTAACCACATCTTCGTCATCCAGTAAGTATGGGCAGAATGCACTTTCCACCAAGGTTTTCATAGATATGTCTTTCTTCAATTCTGATGCTTCAGAACTAGAAATGGAACAGAATGATTTTTCTGACTCAATATCCTCTATTTGTTCCTCTTCTTTCTTCATCACTTCTTCTCCAAACTCCGATAGACTTCTGCAGATGTACGAATTGCCTCTCAAATGAAGACTCTGAGACAACTGGCAAGGAATCCAAAGCTACATAACATTCATAGTTTCAATTTGAAGTTAGTTTATCAATATGTTCACTTGAATTAACTGATGATTGAAATACAATACGACGTGCTAATTTACAAATTGTATATATAAAATTTGACTTTTTTTTTTAATATTTAGCAGCTATAAACAAATCCACTCTATTCCATTGAAAATTCTTTTAAGTTTTAAGTGCCAACCATTACTTTAATTTGAGATATATGATGACTGTCATACTCATAAAACTATATTAGATGTATTATCTCTCTTTTACAGGCTCTTTTTAAAAACAATACAGAATTAAGTGTATTTCGTCGTTACCAGGAATTAAACCCAGGACCGCTTGCTTAACACACAAGCACATTGCCACTGAAGTACGACAACCAGGTGAGATAAAAAAATTATAAGAATTTTTTTAAATTGAACAACATTAATACTTTGAAAATATCTGGTATGTCTGTATAAATTTACTGGGTTATTTACATTTGTTAATTTAGTGAGTACCACACACCTTTGAATAAACTGCTGTGCTTCCAGGAAGTGGAGCAAGAACTGGACAAGGTGAGATTAACGCTACACATTTAGCACCAATATAACAGCCATTTTAATCTATACATATCTTTAAAAAAAACAAAAGGGAAGTTAATCAGTTCTTACAATAATGCAGAGATCAAATATTGTTGAGAACTCTAGGGGGTTCACTTGATAGCACAGTAATGGCAAGTGAGATTCATTGTAATGTGAATATTTGACATACAACATGAGTCAAGAATGTGAATTGCTTTTGAGGATTCTTTCCAGCTTTATTAAGGATATTTATTGATTGTTCTTCTTTTTGTTTATTTTTGTTTTGCATTAATTAAGAAAAGAATAAATTGATGAAATTGTTTATTATCTTTCACTCAATTGTACAAATTTGCAAATCAGCTAAATGATCAGGTAAGTTATATAATTTACAATCACTTACAATTTTTTTCTCAGCCTTCTTTTACTCATTGAATGAGTAAAAGAAGGCTGAGAAAGAAATTAAATTACCGGAGTAAAAAAAATATTTGAAAGAAAGAAATTTTCATTTGTCTGTTGAGAATGAGACTGTAGCATAACAGCACCCCTTCAATAAAATATACAGAATTGAAGTTGTTATTTTTTTGCTGGCGGATTTGAAAATTTCTGTGGCTCCATTAAGATAATTAGAAAATGTGAAAACAGGCAACCCTTTATTCTTCCATTCTTCATAAAAACAAGCAAAAAATGAAAGCAAAATGCATACAACTCTTCAAAATAATATATATATATAATATATTATATATATTTGCCAACCTTCTAATTTGTAGCAGCCCACTGAGATCTTCATCACTATAGTCATCCAGCATGCTCATAACATGATCTATCTTGAAGTCATGCTGAGAGTAGTGCTCTATGTACAGGGCAAACAAGGTGGGGAAGATGGCTGGTAAGAGAATGGAATAGAGCCAGGAAAAATCCACATTCTCAGGTGGTCTGTAAGAGACTTTCCGCAGCTGGTATATGCTTCTCTTCAACAGCATGCTGAGGTGAGATCTGGGTTTCCCCAGGAGCTCATTTTCATCTTCAAATTTAATGCGCACACAAACTCACACACACATTATTGTGTGTGAGTACGTGTCTGTGCATGCATTTAACTTTTAATGTACACATACACAAATACACATTTATAATATGTACACACTAACATGCACACGCACACACAATCTAGCACATATACCAACTATACCAGTAGCTGTTCAAATATGTCATAAAACACACATACACACACAATATACATGTATATATATGCCTCTGAGCTCACAGTTCTCTCTCTGTTCATGAAATCTCCAGAGAAGTGGTACTTGTTACTGGCGATGAGGATGCCTCCTGCACCATGATATCTGTCCTCCTTCCACATGCCTAGATATCTCTCCTCACTAAACAGATAAACAAACAAAATATTAATTTGTTTATTTTAATTGCCAAGATTAAAAAAAACACTTAATATAATATGCGCGATGTATTAACGGAGATTTCTTTCCCAGTATTCCCGAGTTGAATCATTCAATACCTTTCTATTTTATGCTATGTTTAATGCTCTAGACTAATAACATCAATATATTATAAAATATTGCATTAGCATGAGACTGTACAATATCATACACAACTGCATTTGTTGAAGTTAAAAGCCTTTCTTAACTTTCAAAGCTCCACCCACTCTGTGGATGAAAAGTGGCCGGTGGAGTTTGACTTCATGGTTATGTCTCATTATGTGTTAATATTACATATTTTGCGATTAATAATATTCTGAAAACACTTAGATATGTGAAATGTTTAAATTAAAAAATTATAAATATTCATGACTGACTAAATATTCTTATCATGAAAAAAATTAATATTATGCAGGGAAGCAATAAATACAACGATGTACTAACACAAACCAATCAACAATTTTCATGAAACAGAGCTTTCAATTTCTTTCCCAGTTTTTTTTTTTTTTACTCATTTGATGTATTCTCCCTTTTTCACAGTCTTATTTTTAAACAGTAAATAATTTCAAAACTTTGGCTGTCTCCGGGAGTTAAACCCAGGACTGCTTGCTTATGTTGTAGCTCACAGAGCACTTGCACATTAAGCAAACATTTCTGGGTTTGATTTCTTGTGCGAAACATTTAAAAACTATGTATTGTTTAATAAAAAACCGTGTAAGATAGCGAATTCATCTGTTGAGTTTTTGTCTCTTCCCATGAAATTATAACACAAAAGCTAATCTGTGATCTTTCCACAGTAGTGACTTAGGAACACTGAATCATCAGATGGGTCAAGTGACCTTTCTTGTTTACCCACTATTTAAACCTTGGCTTGTTCCCATACTTTAAAGCTATTAATGTTTGTTTTTTTTAGTAATGTATTGAATAAGCAAGTAAATTTTGTGAGATTCTTGAACTTTTATCATATTTGTCCAGTAACTTCCTCTTATGCAGTCACCACAGGTTAAGCTTTCACTATGATTATAGCTAAGCTACATCAGGTGTTTTCAACTGATGACTTAGAAACACTAACTACTTAGTTCTGGTATTAGCAGAAGTTGCAGACCCCTGAGACACATGCCACACACTCAGAGACACTTGACACCTTCAAAATAAAGATGACTTGTCCTCTCTATGGTATAATGGAAAGTAAAAAAGAAAAGTAAATTATTGTGAGACAAAGGTAAGGAAGGCAGAAAACAAAATAGAGAACAAAATGTAGCAAAAAGAAGCATTGTAATCTAATCCATAGTAACATAGCTACATTATACATTGTTAAGGTATCTTTTTCAGCTACAAAAAGGGGTAAACTGAAGGTGTAATGTTCAGAGGAATAGGGAGTACGTGCTGGTGCTCCTGAAACGTTTTATCATATGATGTGTTCAAGTTACTCAAGATTTCATTTTAAACAATTTTGAAAATATTTAAATTTATTTATGTTGCAACTACCCGTACATATATGAATATACACTGTGAAATGTCGATTATCCAAATGTCAATCATCATTGAAACATAAATTAACCGAACTGAAATAAAATGCACCAATTCAAATTGAACTTTCTAAACCACTGGCTACATTCATACCACACTATACTATCCTGTTTGAAACAGCCGCCCCTCCTGCACCTTTTCTCCTACCCCTCAATGAATTCCAATTGCACTTGCTATTTAACAATAACTAAAATAGTCTTTCAAAGACTCTTACAATCCACTAAGAAAAAGAAGTCGATGTGGTTGACACTCATCATTTAACGGCAATGAAAAGAACTGCAGTTTCACAGTGGCTTTATAAATGGCTATGCATTGTTTGTTGATAAAATAAACAACAATTAATGTGTTTGGGTTTGTCACAAGAATAACATTCTTCATATTCAGTCAATGCACAGAAAGTCATCACAAAATGGTTGACAATCACATTGCTCAGTTGAGTTATAGTTTTTTTGTTTTTACATGTATGTAATTAGGAGAAGTTTCACATGTATACCAAGCATAATATTGATACCTCTTACTATAAAAAAAAATCACCCATTCGTACGCAGTACTACAGTAACTGCCACAAAGTAGGACACGAATATCTAGCCGCACTGGCAATTTTAATGTGATTGTGGGCACTTGTCCATCTTGAAATAGCCTGGCTTGATGACCTTTACCTGTGTGAGCACAAATGGCGAGCGAGCCTAAAGACTATGCTATTTTTTTATATGATTTTGACTTCTAACACTGAAGCTACTGAAAATAAGGTCCAGTTTTTAAATTTCGCATACACGGTAAAGGGATTTTAGTGCCATAGTAACAACTCTCGGCAACTGCTTGAATTGAAGGAAAAAAACAACAACAAGACAATACACGTTATTTAAACGTTTTCTTTAGCTAAGTAGTGGTTGTAACACACAATGCTTTGACACAACTGGACATGCACGTCTACACAGACTTACCTTCGCGGTAGTCTAGTGGACAATGCATTTTCAAGTAAATACTGTTGCACGGCTTATAATCATGACAAAGAGCGCATTGACTTACCACTGCCACTAAATCGAATAGAAATTGAAGTCCCTTAATTTTCACGTTTTAACTGCACCCTCATAAGCACACTGGATATGCTGGCGCTTATGAGGGATTCTTCTTCAATTAATCATCAGCCATGTTATCCTTAACTGTTCCTAGCTTTCTAATTTTGCTATAATGCAAGAAGTTAACTAAAACAATTAGTTAAATGTATTTAATAGTTAACTAACAACATTTGGACCCTTCAGTAAACCATGAGCAAAACAAAAGTGTAAAAAAAAAAACCCTGTAAAACTACAGTAAAACATGGTACAATGTTTTACTTAAGGTTTCCTGTCAAGTAAAGAGCTAGGTATGTTTTACTAAATGAGTAAACTATGCAGTAAATCTTTAGTTTAATAGTTTCCTCAATTTAGTAAAACAAGCACCTTCAAGCAGTGAAAAGAATTCAAAACAGTAAACAATTCATTTCTAGAGTGATACGGTACTGATCGCTAAACCAGAGGATTCTGTTTAGAGCAATTTGGGATGGGGTCTACCACATAACTAACACAAAAAGGCGAGGGTCAAAGTACAAAATTACAGACGTACGTCCAAACAAACAAACATACCCGATTTTCAATTTTGTTACCCCTGTAAGTGTCTCGCTAGCTACGCTCTAAGATAAAGTAGCTGGGCTACAAGGGCACGCCAAGTGTGTAACTCTTAAAAACAGAAGATATTATAATTCAAACCATATATTTCGGCTTTGTTAGCCTTCAAGTGGTTACAATAATGAAGAGAAGTGACCTGAAAACAAGTATATATTAAGCTAGAGCTAATGAAGTGTTGATTGTGTATGCATTACCTGTTGATTGTGATATGCATTACCTGACTCGAGCAAGCAAGAGCCTGCTCGAGCAGGAATGAGTAAACAATTGCATGAGCACAATTATACAGAACAAAAGCTTTTGCAACTTAAAAATTAATGATACACTTTAAAGTAAGAGCAACAGGTCCTTCTGGCGCCTTCCTCAGCTTCGTCAGGCGCCAGAAGGACCTGTTGCTCTTACTTTAAAGTGTATCATTAATTTTTAAGTTGCAAAAGCTTTTGTTCTGTATAATTGTGCTCATGCAATTGTTTACTCATTCCTGCTCGAGCAGGCTCTTGCTTGCTCGAGTCAGGTAATGCATACACAATCAACAACTCATTCCTGCTCGAGCAGGCTCTTGCTTGCTCCAGTCAGGTAATGCATACACAATCAACACTTCATTAGCTCTAGCTTAATATATACTTGTTTTCAGGTCACTTCTCTTCATTATTGTAACCACTTGAAGGCTAACAAAGCCGAAATATATGGTTTGAATTATAATATCTTCTGTTTTTAAGAGTTACACACTTGGCGTGCCCTTGTAGCCCAGCTACTTTATCTTGGAAGCGAACGACTTGATAAAAGACTGTCACCTGAACAAAAGGCTCCTGTCCGTCTTCGAAAAGAACCGATATACTACCGATCTCAAGGACGTCAGGGCGCAGAGACTGTATTGGCTGAGGAAGGTCCATAAAAACCCACACAAACTCAGGCCGATCGTCTCTTGCTGCTCTGGACCGACCCAGAAGCTCTCACAGCTGTGTAATAACTTGCTCAAGGAGTTTCTGGGCTCGGTTCAGTACCTCGTTTCGTCCACTGGAGAAGTCATCCGCATCATTGAGCACTTGAAGATCCCTCCTGATGCCAGGAAAACAGTGATCCTAGCTACGTTGGATGTGAAAGCCTTATATCCGTCCATCCCACACGAGGCAGGGATCTCCATGGCTCTCCAGCAGGCAATCCCGACGGACCCTCCAGTATCAGCCGACTTCCCCAAGAAAGCCATGCTCAAGGAGATGCTAAGAATTATCTTAGCAGGCAACACTTTTCAATTCGCGGGGAGAACATTCAAGCAAGTGAAAGGAATTGCAATGGGCACTCCTGTAGCTCCTACCTGGGCCAACCTCTTTATGGGGAAACTGGAGATAGACGCTCTCGCCAGCTGGGGAGGAACTCTACCCCTCCTCTGGCTGAGATTTATCGACGACATTTTTACGTTGTTTCCAGGACCCCAAGAAGAGCTGGACGCGCTCCTAACTCACATGAACTCAAGAATGACCACAATTGACTTTACCATGGAATCGTCTCGCCACAAGATAGACTTTTTAGATATCACCATCCTCAAGGGCGAGCGATTCCACAGTGAAGGAGTTCTGGATATAAGGCCATACAGCAAAGCCATTGATCCGCACACGTATCTGCACTTCTCCTCTGCCCACCCCCGGAAAAACATGAAGGGAGTAGTCAAGGCAGAGGTTATCAGAACTCTTCGAAGATCCTCATCACCTGAAATCTACTCACAAGCCATTAGCCAGCTTCTGGCATGGTTCACCAATCGAAATTATCCTATGCGGCTCCTCAAAGAAGTACTATCTGAGGTTAAATACGAAGACCGTGAGCAGAGACTGAGACCAGCCCCTAAGCAGACTCTCCCACCTGGAACTACCGTGTTGTCTGTGAGACAGCATCCCACCATCACTGACGGCGCCATATACGACGCCATGAGGGATGATGATCTACCTTTTGTCCCTCTGGTATCCAGGAGAAGACCACCCTCAGCAGGAGACCTGCTGGTCCGTGCCAAGACGCCATCATTGGAGGCTGCTCATGGATATTCGCTCCGTGAACGGCCGCACAGAGACTAGTGGAACATGTATGGGTTGTGTATTTCTTTCTGTAATGCAATAGGTACCCTGGTCCTTAACCAGGGTTCCTTCTGGCGCCTTCCTCAGCTTCGTCAGGCGCCAGAAGGACCTGTTGCTCTTACTTTAAAGTGTATCATTAATTTTTAAGTTGCAAAAGCTTTTGTTCTGTACAATTGTGCTCATGCAATTGTTTACTCATTCCTGCTCGAGCAGGCTCTTGCTTGCTCGAGTCAGGTAATGCATACACAATCAACAACTCATCATAGGTGCCAACTTTCCAGAATCTATTTCAGGGACAAAAACCACACCCTGGCCACACCCAAATAACACACCCACAATGACATAATTTTTAATGACATCATCTATGCAAAAGTTTAAAATTACAATAGCTGTTCTTCTTCTTCACCATTAAAATAAAAGCAATTTTGCTGTAGCAGAGCTAGCTTTAGCCTTTTACTTGTGGCATGTTTATAGTTAGTGTGATTACTAGTAGCTTTGATTAGGTCTAGACAGCCAGTTGGCTAGCACAGCTATAAGTAAATAACCAAGGGCATACTACTTCACTATAGTATGTCCAAGTTGAGCAGATAATGTACAGCAGATGGAAAACGCAAACTGGTGAGGCTTTCTTCTGAAGAGACAGGATTAAAATCAGTCGATTCTACCTACTGTGTCCCAAGAAATATTCTGATATTCACAGGATTCAGCAGTACAGCACTGTTAACTTGTAGCTAAAGCTACTATACTTTCTTGTTAAATAAAATTAATCAATTGTTTCATTTACTTATGTATATAAAAATTGATGAAATGATAAAATTGTGATCCGAGTTGAAGGTGGAGTGCGGCCTGAGTTGGTCCTAATCCTTACAATAAAGGGCATCTACAGTAGTGAAGAAAAGGAATTGGCATAAACACGGCTTTGACAAGCACACAATTTAACAGCAAACAGCTTAAGTGTGGCTGTATTACAAGTTGCTAGCTAAATGATAGCTATAATAACTATGATATTTGCTATACGGCAGTTGATATTGAACAGAGACAAATAATCTTACCTACATCCAATCAGGTGGTCCATACCCGTAGCCAGGGGGGGTTCGAGGGGTTCGGTCGAACCCCCCTTTAGAGTGACCGGAAGCAAATATTTTAGCCACATCCCACATATAACTTCTGGAATATCATCGTCTGTTCAATCGTGCTGAACCTGCGCTTGAATTCTCTGCTGTTTTTCTGGCCTAGTCTGAGTCTAAGTGACCTAATAAACATTCAGCTCCATGGATAAAAAATTTCGCTCTCATATCAGCATGAGTAAAGCTTGCTACGTTACTTTCTTTATAAAGTGTACGTAACACTTTAGTAAGAATAATAGCACCGGTAAGCGTGCGATTCGATATTAATAGCACAAGCAACGGATTTTTTTCAACAGATTAGAAAGGGAGTCTTCGAGCCTTCGGAAGTGTCTGAGAAAGTTAAACCTCAAAATATACATATAGTAAGTCCACTATCTAGTGTAGCTACACAGCAAATGATTAAAAAAAAACTGGCTGCGCACTTACTCTTAACTTCAGCTACGGTGTGGTTTCACTTTGTTCCGTGCTATTTCACTTAGTTATAGCGATTTTTCCAATGCATTTCGAACAGACTGTTTACACGCCGTACTATTAAATAACTTGTAGTACGAATACGGCATATTAATGTTGCACTGTTTATATACAGCTACCGTAATGGATAGAAGCCTGGTTACATGAGAATAATACCGCTTTTCTCTCGAATATCAACATTGTTTAATGAATTATAGTTTGAAGTAGAATAATAAATATAAGCTTTAGTGCACTAAGAGAATTATGAGGAAACAAAAGTAGGTGTGGCTTTTTGCGTCTTAAAATCCGAACCCCCCAATGCGAACCTCTGGCTACGGGCCTGTGGTCCTGTACCCTCTGTGACAACAGGGCACTCTGTCTATCCTGTTTCCACACTCGCAACCTAAGCTAATCGCGATACAAAGCTAGAAACTCAGCAATCTGAGAAGAAGCCATTGTTTACAAAATTCTTAATGGAGACTGCCGCGTGATCAATTGAGCCATGCCGCGACTAAAAGCGGACGCGTTTTGAGCGGGAAACCTGTGGTTTTTCTATTCCCATAGACTTTTGTATTGAGTTTTGGAATAGCACTATCTCTCTGGTTTTGGAATATACTGAGGTAATATTTTTAACCGCTTCGGCGCGAGCTTTCCAATGGCCCCGGATGCGTATCTGCTTCCGTTCTAAAGTTATTCAAGTTTTTCTTGCGGCCAACTCAACCTGCAGGCTTCCGGGACATACCATTGCACTTTCCGGGACTCCGTGACAGAGTGATAAATCCGGGACTGTCCCGGATGATCCGGGACAGTTGGCACCTATGACTCATTCCTGCTCGAGCAGGCTCTTGCTTGCTCGAGTCAGATAATGCATACACAATCAACACTTCATTAGCTCTAGCTTAATATATACTTGTTTTCAGGTCACTTCTCTTCATTATTGTAACCACTTGAAGGCTAACAAAGCCGAAATATATGGTTTGAATTATAATATCTTCTGTTTTTAAGAGTTACACACTTGGCGTGCCCTTGTAGCCTAGCTACTTTATCTTAGAGCTACCCGATTTTCAATTTTGTTACCCCTGTAAGTGTCTCGCTAGCTACGCTCGCTTGCCGATTATCCATAGGTCAGAATAGACTCTTTGTACAGAATACTAGTGGTGCGCTCGAATTGCGCAAATGCATGGCGAGCGAGTAAATATATGAGTATAGGTAAAGATGATTTGTGAAGGAAATCGCTAAATAATAGCAATGATTAGGCATGAAGAGTTAACAATAACAGAATTACCTGAATAAACTTAGAAAGTAGTGGCAAAGAAGCGCAGCTTGACAAAGACTTCACAATTGTTTCAAGAAGAGAGTAGCTATAAACTTTTTGGTTGAAACAAAGTTGCGTAAGGCAGTGCAGCAAGATTCTCCGTGCTCGTTAATTGAAAAATGCAGAAACTGTGAAAACTTTACCTAACTTACGTAATTAGAAGCGCGGGCGAAATATTTGACGTACGCATACATACCTATATAATTCAGCGAGCGAGCGAAGCGAGCGAAGCTGACTCTCAGTCGTGTTCAATTGAGATTTCAGATATATATATATATATATATATGTAGGTATGTATGCGTACGTCAAAAAATTTCGCCCGCGCTTCTAATTACGTAAGTTAGGTAAAGCGTTCACAGTTCCAGTATTTTTCAATTAAGTTTCAACCAAAAAGTTTATAGCTACTCTCTTCTTGGCGAAAGACTGAATGGCAAATTGCCAAGCTGCTCTTCTTTGCCACTGCTTTCGAAGTTTATTCAACTCTTCATGCCTAATCATTGCTATTATTTAGTGTTTTCCTTCACAAATCATCGTTACCTATACTCATATATTTACTCGCTCGCCATGCATTTGCGCTATTCGAGCGCACCACTAGTTTATTATATATATCTGAAATCTCAATTGAACACGACTGTATGTATAGGTAAAGATGATTTGTGAAGGAAATTGCTGTGCTTGAGCACAAATGGCGAGCGAGCCTCCTAAAGACTACACTATTTTTATATGAATGATTTTGACTTCTAACACTGAAGCTACTGAAAATAAGGTCCAGTTTTTTAATTTAGCATGCAACTGCTTGGAAGGAAAACAACAACAACAAAACAATACACGTTATTTAAAAGTTTTCTTTGTGATATTCTTTAGCTAAGTAGTGGTTGTAACACACAATGCTTTGACACAACTGGACATGCACCTACACAGACTTACCTTCGCAGTAGTCTAGTGGACAATGTATTTTCAAGTAAATACTGTTGCCCTCGGCTTATAACCATGACATTGAGCGCATTGACTAACCACCGCACTAACTCGAATAGAAATGGAAGTCCCTCAAGTTTTCAAGTTTTAACTGCACCCGCAAAAGAATTCAAAACTGTAAACAATTCAATTTCTAGGGTGATACGGGTACTGATCGATAAACCAGAGGATTCTGTTTAGTGCAATTTGGGACGGGGTCGAACGCCGAGCGAACACAAAAAATACGGAGGTCAAAGTACAAAATGACATACGTACGTCCATATATATAAATAAATAAACTAGTGGTATGCTTGAGCACAAATGGCGAGCGAGCCTAAAGACTAGACTATTTTTATTGACTTCTAACACTGAAGCTACTGAAAATAAGGTCCAGTTTTTAAATTTAGCATACAGGGTAAAGGGATTTCAGTGCCATAGTAACAACTCTCTGCAACTGCTTGAATTGAAGGAAAAAAACAACAAAACAATACACGTTATTTAAAAGTTTTCTTTGTGATATTCTTTAGCTAAGTAGTGGTTGTAACACACAATGCTTTGACACAGCTGGACATGCACCTACACAGACTTACCTTCGCAGTAGTCTAGTGGACAATGTATTTTCAGGTAAATACTGTGCGCACGGCTTATAACCATGACAAAGAGCGCATTGACTTACCACCGCCACTAACTCGAATAGAAATGGATGTCCCTTAAGTTGTCAAGTTTTAACTGCACCGGCAAAAGAATTCAAAACGGTAAACAATTCAATTTCTAGGGTGATACGGGTACTGATCGATAAACCAGAGGATTCTGTTTAGTGCAATTTGGGACGGGGTCGACAACCGAACTAACACAAAAACGCGAGGGTCAAAGTACAAAATGCCTTACGTACGTCCATACATATATACAAATAAATAAACTAGTAGTGTGCTTGAGCACAAATGGCGAGCGAGCCTAAAGACTATACTATTTTTATATGAATGATTCTGACTTCTAACACTGAAGCTACTGATTAGGTCCATTTTTTAAATTTAGCATACAGGGTAAAGGGATTTCCGTGCCATAGTAACAACTCTATGCAACTGCTTGAATTGAAGGAAAAAAATAACAACAAAACAATACACGTTATTTAAAAGTTTTCTTTGTGATATTCTTTAGCTAAGTAGTGATTGTAACACACAATGCTTTGACACAACTGGACATGCACCTACACAGACTTACCTTCGCAGTAGTCTAGTGGACAATGTATTTTCAAGTAAATACTGTTGCGCACGGCTTATAACCATGACAAAGAGCGCATTGACTTACACCGCCACTAACTCGAATAGAAATGGAAGTCCCTTAAGTTTTCAAGTTTTAACTGCACCCGCAAAAGAATTCAAAACGGTAAACAATTCCATTTCTAGGGTGATACGGGTACTGATCGATAAACCAGAGGATTCTGTTTAGTGCAATTTGGGACGGGGTCGAACACGGAGAGAACACAAAAATACGCGAGGGTCAAAGTACAAAATGACATACGTACGTCCAAACATATATACAAATAAACATCCCCGATTTTTTACATTTTTACCCCTGTAAGTGTCTCGCTCGCTACGCTCGCTCGCCAATAAACTGACATCCCCGATTTTCGATTGTGTTACCCCTGTAAGTGTCTCGCTCGCTAGGCTCGCTCGCCAATAAATAAACATCCCCGATTTTCGATTGTGTTACCCCTGTAAGTGTCTCGCTCGCTACGCTCGCTCGCCAATAATAGAAATGATTAGGCATGAAAAGTTAACAATAACAGAATTACCTGAATAAACTTCGAAAGCAGTGGCAAAGAAGCGAAGCTTGACAAAGACTTCACAATTGTTTCAAGAAGAGAGTAGCTATAAACTTTTTGGTTGAAACAAAGTTGCGTAAGGCAGTGAAGCAGGATACTCCGCGCTCGTTAATTGAAAAATACAGGAACTGTGAACGCTTTACCTAACTTACGTAATTAGAAGCGCGGGCGAATTTTTTGTCGTATGCGCGTATGCATACATACCTATATGTATATCTGTAATCTCAAATGAACACGACTGAGAGTCAACTTTGCTAGCTTCGCTCGCTCGCTGAATTACCTATTTGCCTTCATAGAGGGCCGTGGTACGATTGTAGTTTTTGCTGCAACCACCATGGCTAGGAGGCAATGCTGGTCTGGAACCTTTAGAAGAGATTCGAAGTTACAACAGTATTTCTTAGACCGCGTGGTACCTACTGGGAAGACTCTTGGAACGGGTTCTTATGGCTCAGTGTTAGAAGTAAGCGGAGTGTTTAACTTTCCATCTATAGTCCAGTGTGAAATTGTACTTTTGACCCTGGGAATGTTAGTTGGTGTTGGACAATTTCTGTGACATGTGAGTTGTACTTGGGAGGTGTGAAGGTGTAGGCATAATTGAATTAGTGGCCCCTCTAGAATGACAGCCACTAATTAAATTATGACTACACCTTCACACCTCCCAAGTAAAACTCACATGTCACAGAAATTGTCCAACACCAACTAACATTCCCAGGGGCTGTGCCCCACCACACAATGATCTCATGTTCTGTATCATCTGTTGAAACAGAGTTCCTTGTTCAGTCACCCTCATTCAGTTCAGTAACCACTAGAAAGCTCCACAAGCCGAAATATTATGGTTTTATTCAACTGAAATAAATTCTCTGAAACTTGCTACACCTGGCAAGCTATCAGGGTAGCCAGTTTTAATAAATAGTCTAGCTGCCTGTAATATCAGGTGACTCCTAATCATTAACATTAAAGTATGAAACCACAATACATAATAATAAACAATTTATATTGAGCTATTTTACATAATTAACTGTAAAATTTCACTCTTTAAAAAATTTGTTTTAATTAAACAATTTTTTTTGGCACCCCTTCTGATACTGATATATATGCCAAACTGAACCTGCATACCAAGTTTCATGCTTTGGTCCACTCTATCACAATAATTTTTCTTATCTGCTAGACTACTACCACAATGCTTAAATTGTTAGATCTCACCTTGAAAAGTTACCAAGCTTATGCATCAATGGTATAAATTTCTCAATGAAGTTTAAATTATTGTTGTTTATATACACTATCAAATATACTATATCCCCTCATGCCATCAAATAATCCTTTTTTTTTTTAATACAGAACCTGACCCTGTTTAATTTATTTAACTGATAACCGATGGTATTTCAGGTGAAGTATAGCCAGGCTATCTGTGCTGCCAAGCGTATGCATGAGCTATTACTGGATCCTGCGAATGAAGGAGTTGGAGAAACTGTAGACAGATATCAACGTGAATATCAACTCATGGCAGGTCTCCGACATCCTAACATAACACAATTCCTTGGTCTGTGTTTCCTTGAGGGATCAGAGCTACCTCTACTGGTGATGGAGAGACTAGAAATGAGTGTGGACAACCTCCTGGAGTGTTCCCCGAATATTCCACTTGCAGTCAAGATCTCCATTCTTACAGACACAGGCACCGGATTAGTTTACTTGCATAGTCGAGGGCCTCCAATCGTTCACAGAGACCTGACTGCAAGGAACATCCTCCTCACATCGTCTCTGACAGCTAAGATCACTGACATGGGAAACTCTCGCATGGTAACTTTAAATCCAACTCAACTTGCCCAAACACTCTCAAAGAATCCGGGGATCACTGTGTACATGCCACCAGAGGCTCTCAGCGAGAGCCACAAATATGGACCATCTCTAGATGTGTTCTCATTTGGACATCTTGCCCTTTATGTACTGACACAGGTAAACACAACTTGAATATTCAATACACTCTATTAGTGCAAAATTTTTTAATATTCAATTAACGATTTCCCTGAACTGTGTATGAGTGATTGGCTTACATTATGCTATATTAAGTCAGGAGTTCACAAATCATTCAACTTATTATAACACTAACATGTGAACATTAGTCAGATAGGTAGTGTACCATTATATAGTTGGTTAATTTAGCATAAGAATAATCTTGATAAAGAATATGTATTTTTTTGATGTTTATTGTTTTTCGCACAAAAATCAATCAACTTTAATCATTTGTTAGACTTTTCCAGGAGAACTGCTATTGGCTACACCTTCAGATCCACACAATCCTGGCCGACTTATTGGTCGCTCTGAAGTAGAACGTCGTGAGGTGTACATGAAAATATTGAAGGATCAGTTATTGAAATCTCATCCGATTCTAGTGGAGATGGTGACTAATTGCCTGCATAATACTCCTCAAACAAGACCTACTGTTGAGCAACTACTGGAGACACTAATACCAGTACAGGAAGCAATGGAGAACATACATGGAGGGAATCTGGGGAAAACTCTCAACATAGCCAATGTGTTGCACATGAAGGAAACAAAAGAAAAGAATGGAAGAATAAAAGAACTTGAGGTAAACTTTGGTATGTGAACTACAGTAAATTGTTAATTTTAGCTACCCTGTAATTATTAACTCTTTCACTACAAACATTGTCAGAGAAATTACAAATTTTAAAAAAATTGATATAAGATGTTTATAAAAAATAATAACTGCTACTAAACAATTTTCCAAATCTGATACTGGACTATTAGTAGATAATTAAATGTCATGATGAAAATTCTCAATCTCTTAGTTTTCTAAAGCTGTAGTAAAATATCTGGCTTACTTCACACTGCAACATTCTATTTGTTTTTTAATAATAATGGTGTGTAAGTTGCCTATTCAAAATGGTATGGGAAAAATTGCTGTTCAATTGAAATCGCACGGGGAAAGTGAAATAGCGCGTAACGAATTGAAATAACTCGGTAACTAAGTGGAAACTAAGTGAAATACCTCGGTAGCTAAATGAAATAGTACGGGTAAGTGCGTATGCGCGCAGTGTTAACCTTGGAAACGTACAGTTCGAGTAGTTTTTAGTTGGAGACAATGTCTTTCTTTACCACAGAACCTCTACCCATATTAGACGGAATGTGTTACAACAGATTAGGAGTATCGCACATTGAAAAGAAAGTTCCAGAAGCTAATCCTGGAATAAGGAGGTAGTGAGTGAACGACATAATATAACTACAATTACAAATGACTTTTTAAAAGCTGGCCTACTATTAGTGAGTTCTACTACCTGAAAATTTGACCACCAAGTCGGCATTTTGAAGTAAGCCTAAACTCCAACACCAAACACAAACCTAAGTGTACCATTGTAGCCTTGTGATACCAACGTAATAAATATTGATCTGACTTAGTAAGGCTATAGCATTCAAATTAGGCATCACATATACAAGATGAACAATAATTTTCCTGAGGCGATATTTCACACCACAATACAGTGCAGGAGTTGTGTTAAAATACATTAATTAATTCTCTCCAAGTTAACTTTGTCACACATATCGAGCAGCTAAATTCTTTAAGGTAAAATTGTTAACCTAAGCATTTATTTTATTTTATTGTAGTCAAATAATTGAATGGTTTTGCTTGACTTATAACTTCAGTGGTTATATTTTACGTATTGTGATTAGAATCAAGCATATTTATAGCTATTGGTTGGCTACTTAAATTTAATGAAAAAACAGGAGAAATTGAGCATTCTTGCGATCATAGATTTTCTCACTGAACTCGATATTAGTGCCATCAATATCTTAAAAAATTTCTTCGGCGATCATATGGAAATAAAACAACACACCTACAGATTTTTTTAAAACTTTTATGTTATAAGCTGTTTATACTTTTTTCAATGTCAATATAGACAGTAACATCGGCGCTATACAAATACTCAATAGACAAATTTTATGGCGTCCTCTGCAATTAACTGTTATTCAATGTTATTAATAGTTATCGTTTAATGTGTTGTATTATTAGATTTCTGAAAATAGATTGGAAACGGAAAATAAAGAGTTGACTGAAGAAATTACAAAACTAGAAAGTGACAAAAAAATGCTCCAGTCTGGAAGTGCACAACTCATTGAAGAGAAACATCAATTTCAAGCAAGTGTAATGGAATTGAAGACTGAGATCGATCTCCTGAAGACTGAAAACAATCAACAGAGGAACCAGATAGCAGCAGAAAGAATTCAGTTAGAATCTCATCACAAAGAAGAAAAGCTTCATCTAGAATCTCTCCATCAAAGAGAGAAACAACTTCTCCAATCTGAAGTGGAGCGACTAACAAAGGAACTGGAGCTTATCACCAGAATGTCTATCAGCACGAAATCATTAGTAAGTACTATGCATTCTTATTAACAGTGTTTTTCTTATATTTTACCAAAACTACTTGTCCCAAATCTAATTAATTTAATGGTAAAATGTATATACAGGTTATATCAATAGAGTCTAGGTATTGAACTTAACTATAAAAAGACACAATAGGATTGTCACAGTATTATTTCTAAATTCTATTTTTTATGGAGAAGTATGTGTCATACCTCTGTTCTAATGCTAGGCTTCTTGTTTGTTCCTACTATCATTTCCGTCTTCATTGTATTTTATATAGTGAGAATAAACAAAATGTGGGTATATAGCAGGTAAATAGCAGTTAAGGAAATAAGCTTACAGCAAAAATGGCAAGCGAGCTATTTTATACAATAGTCTTTCTAAAAATTAAAAACAAAATTCTATCCAATTAACCAGCCTCCTGGCAAATAGCACTGAATTGCTAAAACAAGGCTGAATTTTTTAAATTTTGTATGGGAAACAGTTATAATGTCATATTAATTACTCATGGCAACTTCTTAGGACTAAAAAAACATACAAGCATTTCTGAGGAATTATCACACTGTTTAGAGCCTAACCCTAAATAAGATTTGCTTACTAACAAAGGAAATTGGAGGAAGTCTAAGCATCTTAATGAAAGAAAAGGCAGCCAATAACTATTATTTATTGTTAGCTTCAAAATTTTCTTAGCAAAGCAACAGATGTAACACACAACACTCACACACACACACACACACACACAAACACACACTCTTGTTCACTAGATATACCAACACAAGGCTTCATTATCTCTTGGTGACTTGACAGATTGGGCAATCGATTTTCACGTAAGAACAGCTATGACAAACAGCTCATTAACCAAAATAACATACCACCTCTATACTAACTATATAGAAAATTAACTCCAATATAACTTCTTACGACCTAACTACACCCTGCGGCAACATTCAGATCATATTAGAGACAGCCTAATTCTAAGGAGTAAATAAATAAATTTCTTTGATTTATAAGGGTAAAAAAATCACTAACAGAAAAGATTCAGTTTTGTAAAGTTTGTTATGGGATCAATTACCAAGCAAACGCTAAAATGTTAGGGTCAAACTACAAGATAAACTAGTGGTGTGCTTGTGCACAAATAGCGAGTGAGCATGCATTCTTAAATTACCGTAAATTACAATGGTGTTATATTGTTTACTTTATCCAAAGAAACTTCTATTCCATACTTAATGATAACAAAAGTGGATTATATCAGTTGACCATTAAGTATAGCAAATTATTTACAAAATTACTATTTTACCATGAAGTTTCTTGAGTAGTATTAACTTCTGTAGTATCAAATTTAAGCCATTTAGACTATATGAATCACCAGTAACTTTTGACAACAAGCTTTCAGCTACATAAGAAAAGGCCAGAGTTTTGTTTTGTAATTTGCACTTATCTCAGCTTCCCCCAAGTAGTGGTGGCTACCTTTTACTAAGCCATTCAGACTACCAATGGCTCTTGATAACCAACAAGAGTCACTTAGCAACCTAAAAATTGGCAGCATGTTTGAATTACATCTGACTATTTGTGACTGTAAAAGAAGTATTTCACAGGAATTCGAGTGTAAGTTTAAAATGCTGTAGTATCAGCAAACTTGTGTCAAGACCATCTAATTTTACTTGTTCATAAAAGGAGGAGGAAAACAAGAAATGAAGATCTGCAAAACAAACTGATCTTTTCCACTTTTTTCACTTGCCTATGTAAATATTTGGAGAGGTGCATTAGGGAGGCTATTAAGTAATTAGTATTGAAATTGTAAATAACATGTAAACAGTAACCATAGCAATACTATGACTTTTATTATTTTAATGAAGTGTGCCAGTAAAATAAACAATATTCTTTATTTAAATTGTTAGCAATAATAAGTAGGATTTATGTT
>WLWD01003581.1_pt1 | contig 39097 bp, 40 predicted proteins | sample 6712731 | NCBI WGS metagenome assembly WLWD01 (sample SAMN12718690, study PRJNA576275) | sponge metagenome | isolation source: marine sponge | host: Mycale hentscheli | place: New Zealand: South Island, Marlborough, Capsize Point | collected 2014-11-01
CCCCCCCCCCCCCCCTCCTCTCCTCACCCAACCCTCCCCTCCTCTCCTTACCTGTCGGACACGGTATTGCTGGGCAGAACGAAGAACAGTCCCACATGCCATCCCAACAGCAGGACCACCTGGAACACCAGCTTGCCCCTTACCGAGTGGCGGAGATAAATAGCTCTGGGAGATCAGAGTGAGGAAGAGAACATAACACAACAAATGAAAATGATAAGACTATCTCCACAGCCCGCTGTAGAATATAAAATATCTAATTATTATTGGTTGACAGGATGCACTTAAAACTTTAATATTTCTGTTTAATAATTTGAATTAATAGATGCTGTATAAAGGAAAGGAAAGGCCACTTCAATGGCTCAGAAACAAATATTCAACTCAACCACTTAATCCACCCATGAAGTGCTACCTACTGTGCAGTAGTTCATTTAGGAATTAATCTAAAGGGGCGAGCTTGCACTCAAAATATTTCACTTAAAGCAATTTCAAAGGGTGGGTGGGGTGGGGGGGGGGAGGGGCGGAATGACTTCAAGGAGGGGCAAGCCCCCCCCCCCCCCTCCCCGGTCCCCCTCCCACAATGAACTCCTGCATACAGACCTGTGTGTTCAGTTAAAATTCATTAATGCACCCATCACATGTTCTACCACAGAGCCACCATCTCAACAGTCTTCATATAGCTACCACTTACCAATCCCTGACAACCAGTACCACACGATGTATACTTGCCCGTAAGTCGAAAGGAAATTACTCGTTATTCTTTAATTATAACCCTGTATAGTGTTTAAGAAACCACACCCACAGGATGCCTGATACGGTAAAGGGAATCATGAAGCCACATAATAATACACACCAATAGTCGCCACATGAAAATGGCCAAATAAAGATGGCATAGCCCTAGCCCAGCAGCATTTTGATTGCCCTGCCCACACAGTGCACGCCTTACCTGTCCATGAGCATAGATAGGAACTGCAGCAGGAGCATGGCCAGGAAGAAGATGGGAATCTGATTGGACTGGAAGAAACCAGCAACTGCTGTGATGTTATTACCAGTGCCCACCTATGACATACAAACACACATACAAACACAAACACAAACAAAGAAACAACAAATAACATTAAAATTGTTGCTACCTGATCTAAACGTTTCCTTGTCCAACACTCAATAACTCAATTCACTCAAAATAAAATTAAGGTGACCATGTTCTATTTAAAGGTAATGGTGAAAGGATAGACTAGATTACTTGACAGTATAAGTAGATCAAAGAGTGCAGTATACTACTATTCTAAATATAAGTACAGCTGTAGAGAATTTTATATTGGCCAGCCGGATTTCTAAAGTATATAAGCCACTGAATGCAGAGGAAATAGCTGCCTTTACCTTACAGAACAGAAGACTCGTGTATTTGGTCTACATAGAAACCTGTCTTAGTATCTATTACTCATTGTAAACACAACTCAATCAATTACACTAACCACACAGTAATCAAATCAGTACATGAGAGACAGAAGCACATGCTGTAAATATATACATGAACAAGTATAAACCATGCATGTATGTGTGTGCATGTGTGTATGTGTTCATATATGTGTGCACATATGCATGTGTATGTATGTGTGTGTAATGTGTGCATAATCAGCATGTATGTGATCAAACACATATCTAACTGACCCCGAATGAGCTGACGCCCAGCACGAGAGTGATGAAGGTGAGGATGTCAAAGAAGAGCATGATGACGTAGTAATCCATAGCTCCCAGTGATATGCTGGGGTCCACCAGAGTCTTCAAGAACAACTTCACTGATGACCTGCATTCATCCAACAACAACAACAACAACAACAACAACAACAACAACAACAACAACAACAACATTTAGACGTTCGACTGCCAATTAGATCATCGTATACTTCACGGCACCAGTCATATGATTTCCCAAAGCTGATGATCATTACCCATTAACCATACAAAGAAAGAGCACATGACAACCAGATACATCATGTGATGCACACAAGTAAACATAATTCAGAGGTTTCTAAACCACCTCTGTTCTCCATGCAACAACCATGTCTCATTTAATGCAATAAAATGTAACTTACAGGAAATTGGATGCCAGATCCTTGTAGGATATCCACAGGCCATATTGCTGCAAAAACACAAATTTAATATAACATTCCAAGTTTATTTCAATTTCGATTTTTTCATAACGAAACCCAACAAACGAAACCCAACAAATACACAAACAACATACTTAAAACACACACACACACACACACACACACACCTTCAGCAAGCCTCTGTGTATAAGCAGTGCTATTAGCAGCACCATGTCCCATGCCGCATTAGAGAGGAAGTTGTCTCTGAACTGTATCCCAGCAACCGTGTACCAATTGATGCCTCCCAACGGAGTGAAGTCATGGTTGTCGTTATCCTGGACTATCACCACAGCAATCTGGAACGCGTACTTGGTTATGAGCACCAACATGGAGTAGAAGATGAGCGTGAGCCAGAAGGCTCTGGTGGGCCACGGGTTAGAGAGAAGCCCCCACCCAAAGAGCAGCACGGCAAAGATCAGTCCGACGACGCCCCCATTGAGGATGATGTTGAGGATGATCAGGAAGTAAGCTACATATTCGGAGTGAGACAGAAATACTTCGTAGAGCGCCTTGAGGAGTCTGAACACCTTCTGGGTGTAGACACTCGCTTGACCCACAAGCTTCTCCTGGTACTCATCAGTCTTCTTCTGAGTTTCTTCTGAAGGTCTTATGTGGAGCTCCTTCTCGAGGATGTCCTGCCGGTTGTCAAAGTGCCGAACCCCAGGAGGGACATCTGGTGTTGTTGCAGCTGGGGATTCTGGTGGTGCATCCTGGTGTGGTGCTGGCTGTGTAACTGGCGGCTCTGGTGATTCCTCAACAACAACTTGCACTTCATGCTTGCGGGAGTTGGCCCTTCTCAATAAACCAAATCTTTTCTTGGTTTTACTTTTCTTCTGTGGCTTCTCTTCCTTGCGTTTGACACTTTCATTGTCCATCGGCTTGTCTCCTTCATTCAACACATCCACCGACGCCCCACCAGCCCCGCCCACATCTTTAGCATCTCCATCCACAGCTTCAGTCTCCACTGTAGTCACTGGTGGCGTAATTGTGCCAACAGCTTTCACAACCTGCAAGTACAAAGCGCTGCTGTCCTCCAATAAGAGGGTGAAGTTATCCACAAACTCCAGCAGAAATGACTTCATCTTGTCCCACAGCTTGGAGTACCAGGGAAGCTCCGCCTCCGGGCCATCAGGCTCGGGAGATACGGTGTTCTCCCGCGAGTGTCTCGCGCTGAGCAAGTTGATGTCAAAGTAGTCTTTCCTGCGGCCACTTGCCTTACTCTTCACTCTGTGAACTTCTATGTCTTTGGGGATTCGAACTATAAATGTAAAAATAATGAAACATTAATAGCAGAAATTCACAGCTACTTGAAACTGAAGTTAATCTTGCAAATCAACCTGGAATGCTTTCATTTTTCAACTGAACTAAGTTCTTTATGCATGTGTGTGTGCGTGCATGTGTGTGTGCGTGCGTGCATGTGTGTGTGTGTGCGTAATGGAATATTCTCTTAATACACAAGTGTGTGCATGTGTGGGTAGTGCTTGCCTCCACGGTAGAGGATGTGGTCCACAGTCTTCCCAGTGACATCCAGACTTTCAGCTCTGAACAACATTAACACATCAATAATACATTTCCTGGTTCTTCACAAGACCATTAGGATTTACTCCACCCCACAGTGTAATTCTTTTTCTTTTTCTCTTGTTTTATTTGAATATGAAAATTCTACAAGGAATCCTCTTGCCCAGCTATTCAATGATCCTGTTGGTAACAACATGCCAGCCATTCCCATACCTTTCTTGGATACTATGTATTTGGTTTGTCCTCTCCTTTGTCGCTAACTTCTGTTTCTCTTCAACAATTTGGTCAAAAATCTCCCTGAATCTAAATCATATAATACATGAAGAAAATTTAACAACAACAACAACAACAACAACAACAACGACAACAACCACAAAAAATGTCTAGACTCAAATTTCCCTGAATCAGGACCCAAGTTGTAGTCCATAAATACATTTTGCATTCTGTCCTATATAATATGTATACGTATGTATATACAATGGAGTAATTATTATTAGCTAACCCATGGCAATGTTAAGGTAAACCATGTCAGGGAGACTAGCTCTTACGTATGCGAGCACAATGCTAACCACTTCTCATTTACACGACACAAACGAGTAGCGAATGGCGACCAAAGTAAGTTCAATACGTAAGCGTATTGGACATCTTGTATTAATACTAAAATGTTATTATTTTCACTTATGTATGTCAGCTGGCTAATAGCAGCCAAAACATTAGCAGCCAAAACATTAGCAAATAAATGACTAGTGATATACACCTCCACAGTTGCTCATGACTAGCACACTGATTGTGGGTACTGATGGGGGCGGGGCTATGACTGATGAAAATCCACATGCAGCTCAGATTCACCTAGTTAGCAGGGGCAAGGCTACACACTATGTGGCTAGTGATTGTGGTAATGCTGCTACATAAGTTGCTAGTGTTCCTGGCTTGCTTCTACTCCTCTTTTAAGTTGTACCATAATAAAATCAAAGGAAGTTTCACTTCTTCTGATCGTAATGTGTGACCACACCCATCTTGCATACAGTATCACTACACCAACACAGCAATCTAGCAGTCATCACACGCACCAGTTGGCGAACTAGCAGCCCCACCCCTGCAACACAAACTAGCAGCCCCACCCCTGCAATGGGAACTAGCAGCTCTCACCTCTACAACATGAACTAGCAGCCCCACTCCTGCAACACAAACTAGCAGCCCCACCCTTGCAACATGAACTAGCAGCCACACCCCCTATAACACATCAACCTAGCAATCATCACACGCACTTGTTGGCGTTGGTCTCTCTGTTGAGCAGGTCCTGGCGGATGAAATCTGTGTACGTGGTATCCATAATGGCCATCTGGAGTGTGATCACAGCAAAGTTGAAGGCATCCACCCACAGACCGACATTAGTAGCCGAGCACATCTCCGTCATTATACCTGTTTAAAATACCCCACGTCAGCACCATCAACTACTGACAGGTCGGCAAAGTATTGACACTTGCTCACCGTAGTAATAGCTTTCTGTGCATGCTCCGTTATAGATCACCGTGGCAACACAGCTGGAGTACTTGTATAGACTCATGCAGCAATCCAAAATCTAAAGAAACATAATTACTTAAATCATATTTCTCAGGATTCAGTGAAACAAAACTTTAGCCAATGTTTGAAGTGGAAGTTTTATTTAATTTTAGCTGGATATTAATTGTTATTTCACACTATACCAACCCACTGCCCCACCTACCCTTCACTGCCCCACCCACTCTTCACTGCCCCACCCACTCTTCACTGCCCCACCCACCCTTACCTCACCTCTAGGACTCATCTATATATGTAGCTCTGAACTGACTGACCTGTAGACTGACTCGTAGCAGCAGAACTATCCAAGAGAACCATCGCATCAGTGACCAGCTACAGACACAACACAATCAGTACAAACATAAACAACAACACGGCCAGTGATAATATCGGTGCTGCACAAATAATAAACAATTTAATTCATTAATCAAGTATGTTGTGGAAGTGGTTCATACGCAAATTGGACTAAATGGAAATAGCCAGCTGAAAGGGAAAAAAAAAAAAAAAGAACAAAAAAAACAACAACTAAGAGCCAAAGAGTTAAAACAGTATAGCTAGAGTATATCGTAATATACGGAGTCTGAGAGTATAATTGTGGATTGATGGTGGTGTTAAGAATGGCTCTCATCACAAATAATAAGCAAGTTGAAATGTGTAACTAGGGGCAGGACAGAAGCGACACACACACACACACATTCTCTCTCTCCCATCCCTGAACCCAACAAGTCATACCCAACTAACTGCCATAAACTAACACCACACCCAACAAACAAAGACAAACTAACTAAAAATCCAGTGCAGTATAGTTATACAAACCACACCCAATCTCCTTCCTGTGACTGCTCTAAAATAACAGGAAATGTAGAGCCAGTGCAGTCGAACACAGCAGGTATAAAACACCACTGACTGACTGACTGACTGCATGTCCATGTATCAGTTCCAGACTCAAGATTAGTGGAACTAAATTTCTCTGTCCAGCAGCAACAGTGTCATGTCCTTCTCAGTCCTCTTGCTACTACTACTACTACTACTACTACACAGCTGGACACCCAGTGAAGCCAGACTGAGCTTGATGAACGATGAAGAAGTGAAGAAGTTTGAAGATGGAGTGACCTTGTCAACTGTGAGTATAAGTTGGTGGTTGGCATATTTAGAGCAGCTGCATCATCTAGCCATGGTGATGTTGCAGGATGCATTGCAGGTTGTTGTTGTTGTTGTTGTTGTTTTTTTTTATTTATTAATGTTTTGCTGTTTAAAACTTCAATTAAAATCACCAATAATCAGCTGTACATAAACATTCTCAATATGAAAGCTATTGTATTAAAATTAAATTTCACACTGAATATATATATACATATGCTCATCTTGCATATAGACTCCTTTAATTAGTGTCAGCATCATACCTAAAAAGATTTCAATGAAGCTGTTTTCTGCATGTGTTAAATTTCATTCTTAGTCAATAAATTTTGAGTCGATAATTTTATTTCTCTTATGCCACAAATACAATACATACATTCCAATCACCATTGCTACCAGGTCTCTCTGTATGAGTCAGCTTATGTATGCAGTCAGAACAAACTGTGGTAGTATTGATTGATAAGTCTACACATTAGTGTCAGCCATAGCATCGTTCAATTAGTGTCACTAGTGATTAGGCTGATGAAACTAACTCCTCCTTTCTCAATTCAGAACCAGTGAATGACCAAGTATAACCAGAGGACTTTCTAACTCTCTGTTTGCTAGAACCAGTGAATGACCAAGTATAACCAGAGGACTGTCTAACTCTCTGTTTGCTAGAACCAGTGAATGACCAAGTATAACCAGAGGACTATCTAACTCTCTGTTTGCTAGAACCAGTGAATGACCAAGTATAACCAGAGGACTATCTAACTCTCTGTTTGCTAGAACCAGTGAATGACCAAGTATAACCAGAGGACTGTCTAACTCTCTGTTTGCTAGAACCAGTGAATGGCCAAGTATAACCAGCGGACTGTCTAACTCTCTGTTTGCTAGAACGTTGCATGCATCACATAGAAAGAGACCTAAAAAGATACTGGTAAAAAAAATTGCTTCCAGAAGTGTGTGTGTCTCTCCTAAGCTATTTAGTCTTGCTATGCATTTTTCAGATCTCGTTAGCAGCTCGAGTGGCAAATTCACAATGCCTTCCCATAATTAAATTCACAACACATTCCAAACACAAGAACAACAACTTAACACCAACAAACACTACACAACAGTTTCTATTTGTCTCTCACAGCTTTCTGCTCTTCTCAACTTTAAAAAAAAACCCCCTCCTTTTCTTTCTTGAACCACTACCATACCATACCAGTGCAGTTTGCTGGTTGCTAGAGAACACCAAGTGATTGAAACACATTAAGTACATTCGTCAGATTACAGAAAAGCAGCTGCAACTCTTGCCAACACTTTGTTAAACAGTATTTCAAATACAATTTCAACATACAGTAACACTATCCAACTGGTCATAGAAATTTGTCAGGGTACATGCACACTTGGTTCTTCTTCCTTGTTTTTTAATCTTCAAACATTGTCTAAGAATAACAATGGATTAAGGTTGGTAAATTGACAAAGCACTGTACATCCAGCCTTTATAGAAATGGACAATACTCTAATGCAATTGACTCTTACAAAATATCAGTCATCAACATTAGAAAATGAAATGAAATACTTAAGCAATAGATGGTCCACTGACATACCAAAGTAAAGTAAAAATAATTAAGTAATTAAAAATAGTCAAGGCATGCTTTAGGGATATCCAATCTGTAGGACCGCATGTAATTAAACTCTGCTAAAGAGATCCAGAAATTAAAGTAGACACGTCTAACATAATTTTAAGCACTTCAAAGATGTGATTCCTGCATAGACGCTAGACCAAATCTGTCCTCCATTCCCCCGCGGCTTGAAGAGCAGTTTCCTCTAGATAAGTTACAAACATCCCTCCACCTATCATTCACTAATCAAACACATCCTGCCTGGACAGTCTAAACTATTTAAATTTCCAAATCATAAAATGGTATACCATCTTCACACCCAGCCATCCATCCAAGATACACCTCTGTTCTAACTAGCCAGTGATCAGGTGTGGTCCAGTAACCAGAGAGATCCCTCAGTAATGCTCAACAACCATTGTTTCCACCTATCACCATCCAATGCATCATCATCAATAATAATAACAATAACAATATTTACAATTGCTTGCTGGTTTTCCTCAGAGGTCATTATTGTAATTCATTATCACAAAACACTATCAACATCTTTGTCTCCTCCATTCCAGGATGCCACTTCACTTTTGATAAAGGAGCATGTGAAGATGATCCATGCGGTCAAGAAGCCATTGGCAGCTGCTCAAAATACACTGTCACTGTCGGCAGCAAACTCCCAGGGTCAAAGACAACAAACGATACAGAAGCAGCAGCACGGAGGTGGCGGCCATCATTCCAGTACACATCCAGTACCAGCACCCCATCCTAAGTCAGAATCACATCCTCCTCCGGCGTCACATCCTCCACATCCTCCTCTTCCAGCGTCACATCCTCCACATCCTCCTCCTGCATCACATCCTCCACATCCTCCTCCTGCGTCACATCCTCCACATCCTCCTCCGGCGTCACATTCTCCACATCCTCCTCCGGCGGCATCACAATCTCAGTCAGAATCAAATCCTGCGTCAGCACGACACCTATCATTTGGGGGTCTTCACAAACCTCCACCCGTACACAGCAGCCCTCCCGTGCACGTGCAGCAGCAACACTTTACCGAAGAAATCCTGGCCCAGTCCATCTGCATGTCACTGGCAACGAGCAAGAAATATAGCGGACTCATGTACGCAGTTGGGCGTGGCTGCTCCGATCCCAACGCGGGCACGTGCAACATGATATGCAGCAACTCCACGCTGGCTGGTCAAGACATCGACACTCTAAACAAAAATTGGAGCTGCTATGGTGCGTACTATGTCTATCCTAATCGGCCGTCCACCAACCCGCAAGGGACGCTGAGCACAGCCATGTTAGGGTTAAAGGTCAGACACGAGTCGTGCGCAAAGCTGGGTTGCGGCCCTAACTTCTGCTGCTGCAGAGTTTACTGAAAGAGAACTTGTCAACAGAAGCAATGCATGGCCTTCACATATTCTCTTAGTGTCACTTTAAAGTCGACGTAATCATGTGATCATGTGATGTCTAATTTCATTCTTTTGTTGTCAGTTAAACATTTTCAATTTTTTATACGTAACGGTGAAAAATTTTCTCAGTGAAAATGATGTAATTTTATTCCCCAGTGTCAGTTTTAACATTTTAATTTTATGATGAAAATATTTGTGACCGTCTACAGGAAAACCGGGCATACCGTGGCACCCTTCGAAAAAAATTTTTTTTGCACTTACAGAGTTGTTGGCGTCCAGATATTGAGCTCTCCAAGTTTTATCGTCGTAGCTCAAGTCGTTCCCACTATAATAGACCTAACCGTTCCCTTCCGTCGGTCGGCTTGAAACAATACATTTTTAAGAAATCGATCAATCTTTTCTCGATATTTACGCACGCCGCGTTGTGCCCGGTTTTCCTGTAGACGGTCACATTTTATGATGAAAATATTCTGTGGTGGAATTATTTCATGGTGAAATTATGTAATTTTATCGGCAGTCAACATTTAAATTTGATGATGGTGAAGGTATGTATTCCTAATGCTAAACATTTACAAGTGCTTGGCTAACACTCGCAAAAGATGCTTCAGTGTCCGGTTGGAGGAATACGATACACAAGAGATGATAGATTAGTAAATACTTGTAGCACGTGCTACTGCACAGGGCACTATAAATATTTTCAGGAATTGTGAAACACATAAAGTAACAACAATGGCTGACTTGAAACTAGACAGAACAATTAGCAGCAGCACATAGTGAGAAATCTCGCACCACACAGCGACACTTTGAACAACACAATGCCAGCGCCTGGTGTCAACATTCTGACAGACTGAACACGTGCAGTTTCATTATCTTCTTGTAAAATGTAAACATTTAGGAATGGCAGATCAGAATCAAATACATTACAAGTGGAACAAACAAACAACAAAACACATCCCCAGTGGCACAAACAAACAACAAAGCACGTCCCCAGTGGCACAAACAAACAACAAAGCACATCCCCAGTGGCACAAACAAACAACAAACCACATCCCCAGTGGCACAAACAAACAACAAAGCACACCCCCAGTGGCACAAACAAACAACAAAACACATCCCCAGTGGCACAAACAAACAACATAACAGGTCAAGGTATGAATGCTGAATCTCAAGATTATTTCTGTGTCTGCTGAACAAGTTCATTTACAAATACCTTTAACAAAGAGAAACACGATTACCCATTATTAAACTTATCTATACCTTCACTTTGTAAATCTTGAAACACGTACACTGAAACAACAACAACAAAAGCCACAACAACAAACAAGCACGCTTTGTGTACAAGCCCACTTCAACTTTACGTACACTAATCGCCTCCTGCTCCGAATATCTTTGAGCATCTCTTCCCCTCTATAGAGGAAGATGAAGATGGCCATCAGGTAGAAGAGGCCCACGATACTCACTCTGATCACGGCCGTCACAAATAGAAGAAACAGAGAGATCCAGAAGAAATATTGGAACACAAAGTACTACAACACACAAAGACATACATACACATAATATACATCTGCTCACACATACACATAAATATATACATATTACATATAATGAAGCACCAAAGGTGCAAACCCTCAGCGCTACTACTGTATACGCTAGTACTACAATTTGCTCATGTGATTATGATGTGATGGTAGGGGGCGTTACCCTCAAAAGCTAGACGCTATGCGGAGCTGACAGCTTCCCGTTTGCTAAAAATAAATCAGCCCGAAATAAAAAAAAGTAGCACAATAAAAGGTCTTAAACCGTCGTTCTGAGCAAGTTCATACCTAAATCAATGGTTAATTGTCAGTAATCTCCAAAATCAGAGTGTGACAGACAGACAAACAGAAGGACGACTACTATAACCCTCTCATGTGTGCGTACTGAGGGTTAAATATATACATATTACATACATACATACCTACTTATGGAGCACTTAGTCACATGTACATGAAAACAACAAGATGTAATGTACATACATACATACATACATACATATACCCATATACATATGTAGTACTTAAGTACAAGCATGCATATAGCATACAGTAGAAGACAAAAAAAAGTTTCGAATTCCGTTCCATAGAACGGCTGTCGCACGATTAAAAAACAGGGAAAAACGGTACGCCGTTTGTTAAAAAACTGCTGTTCCGTTCAACCACGTTACCATTTTAATCTTTCTCGTTCACCGTATGACTCGCTCAAAGAAATATAAAAAATCATTTATCCAATAAATCGTTCTGATTTTTTGTTTACAGGCTCCTGAGACGGAGCTTTTCGAGTTGCATTTAATGGTCGATACAAGGCCTTAGCTTGCTGATATAGCTATGGAAGAGTTTCTAGCTAGAAAATATCCTGTGAATCGACGGAAAAGCTTAAAGCGTTTTAGTAAACGGTGTCGGCTGTTTAGTCCAAACGGTACAGTACGCAACGATAAAAACTACGGTAAAAAAACTGCCGTTTTACAGCCGTACTACGGAACGGAATTCGAAACTTTTTTTTGTCTCCTACTGTACATACACACATACATACACACATATATGCATGAATACATACATAATACTTAACATAATACTTACAGTAGGAGTCAAAAAAAAGTTTCGAATTCCTTTCCGTAGTACGGCCCTAAAACGGTAGTTTTTAAACCGTAGTTTTTATCGTTGCTTTCCGTACCGATTTGACTAAACGGCCGACACCGTTTACTAAAACGGTAAAAAACGGTGAAGCATTTCCGTCGATTCACAGATATTTTCTAGCTAGAAACTCTTCTATAGCTATATCAGCAAGCTAAGGCCTTGTATCGACCATTAAACGCTACAGGGATAGTGCAAAAAAGCTCGTATAAAATTTAACTTGCTTCAATAAAGCTGCAGACTGAAGTTCAGACGGGCACAGAGCTATAACGAGGTCCGCACTTCGTAGATCTTCTGTTAGCTACTGATGGACCTCCAGTAGTAAAAAATCTAAGCCCGAGAAGGCCCTAACATCGAGAAAACGTCGATACTGTGCGGTGGTCGAACTAAAACAATTCTCCGCGAGACAACTTCGAATAAGGACGGCTTCAATTTTTTTTTAACCCGAAAAGCTCCGCCTCTGGAGCCTGTAAACAAAAAATCGGAACGTTTTATTGGATAAACAATTTTTTATATTTCTTTGAGCGAGACATATGGTGAACGAGAAAGATTAAAACGGTAACGCGGTCGAACGGAATGGCCATTTTCCCACAAACGACGTACCGTTCCCCCCCCCCCGTTTTTTAATTGTGCGACGGCCGTTCTACGGAATGGAATTCGAAACTTTTTTGACTCCTACTGTATTACAAGAGTCAGAGTGTGATATGGCATTCATGGGAGCAGGCTAATTTATTTTCATGAGCCAAGGTGAGTGAAAATAAAGCCTGAGAGTGAAATATCTAGCCACATGACTCTGACAGAATGTAATAAGTGGTTTATTCCACACTAGATATCTTTATTGCCATTACTAAGAGGACCAGTAACTCACTGCATAGTAAAGTTGGTTATAGGGCTACCCACACCCCCAGCTGATATTTAGCAGCTGCTCTAACCCAGTTGGAGTAGCTAGCTACACCTGAGGAGGCTAGGTAGCTGTAAAAACCAGGAAAAGTTACAAGTTCCTGCCAGTAGTTGCTTGCTATAACTACAAGGGTAACCAGCACAGTACAGTACAGTACAGTACAGTACAGTACAGTACAGTACATACAGCTCACCGTACAGCGTGAAATAACAACCACACTGGTAATTTACCTAAAGATATCATTGTGAAGATATCTAGGGTGTGGAATAAATACATACACACACACACACACATACATATACACACACACACACATACATACACACACACACATACATACATTACACACACACACACATACACCAGCTGGTTCCTCAGTGCTTTGCTCACCTTGATGTAATCCATCATGAGCTCGCAGTTTGTGAAGTTTAATACTGACACCTCCAGAGTGTAGTGATCAGACGTGGCTTTCTTAAGAGGATTCTTCTTGAGGAAGTAGACTAGCTGAAGACTGAACAGGAGATAGACCAGAAAGTCAGCTGCAATACACAACAAGAGAAACTGGGTCACATCCACACTGACCCAGGCACTCACACAGGCCCAGGCACCCACACTGACCCAGGCACCCACACTGACCCAGGCACTCACACTGACCCAGGCACCCACACTGACCCAGGCACTCACACTGACCCAGGCACCCACACTGACCCAGGCACTCACACTGACCCAGGCACCCACACTGACCCAGGCACCCACACTGACCCAGGCACCCACACTGACCCAGGCACCCACACTGACCCAGGCACCCACACTGACCCAGGCACCCACACTGACCCAGGCACCCACACTGACCCAGACACCCACACTGACCCAGGCACCCACACTGACCCAGGCACCCACACTGACCCAGGCACCCACACTGACCCAGGCACCCACACTGACCCAGGCACTCACACGACTGACCCAGGCACCCACACTGACCCAGGCACCCACACTGACCCAGGCACCCACACTGACCCAGACCCAGGCACCCAGGCACTGACCAGGCACCCACACTGACCCAGGCACCCACACTGACCAGGCACTGACCCAGGCACCCACACGACCCAGGCACCCCACACGACCCAGGCACCACACTGACCCAGGCACCCACACTGACCCAGGCACCCACATGGACCCAGGCACCCACTGACCCAGGCACCCACACTGCCCCAGGCACCCACACTGACCCAGGCACCCAACGACCAGGCCTGACACCACCCTGGCCCCACCCACACTGACCCAGGCACCCACACTGACCCAGGCACTCACACTGACCCAGGCACTCACACTGACCCAGGCACTCACACTGACCCAGGCACCCACACTGACCCAGGCACCCACACTGACCCAGGCACCCACACTGACCCAGGCACCCACACTGACCCAGGCACCCACACTGACCCAGGCACCCACACTGACCCAGGCACTCACACTGACCCAGGCACTCACACTGACCCAGGCACCCACACTGACCCAGGCACCCACACTGACCCAGGCACCACACTGACCCAGGCACCCACACTGACCCAGGCACTCACACTGACCCAGGCACCCACACTGACCCAGGCACCCACACTGACCCAGGCACTCACACTGACCCAGGCACTCACACTGACCCAGGCACCCACACTGACCCAGGCACTCACACTGACCCAGGCACCCACACTGACCCAGGCACCCACACTGACCCAGGCACCCACACTGACCCAGGCACCCACACTGACCCAGGCACTCACACTGACCCAGGCACTCACACATCTGATGCTTCAATGGCCTCAAGAGATTCATTTTCTGGTTGGATGTTAACTAATGTAATTCAGCACCAAATGAGCGAACCCTCAGTGCTACTATACGCTAGCTAGCTCTTAAATCATTTCTCGGACCAATTAGGTATCACAGAGCTGTGCAATGAAACGGTAGATGTAAATGCTGTCTTCTTAAGAGAAGCTAAACAGGCCAGAGACACTCACTGATAGTTTCAAAGTCAAACTCCAATTGAAGCGCTCGGCTCAGCATAAAGGTAAACTACCACATACTGTAAGAAATTATTAGCTCACAAGATTACGACGTGACAATACCCACAAAAGCTAGTACCTACATGGACCTCATAGTTTCGTGTTTTGTCAAAAATCAACCCAAAATTAAAATAAGTAGCACAATGTCTTAAGTTGTAAGTTCATACCTAAATCAATGGTTAGTTGTCAGTAATCTCCAAAATCAGAGCGTGACAGACAGACAGACAGACAGACAAGCCCTCTCGCACATGCACACTGAGGATTAACAACAGTAACTCATCCCCAGATAATAGAAAGCTAAACTCTGTGAGTAACAGAAACATTGGTACACTAACAGAAATACAAACATTGGCACACTAACAGAAACATTGGCACACAGGCTGCAGCTGTGCTAACATCACTTCACTGATGCAATCAGGTGTACAGTACTCTACTCTTAAAGAATATTTGCCGAATACGTTTGTTGAGCTCTGTGTGGTTTTCCTGTCACTTAGACGCAAGGCTCTCTCTCTCTCTCTGAGATGCTGGTATAAAATTCATCGACAATGTACGTTGATCCAGCATACAGAGTTAAGTAACCATGTTTACCTTAATTGATGTATGTATGCATGTATGCATGTATGTATGTATGTATGTATGTATGTATGTATGTATGTATGCATGTATGTACAAATTTTGGCCAAAATCAATTTTAGGAATCAAAATTACATCAGACTTTGAATAGTTCTCTGCACTTGATTCAAGTCCCCTATGTATTTGCTTCACATGCGGAATCCCTGGAAACCGGCTCTATAGAGCCTGCCCTAATGGTGCACGGACATGACTTCGTGTCGGTATCTTTCACTTGAAAGATAGTCACACCTCCTAGCTACCTGACACAAGCATCTCACAGTTCCTCTCTCCACAGCAACAGGATGACGAGACTTAAAGTGAACGGTATCAAATCTATGTGTGTAGGTTTCCTGTAAACTGTGGAAGTAAGTGTACCTTTACTGCCTCTCTTCAACAAGTGGTCAAGAATATTACCTTACCTTCTCCTTCTATTTCCATGGTGAAGGTTCTTAATGGTTTTAAACGTTACTTCTGAGTTCTTTTCTGTGAAAAATGTCATCAACCAATGCAACTGGAGCCCCAGAGTTCAAAACTAGTAAATTCAAAGAATTCCATTTCAAGTAGGCCACCACTACTGCAGAAACAGGTGCCTGAAGTCAGCTGACCTAGACAGACATGTGATGTACTCAGAAGATAAACATGTCACCTCACCTCGGTTCCACCATCCCTAAATGTATAACTGGTTACAATCACTGCCTCATCTATGTGATCAGATTGTTAGTGAGCATGTAAGATGCACCACCATTCCATCTGATCTCAAGCACACTCTGTTGGTCTAGGTAGACCCACTGTCCAACTCACTCAGTTGATGAAGCAATTTATTACACTCGCTGTACAATATGAGGGTGACATTTCACAAGCATGTATATCTCCCCATATTGTACGCTGACTCGTGCAATAAGTATTACATATGCCATCCATCTATATAATAACATGCTTGTGTGTCAGTAACGATGACAACAGTGCGTATTCATGAATAATTCATAAGCTAAACACATTTGGTAAAGTATTGCGTCAAATTGAACAGGTAAAGCATCATCACATTCTGTAGAAGGTGAAGAAACAAAGGCGGTTAGAAATGACGACTACACAAAGCAGGTGAAATCGGTGAGGACTGACTGAGAAAGCAACAGCTTCACAAAGCCTAAATCCACAATCAGGAGAGATAGACAAAGGGAGAAGGGAATCCAATAGCTCAAGAAGAAAGAGCTGAACAGAGAAATGTTTAAGAAGAAGAGCCGAGATGACTCAGGAAGAAAGAGAGCAGGAGAGGGAAATGATGTAACTAAACCAAGTGGTAGAATAAAAGAATGGGTAATAAGACTTCATGCTACTACAAGCTATTCCATCAAGTGCCACTGTGTGGCGGGGTACTTGCTAGTAATGTTATAATACTGATACAACACAGATGATTGTAGCTAACATAAATATAGTAGAACTTCACAATTATCCAAACACTGCAGTTAACCAAACACCCAAAATCTAATAGAGGATTACTGGCCACAAACACACACAACCATTACTGCAGATGTGTCATGTAGAATTGCTTGACCACGTCCCTTCATTAGTGTTCTTTAATACATTCTTTACAATGTTCAGCTATCCAAACATTTATTTATCTAAACACCACTCGGTCCCAATGTGTTGAGACAACTAAAGTCCTACTGTAATGAAGGGGGGAAAAAGCCTATATACATGTCTCTCTCTCTCCCCCCCCCCCCCCCCCCCCCAATTATTAACTGACATGTGTGTAGTACACACCATAGAGGAGGTTTCTGTTGAGAATCTGGTCTCTATCTGCTGGTACAAACAACCACTTCTTGAAGGCAACTGAACTGCCATTGGAAATGCTGATGTTGCTCCATGGATACACTGTGACACACACACACACACACACACACACACACACACACACACACACATACACACACATCAATGAAATTCTCAATAGGCATAATAATAATTCTAGCTCCTGCTTTAACTCAAATAGTTCTCAAACTCTAGCTCCATCCTTAATCCTCTTCCATTTCACCCCAGTCCAGTTCCATTCCTTTCCCATTCCAGTTTTATTCCATCCCTAGTCCGATTCTATTCCTTCCCCAGTCCAGCTCCATTCCTTCCCCAGTCCAGTTCCATTCTATCCCCAGTCCAGTTCCATTCCACCCCCAGTCCAGTTCCATTCAGCTCAGTTCCACTTAAATGCTTTAAATCCAACATTCAACATCACCTCCTCTCAGCTCCCATTTCCAACTCTAGCATCATAACAACCCAGCCCCACCCCCTATCTCTTGCAAATTTATCTGATCTCTTGCAAATTTATCTGATCTCTCCTTACCAGATTTGCTTGTGAGACAATAGCCATCAGCTTCAGGAATGCCCAGCAAGAAGACATATTGGAAAACCAGCAGGAAGCCATGCAGAACGAGGTAGATACACCACGCCACTACCCACACTTTACCAGCTTTTCGAGGAATGAGCAGCAGCAAGCCAATAACACAAGCGTAGAAGATGCCGTAGATATCCACTCGAACAGCCACCATGATGGTCATTACACACAAACACACCTACATACGCAACATTAACACAATAACATCATACATCTATTTATAGTACTCTTTTTATATTACAATATACATATATAATCACATGAAAAGCTCTTCTATAATATTATTTTTTTTCTACATTTTTTTTGTACAGTATATTTTACACTCAAAGAAACTGGAGAGTTTCACTGACAGTTGATTCTCTCCCCTTGTGTTCCTGTATCCATGGTCACTCCGCCCACCTTCCCCACCCCCACTTATATCACAAAGTATCTGGAAAAATCATTAAATTTCTAGACAGTAGTAATTGAAAATAAATTAATATGTAATGCAAAGTCTGCAGCCACGCCCTCGCCAGCTGCTGCATCATATCCCCAGGCTGTGTGAGCATTTACAATCTCTGACTTGCGTACCTCAAGTCCGTAGAGCTCAAAGAAATGGTTGATCCAGTACTTGATGGCTGCCCAGGGGGAACTCTCGGCCAGGCGTCGCGACACGTTCAGGAATAACGATCCTCTCTCGTGACTCTCAATAGTAATACTACCATGCTCATAGTAATGGCGCTACACACACACACACACTTGCATTTCATTGTTGCCATGAGAACATAATCAAGATGGTGAAGATACATAATTCAGTGGTGTAGGAAGATGTTTCAGCACAGGGGGGCTCTAAGGACATGTATGTTGTTTTTGTGGTTTTAAAGTGTTAAGTGAAAAATAACCTCGTTAGATTGTGCCCCTAAATTATGGGGGGTTCCAGCTCCCAGAGCCCCCTGGAGCCCCCCCTTCCTACGCCACTGCGATTAATTTTGTATTGTTGTATTAATAGTAATTTATTAACTTCATGTGCACCTGGAATCTGTCCACTGAGAACCACAAGGTGAGGAGGAGAGAACATACGATAGGCAGCTGTAACAAAAACAATAAATAATATCTTGAACTGAAATCAACAAACAATAAACAAAACAAAGGAGTACAACAAAAATCAACAAATGGGATCAATAATATCAACCAAAACAATAAACAAGATCCAACAACAACAACAACAACAACTACAACAACACTACAACAAGCAAGATTAAACCATAAACAATAGTAATGAAAAAAGATCAGCAAAACTATAAACAAGATTAATTGCACAATTGCAACTCTAATTCTGAGAGAACTGTTCTAACATTAGCTTCTTTAAAAACAGAAGGTCAGTAAATTTCCTCTGCTCTGTCAATAAATTATTTAAGTAAGAATAGTCGAGTTGGGAATGATTAGTCAACCATGTTCAGGGGTTCATTTAGGAATCTATTTAAGAGGGGGCGAGGTTGAGTTTGCACTACCTCAAGGGGGTCACAACTTTCATACAGAACTAAGATGAGAAAGGAGATGGGCTTCAATTACCAAGACAATAAATTAGAGCGTCAATAAACTTGTAATTTAAGCATTTGCATTCACCTTCATTCTTTAGCTTACGAAATTTTAAGAATATTTCAAAAGGGAGGGGGGGGGATATAGGCCCCATCAACATCAGGGGTTCATTTAGGGGGAGGGTAGGGGGGGTTAGGGGGATGCCTGCCCCGCCCTGAAGCCATTTCACCCAGACTAACAGTGCTATCTGTTGCAGATGTACTAACTTACGCTGATATATCTGGCAAATTCTCCCGTACTCCTGTGCAATCCCAGCCACGACAGATTACCACTTTGTGGGGAGAAACGATGGTTGAACACTTGACCCATACCTTCAACCTGCACACACACGTACACACACACACACACACACACTAACTCTAGAAACACTCTTGACATAGTTAATCATACTCAAGTTTTGGCCACACCCTTTACCCCACCCACCTGCCCAAATAACCCACTCACCGGAACTGCCTCACACTCCCTGTTACTAAGGTTGTGTAACCCTTGATCCAGCTCCTGTATCACTGGTAACTGGTACACCATCTTGGCCAGCGAGACCAAACCCAGGTAGAGCGTCACCAAGGGCAACGACAGACGCTGGAACCGCTGGAACGGTGTCAAAATGACCACGCCCACCAGCAGGAACCAGTACAAGACGCTGACCTGCAAGATGAACAGCAACAAATTAAGCGTATTTAAAGAATAAAGCGACTTATATAAGCATTAATGAATATTATAGCAAGTGTTAAAATATACACATTGCAAGTGTTTTACTAAAAGGATTCGAGTATTGATCGAATAGTTCATGACCTGTACTTAAAGTGCTCAAGTGTGAGTACCAAAGTACTTAGTCCCATATTACTACTTGCAGCAATCATATCAGCAAGCATCCCAGGGTTTCATACAGGATTTTTTTCTGGGGGGGGGGGAGGTGGCGGCACATGTTTGTTTGACCACACCCACTTTAGCTGAAACCACACCCATTTGATTAAAAATCCCAGGGCGCCCCTACTTCTGTATGAAACCCTGCATCCTTGGCTGACCTTTGCATGATACACATGATATGTATGTATGTATGTATGTATGTATATCCCAACAGACCTGGCTTATGGCACAGGCAAACAGGAGAAACATGTTCATCTTGTAGAGGTGTAGCTGCAAGAAACGCCACGTGAGGTAGGCCAGACTCAAGACAACGGTGCGCGTCTTGTTGAAAATGAACGCCAGAAGTCTGTAAAGTTCCAACAGGAACCAATGGGAGAAGCTCTGGGTTGGGTTGATCGTACTCTGACGCTTCAAACTCGGCTGGCGCTGGAACGCTTCCCTTCTCCTCGTTGAAGGTGATGGGTCCGGAGTTGTGCCGGTCGGAGCACTGGCAGCCTTGAGAAGTGGGCTAGATTGGATGACGGGAGATGGTCTTCTGGCACCTGATATCATACGAGAGAAGAGAGAGAGAGAGAAGAGAGGATAAAGGAGCAAAAAATTTAAAGGAATAAAAAACAAAAACAAAACAACGAACAAAAAAGATGTGAAGAGTGGTAAAAATTCATCTACACAGCTAACAGCATATCTGCATAGGTACACACTATGTAAGCTGAATACTGAACAATGGCGGATTTCCATTTAAAAACAACAACAAAAAACAATACAACAGAAACCAGAAAAGTATTGTGTGATTACATTTGAAATTACCAAACCTAATTCCCTTATTGATCTTCATTTTTACCTTCAGCTGTCACTTCAGTGGCGGAGTCCACGGTATCTTGACCATTCCCTTCCCTTGGATCTCCTTCCTCTTCCTGTCCACTTCTCTCCAGTTGCTCATCCTCCTCCTCCTCCTCCTCAGCCTCTCCATCTTCATCCCTCCCCTCTTCTTCATCTTCCTCCTCCTCGTCCTCATTACCTCCGACTGCCACAAAGTCCTCTATGTTCTTGATGGCATTTCGTAAAATCACGGGCATAAAATTCTGGAAGTCCACATTTGTCGTTCGTGATCGAGACGGCCTGAAGAATCGAAGCTGCATGGCAAGCACAGCGATGAAGACCGCAGGAGGGACTAACGTGGTCAGCAGAGATCTAAAGGTGTTGTCATAACGCTCCATCCCAATGCTGGTGTACCTGCACACACACACACACACACACACGCATACACGCATGCACACACAAACATGTTCTGTTCATACTGAAAGTTACAACAGAGTTCCGCCAAAGAATATGATAGCACTAAAAACTCGCCATCCACTAGTTCTGCCTACTCACAAAAAGTAACTCAACCAAATTCAAATATAACACAATAACAATAATAATAATAACAATAATAATAATAATAATAATAATAATAACAATAATAATAATAATAATACGGCGTGTAAATCGCCCATTCAAAAATGTATGGGAAAAATCACTGTTCAATTGAAATCGTACGGAAAAAGTGAAATAGCACGTAACTAAGTGAAATATCACACGGTAACTAAGTGAAATAGTACGGGTAAGTGCACATGCGTGCAGCTCTAGCCTTGGAAACGTACAGTTCGAGTAGTTCAAGTTGGAGTCTATGTCATTCTTTACTGCAGAAGCACTACTCCTATTAGGCTAAATGTTTTCAACAAACTATAATGAGCCATCGGTTGAGAACGAAGTTTCAGAATAAGCTAATCCTGAAACAGAGAGATAGTGAGTGAACGATACAGTGCAGCTACAGTGCAAATTGAAGCTGGCCTATTATTAGCGAGTGATAGCACGGGTAACCTGTGCTATTAGGGATCAATAGCACTTGTAAAGCACTTGAAATAACACTTGGCTTCACCTCGTGCTATTTCAATCATGTTACTCATGCTATTAATCCCTAATAGCACAGTTACCCGTGCTATTACTCATACTAATAATAATAAATAAATAATAATAACCATTCTCCCAGAAGTACAATGTGGCAATACTTACAAATCTGTGTCTGTGATACCCTTAGTATTGTTCACAGTGTGGTTAAAGATAACCTGCCATACGCATGTGACGTGCTCAAAATTGTACGTGTAGACCAGAAGGAGGTGAATGGCCGCATAGACTATGAGAACACACCACACAGGGTAGTTGAGGTAGATCCACCATCGCTCAAACACCTGCACAAACACACATACGCAAATAAAAATAAAATAAAATACATAATAAAAACACAAAACACACATAAAAATCATATACATAGATGCAGCAGAATTTAAAACTTCAGAGCAACAAAGTGACTGCATGAATATTGCAGCAATGTACAAGACCACATGACGGCTACGGCAGTGAACGCCTTGCAAACTCCTAGTTAGCAGTGTGGCCGGTACATGCAAATGAAAGAGAGCGATGCTATCTGTTATTTCAACTTCCTTCTCTCTTCCATCTTCTTCCAGGTCTCTTTGATCTCTTCTCCTCACTCACTACGTACATTCCTCCTTTCTCTCTTCCCCCTCCCTCTCCCGCTCTCTTATCTCTCTCTCTACAAAGAGAAAACCCTTTACCACAACAAATGTGTTTATATACCAACTTAGAGCACCACAAGGTAATACTATCAAGTTATATACCATACCTGGTATGTCAAGATCAGGTAGAAGAAGAAAATCAAGTAAACAGTCTTCAAAAGTCCAGGCTCTCCGCTCAAGAACACCAGAAGGAAGGCGCCCATGACTGCCAGTACCCAATAAGTGCCCACCAGTTGCAGCAGTCCCTTGTACTTGCTCATATCCTTCTCTCTCTGCTGTATCTCCACACTGGGGTCTCCGTCTGGGGTACTAGTGCCACTCCCATCCACACCTGTTGGCAAGGAGTCACCCACAACTTTAAAGTTATTCAGTGATAGTAGTATAATAATACACAACATATTACAACAACTATTATCCTAAATAGAATAATAGAATTGGCAAGACGTATGAGGGCTGACTGACTGACTGAATATCACATGATTGAAGAGTGAGAAATATGAACGACGCAATGACAAAAACATAATGATAAAGTTCAAAGTTCAGCATCCACTGGAGTTAACTGTACTGAACTTACTAATTTTATAATGTGTGTGCTTTCTTGGCTACATAGCTCTGGGTACTGATTGTCCATCAGGTGGTGCACATCAGATTTGAGCAGTGTGGCATACAATGGCCGGTAATATAATAATTGTATCACTTCAAAGGAATTGCCACGAATATAAGGTTGAGTGTATAGGCATTTCAAGTTAGAAGCAATCTGGACATGCACTTTCTGAAGCTTGTAAAAATATGTATAGAGTAGTCACCAAAATAATAGTCATTATTAACGTTAACTCAAAGGTCTCTTCCTTTATAAACATTTGCACAATCTACCATTGTAAACCAATTACACCTTCCTGACCACACCTTACCCAGCCACACCTTACCTAGCCACACCTTACCTAACCACACCTTACCTAACCACACCTTACCCAACCACACCTTACCTAACCACACCTTACCTAACCACACCTTACCTAACCACACCTTACCTAACCACACCTTACCTAACCACACCTTACCCAACAACAAGACATATGTACCCAGTGTTAAAAGCAGCATCTCACCATCAGAAGAGGAACCGTGCCTTCTTCTCCTCCACACAATGAACACACGAGTAGATTCTCTGAACGCAGCAAAGAAGATCACAGTCAGTCCAGTCTGAATATGCAACAATTACAAATAGAAAAAAAATTGTATACACATAATGTCACTGCCTTCCCAAGATCACATTAGTAAAATAAAATTGCAAATATACCAGTTCACGATAATTTTTCCCCTGCTTCCTGTCTCAGTTTCCAATGTACATGTATTATTATCTTAGCAACAGTACAGATTGGAATCACAGTGTGTCTCAATGGAAGAAATTAATCATAACCTAAGCACACATGCACAAGAGGGTTATAGTAGTTGTCCTGTCTGTCTGTCTTTCTATCTGTCTGTCTGTCTATCTGTCTGTCCGTCTGTCTGTCTGTCTATCTGTCTGTCTATCTGTCTGTCTGTCTGTCTGTCTATCTGTCTGTCTGTCTGTCTGTCTGTCTATCTGTCCGTCCGTCTGTCTGTCTGTCTGTTTGTACTCTGATTTAGGAGATTACTGACAACTAACTGTTGATTATGAGCTAACTCAGAATGACTAATCTGCTGCTTTTTTAATTTCGGGTTGATTTTTGACATAACGCAAAATTATGAGCTCTGTGTAGGTACTAGCTTTGTGAGTAACGCCCTCTATTGTTCACCATAGTCAAATCAGTAAGTAATTTCTTGTGTTATGTTAGTTTTTTCTTTATGCCGAGAAGTTAACTGAGTGCTGCTGGAAAGAGCTTTGCATTGAAATTATTGATGAGTTTCCCTGCACATTTAGCTTCTCTTATGAAGCAAGAACATACATCTATGGTTTTCATTGCACAGCTATTTAGATATCTGATCAGTCTGAGATATGATTTAATTGCTAGCTAGTGTATAGTAAAGCTGAGGGTTTGTACATTTGGTGATTCATGTCAGCTAGTAATAACATCATCGCACAAAAACCCAGTATTGACCACGCCTACTACTGATTCAAATGCTGATGGTATTCCTGCTTATTTGTTCAACTACTAAAGGTGGATTAAAAAAATAGTGTGAATGGTTTGTTTCAATTAAACCCACACATTGTCCTCCTTGTCTATTGACCCACCCACCTTTGCCAACAGCACCCAAGACTTGCATCCCTCCAAACTCCCTCTGTCACACTCCTCCACTATGTCCTTTGGTTTCCTGAATCCTTCATCAAGGTCTTCGACAATGTCCAGACTGTACACATATTGTAGTAGTAGCAGACTTGTGGAGTACAGGACTAGGAAGGGAGACGTCCAGAGCACCGCCTCTCTGGGTGAGGCATTGGGGAATAGCCAGATGACACACGCCCACAAGAGGAAAACCAAGGAAGGCCAAGAAGGAAAGGCCACGCTCCATACCTGATGGCATACATGTAGATAGTTATATATATATATATATATATATATATATATATATATATATAATTATACATTGGATATTTTCGTCTCGGCATTGTGTATGTATGTTGTTGTCAATACAGAAATAAAATTGACACCCCCTAGATATTGAATTAGTAAGGGAAAAACTGAATGGATAAAATTATTTAGAATAAGTAAAAATGTTAAAGTGCAACTGAGCAGTGAGGAATGTAGACATGCTGGTTGCCTGGCAGAAATATCATACCTCAGTTGTTATACTGAACTAGCAGCTAAACAGTATCAGAATAAACTGGTGTAATTATAGGCTAGGTATTCTATAGAGGGAAGCCTGTCCACATCTTCCATCTCAGAGGTGATGGAAATTGTTTCAAAGTGGGGGGAGGGTTAAGCCATTGGTCTTGGGGGAAAGTTCAAGTGCCAGTCAATTTTTTCCCCTCTTTTTCTGTATTGTTATAAAATTCTACGAAAGAAAGAATGAATGTATCCACCCAGCAACACCACTAATGGCACCTCCATTGAACTATTCCACCCACCAATCAATCATCCCTCTTTCTCCTCTCCTCATGAGCCACGCCCCTTACCATCATGGCAACTATGGCGAAGACAAAACTGATGTTGAACAGGAGACTGTAGATGGAGACCAGCCCCTCCCACACGTGATGCCACACCTCAAACACTCTGTGAGGCCTTCTGACTATAACCAGCTCTTCATGGGCCGTCTGCAGAATAAAGTGTGTTGAAACAACAACAACAACAACAACAACAACAACAACAACAACAACAACAACAACAACATAAGAACAGCAACGGATTGAGACCACACTTAAACAATGCAAACTTTTCCATTATAGTTTTGAAAGATAGACTCCAGAAAAAAAGTGGGAAAAAATTGGGTTCATAATGACCGGACTACAGTCCATTAATCAATTCCCATTCCATATGACCGGACTACAGTCCATTAATCAATTCCCATTCCATATGACTGGACTACAGTCCATTAATTAATTCCCATTCAAATGACCGGACTACAGTCCATTAATCAATTCTCATTCCATATGACCAGACTACAGTCCATTAATTAATTCCCATTCATATGACCGGACTACAGTCCATTAATTAATTCCCATTCCATATGACCGGAATATTTTCAAACACACATAGCTCAAGATGAAATCCTAGCTTTGTAATTGAGATAAGTACTTCAGTCAGCGAATGTTTTCAGACTGCACTCAATGCTGCTAAGCAACAGGAGTCAGGCCACACCCAATAGAGGGGGGGGGGGGGGGGGGGGGGGGGGGGGGGGAAAAAAAAAGAGGTCAAACTCTAATGTGGTTTTGACAGATATTACAGTTGAGTACATGCTAAAATACAGGCCACCACATCAACATGCATTCATGCACTGTTATAACTGGTGGCCGAAAATGACTACATGATATAGATGATATACAGGTGAGAGAGAACAAGACAAACTACACATGAAAAACTTTTAACCATTATATGAGTCTAAATGCAGAAACACTGAAGGAAGAGGGGTGGGGTGGGGGGGGTGTAAGTGAAGGGTTTTAACTCTCTAAGCGCGGAAGTTAATTTCAATATCCTGTGCGCACGCCGCGGACGTTGTTTTGTTTGTAACACGGGTAACGCCCTAGGCCGCGTGGCAAAGAAGTGTACCACTTTTTCGGCTGTAAACTAAGGCGCAGAGATCGAACTAACCACAGAGAAATAAAATTCAGTATGCGTTAGCTACGAGGGTCGAGTGGAAAACTTATTACCTTGCTATTTGAACTTAGAAAAAGAGTTTCGATAGAGGTAAGTCCAATTAGAAATTTCACTTATAGTTTACAGACAGTAGCAGTTATTTGTCTACATTCTAGCGCTTAGTTTATAAGTATTATGCTCAGCAAAAGTTTCTGAATTTCTTAATTTATGAATAATATATATATGTATGGTGAATAAAAAGTGAATAAAATAAGTGCTACTATTTGTCTAGCTAAATATATCGACTAGGATTGACTTTAGTGTGATACAGTTCAAAACATGGATAAATACAAAGACCTACTCCACATTGTTTACAGCAGTATGTGGTTGTTTTCCGAGGTTTTCCTGCTTTGGAGCTGCAAACTACACAGTTTCGTTGTCCTGGTTTTCCATTCTGTCGAGAAGGAACCTTGTCAGGAAAATGTCTCTCCACTAGACGAGCAGATGGTGAACGTGCAACAACTGAATCTGTCTGTACACTGAATGTTTGTTGACCTGAAGCATCCATGAGTAATTTCTTTGACAGTTGTATTCTATACTGGAGGAATTTCAGCTTGCGACCTTCTTGCTCAGATTGTGTATACAAGACAAAAGAATTGTATATAGCAATATCAAGCAGACAGAAAAAAGCTTTTCGCCACCACTTGTTAGTCCTACGGTTGAAATTGTAGTAAGACAACATCTGATCTAGCTTATCTACTCCATACATGTACTTGTTGTACTCCTCAATTGCGGTTGGTTTGACAGTTTCTTCATGGCCTCCTACTCCAGACTTGCTCCTCCTCCTCTTCACAATAGTGGAATTATCATGAATGTTAGTGAGTAGAGACACTTCCCTTTTGTCCTTCCACTTAAAAAACAAAAGAGACTTCTTTTTCACATGGATTATATCACCTTTCTTCATTTTTCCAGATTTTTTTATGGCAATTGGAACACCACGACGATTGCACCGCAAAGTTCCACAGCTATAAATGCCGACTTTCAAAAGACTAGAGAACAATGCTGGACTGGTGTAAAAGTTATCCATATATAAATGATGGCCTTCTCCTTGAAGCTTCTGGGTGACTCGCATCACAATGTCATGTGTAACGCCATTATCAGAAGGTGTTTGAGAAAGATCCTTTCCTAAGAAACAAAGAACAATTGTGAATGCAAAATCAACGAGTATTTGAAAACAATAATTTACCTGTATACAGTACCCAGTTGAAAGCGTAACCTGTAACACTATCTGAGACTACGAAGGCTTTTAGTCCCCATTTAGTGGGCTTTTTGGGCATGTATTGAACAAAACCAAGCCGACCTTTGAAACCAATCATTGACTCATCCAATGATACTTCCCTCCCAAGCTGAAAACTTGACTGAAAATTCTCCAAAATTTTGTTCAGAAAAGGATGAATTTTATGAAGTGGATCATGACCAGGTTGACCTTTGGGAATAAAATGGTTATTATCGTTCAGATGTAAGAACTTGAGAAGAAGAGAGAATCTGTCTCGTTTCATAATAGATGAGAATGTTGAACTGGCAAAGGGCCACGAAGTAGACCAGTAGTCCTCAATAGTTGGATAATGAATTGATTCCATGATAAGTATAAGGCTCAAAAATTTCTTCAGTTCTGGGAGATTGTGCTGCAAGGAATCCCACATTTGTGCTCTTGATCTTGGTCGAACGTTATTGTTCTCAAAAAACTGCTCAGCATACAAATTTGTCTGTCTTACTATTTCCTCAAGGATGGAGTCCGGAATCATGAGACGAAAAAAATCTATGGGATTTTTGTAACTCATATCGCGAATTGGACCTGGGGTGGCAGTAAAGCTGGGACCTACAGTAGTCGAGGAAGAAGTAGTCGAGGAAGAATCTATGCTATCATCCAAAGTTTCATTATTTACCTCCATTTCATCAGCACTAGCAATTTCACTTATATCCTCTTCCATTTCCTCTTCATTGTCACTATTACCACTGCTCTCAGTCTCAGCATCAGAGTTTTCATACCTATCAGCATATTCCTCTTCATCAATATACCCCTCAAAGTCATCCTCAGAGTCTTCATCAAGCATTGATAATACATCCTTGGTAGTATAGGTACACTGGGCCATAGCTGACAAATACCCTAGCAAGCGTTGCTACTTTACCACTAATTAAATCCCGGTGGCTGTAACCACCGATTAGGCGCCGTAGCCTCTGCGGTACGTGTTTGTGGTAAGGGCGTTCTTAAGCATAAATATATGCCCTCCGCGGTCTGCGCGGAGTTCAATTGCGGCATATATATACGCTCGCCGCGGTCAGAGAGTTAAACTAATTTTAAACACCATTCTACGTTTTCATAAACTCTTGCTGAATCTGACTATTCTATTTTACTTACTTTCATACAATATGCCTGCTTATGGCTTTGAGAATATAGCATACCATCCTGGTAAAGGGCTTCTAATTACAAAACTCCAAATTCAAGGATCTAAACTACTCTTCCCTATAATTACATACCTCCTCCTATACCTTCAATTATTGAACTTGTTCACAGTATAAAGTATTCAGCTGTGACCGTACTTTACCTCTTGTGGCTCCTGGCCATCAATTGAGCCGTAGTTGGATCGAATAGCTCTATGAAAGCCTTTCTGTACTCGCTCAAAGGTGGGAGGAGAAGATGGGTGGTCCGTGATGGGAAGGTAGTATTTTCTATATTTCTTCCACAAATGAGACTGCATCACATGTGAGTGAGTGTGTGTGTGTGTGTGTGTGTTTAATGCATTAATTAAAGCTATCACAAAATGTTAAAATGGAGTCTGAATATTATTTCCTCTACCGAATTATCTCCTGAAATGTTGAGGTGTTGCCCTTAGCGATATCAACCCACAACATGAATCAATATAAGTACTTTATATGAGCACTTATATCTATCAGTGCAAGACTAGCTATTGATGCTGACCTCCATATTGTTTCTTCCTAAAAACAATAGCAAAATAGCAAGGAAGAAGGCTAACAGAGCTGCCTGATGAGGTCATGCTATATAGCAAAAGGGGGGGCAAAAATACTGTGAATGGACTCAGGGATACTTCCTCAAGTGTTCTAAAAATCTTCTTGAGGGGTTTATAGTACCAAACTAGATTGAAACTTTCTCACCTAAAGGGGTCTGGAAAAAAGCAAAGGAAAAATGTGAAAAAATCTTATTTGTTGCCAGGGGATTTTTTCACATTTTTCCTTTGCTTTTTTTCCAGACCCCTTTAGGTGAGAAAGTTTCAATCTAGTTTTTATGAAGAATCCTTGAGGCTCAGAACTTGATAAGTATCAAACATGTTTTTAGCATCACTTTAGACATATGTAGCATCATTGGTAGCTATTGGTTTTTATTTTCACTGTGACTGGCTGAATAGCAGCCGAAACATTCGAATTAATAGCAAATATATGGTTAAGTATTACATTTGTGGACTCTGAGCAGTCCACAAATGTAATAGTTGTACCACATCAAGAATGACTCTTACAAATCAAATATGGTTATTAATCTACACCTTATAATCAAATATAACAGAATAGCAAGAATCTTTATTTAAAACTTGAGAATCCTTGAGGATGTTAGTGCCAGCACCTGTGCATGTATAACCTCCAATTCCACCCATTGCTGTGAGAGAGTATTTGAATATATCCTATTAGTGACCAACCGTGTGCTAATATTAGCTCATATACGGATACTGAATAAAGCCTCATCACAAGATATAACTATCATATTGCACTCCTATTAACTGACAAGTACTACATACAATCCATACATTTAAATCATTGCAGCAACACACTGCAATAAACAGTACAACAACAAGTCCTCAGATTATGTAGTAATAAACCTACATGTATATAAATATGATCAGCAAAGCATTTTTTCTCAGTATTACTATTATTATTATTATTATTATTATTGTTATTATTATTATTATTGTTGTTATTATTATTATTTTTTTTTTTTTCTTTGTCTTGGTTAAAGATAAAGTGCATCCAAATTGGAAACAACTTCAGCCTAACCTAACAATCATGTTCTGTCAGAGAAGAGTGGAGCTCTTAGAGTCCTAATCACCTCCCTCCCTTCTGAAGTCTGCTCGATCTCCATCATCACTATGAAAAAGTCTGCTCCAGCTAGGACCACGTTAGCTCTTCTAGAGTATTACACTTCTTCACGGGCAGTTCACAGACAGACACGCCCACATAACTCACTGACGTGGCTCAACAAATACGAACTAACACGCTAGCAATTTTGTTACCGGGAAAAAAATGCTATCCTGGCACTGAGCGTATTCATGCACACAAACGAGCCCACGTCAGCCCCAACCCAACCCCCCAAAAAATAACCAGATAGATAATATCAGTAACGTCACTGGTGTTGTGCGCCCATTGACAGAACTTGATTCCAGGTATTCCAATAACTCATTCTACTCATTTTGAGGTTTTAGTTATTCATGGCTACTTTCTTGGTAACCTCACAATAAATAAAAAAAAGACCAAAAACAGTGTATTAATATTAATATTCATAATATGAAAAAATAATGGCAAACATTTGGCGTTAATGATATTCACGATGCCACCAGTGAATTCAGTGCTACAGACGAAGTCCATAGTTGATGCTAAATTAATGAATTTTAATACGCTGGACATGATTTTAATAATCAGCTACGATTTCTACCGTCGTGCGTGCGCGCGCACTAAATTCATATCACGTGAGAAGGTCCAGAATGAGGTCATAGAAAAATAAACCGTTGGACTGCGATCATGCTATTCCCCGTCGACAATAGCTGGGGAAACCCAAAACTTGCGTCCAATATTATTTTATATCAACTGGCAAAAAGGGGGCGTGTCTGGGGGGCTGAGGTGTCTCCCAATAAGCATCCCCAGGTGCTGCTGTTGACAGATATGACTTGGGAAAGGGAGAAAACTGGAACCAAGCAGAGGGGAAGTAAGCCACTCCCAACTGTGGAACACCAGTTGTATAAAAGTAGGAAGCATGAAAGCTACTACATTACAATTTTCTCTTCCAAGTTCTCTAAACTAGTGAAATAATCCACTGAAGTTCATCAAGGAAGAACTCTGATCATTCAAGACTTTAAAGGGTATGAAAAAAAAATTGCCATTTTCTTCTTCTGTAATTTATCCTGTTGATTTCTACGTTTATTTCTTAAAGCTATTCAATCCGTATAAACTATACTTGTGTTATTTTGAGCTATATATATTATTTCAGCACTCGTGTTAACTTCTATTCCATTCAATATCCACCCACCAACAAGATGGCCAGACAGATCATTCTCCTCACTTTCCTCTTGTATTACTTCCTCTCAACCTCGCCAGCGAATGCTGCCCCGTCTCCATTCCCTGCGCCGAAAGGCATGGCCACGCCCACCACTCAGCCACCGGTGGCTCCCAAGACGTTCCCACCGGGCGTGACTCTTCAGTCGCTCTTTGAAGTCGCCAACTCCACGACCAACCTCACCACGTCCATGGCTGTAGAAGCATACGTCTTCCTAGCTACAGTCTACCGGAGCCAGATCACTAATCTGCCGCCATGTTTCGAAGCGAAGAGGGAAGAATCGGAAACCAACATCAATGTGAGTAGTCTGCGAAACTACGGCAAATTTTTAATGAAGTCACATGATATACTCTATTATATTTTGTCATCATAATCATCATCATAATCATCATCATCATCATAATCATCGTCATCATCATCATCATCATCATCACATTGCTGTATTAATGCTTCAATCATTCACTAAGATTCCAGTTAGTTTTGCTGTCTATTACACCTTTCTGTCTGCCTCACACTCTCCTTGTTCTCGTGCCTTGCAGTACATGAACAGGATGAAGGAGAACTACCAGACTGCTGCAGGCTACAGTGACTATTACGAAGCTGTGGTGGCCTTCTACAACACCACGCCCCAGGCAGACCCCACCAGGCGCTATCACCACCACCTCACCAATATGAAGGCAAGGACAGCGGAGCTGCAACACAGTATCGCTAACCTGGTAAGAAAGTTAAAACTGTTATTGTTGTTGTTGCTGTTGTTGTTGTTCTTGTTTGTCTTTGTTATAATGGTGAGTGAAAAAGACACATGGCTTGGTTATGCTAGAATGTTTGGTGTAGCTTAGTTTTGATGAAGTGCCATTAACTTAAAAATTTTTAAACCGATTTTTCCCCTTTTGTTGGGACTATAATTACGACACATTTCTCTTTCTAGATCTATTTTGTGGATAGCACGGCTTACTTGCCCACGCTAGCCCCTCCCACTGCTCCGCCCCTTAGTAAGAAGCACGATGCCATCGCGGACTGTACCGACTTGTGTTTGGAGAATTTGACACGAATGACGCAACATCTGCACAAGTTCTCTCTGCAGAGGGTGGGGCCTGATCTGGCGGGCTTCATTAAGGAACAGAATGGGGGAAGACAGTGAACATTATATACTTGCTATATTTTTAGCTTAATTTTTGTTTCCCAAATATATTTCTAGAGATGTACTAGTTCATGTAGATGCAAATTATTAATAAAGCACATATAGACATAATTATAGGGTTTTTTGATGATTAACCGCTGCCCTCCCCCCTAGCAGGGAAATCCCCAGGGAAAGCACCAACACAATAATGCACAACTGGAATATTATATTTCCCACCACACAATAATCTGGTAAAGGAACATCACAAAGCCCACATCACAAAGCCCACACCACAAAGCCCACACCACAATTGTGGTAAGGTGTCGTCACATATAGTAACTCGATCCTTACCGGTGTGGAGAGCCAGAGTCTACAGTCAGTGGCCAGTACCCAGATGAGGGCCAGCACAAGTGCCGGGCTCACGTAGTTGACATAGTTGAGGTCCGGGTGGACGTACAGGGAACTGGGACTTTCACAGTCAGTCCTGATAATGGCAGTCAAGCCAAATAGCCTGAGGAGAGAAACACATACAAACACACACAAATGTACGTATGTAAATACAATAACCCCACCCACCCACCCTGTGAGCATAATTCTATGGGTTCAAATCAACTAGGTTGTTGTTTCATTTCCTTCCTCACACTTCTTATCATAACAACACCAGCTCCAATACTGAGTGAGCTGCAATACAACAACAAGACACAGGGATACGCTATTAGAGGAAGTATCTTGCTCTCTCTCTCCTCCTCCTCCTCCCCCCCCAACCCTCCCTCCCTCCCTTTATTCTTTTTCAGTGAAAAAAAAACAAACCAAGTGAAAGTCTATGATTGCCTGAGGTAATATCAACTGTTCCTCAGGTGACTGGGCCTGTACCAGTACAGACTCAAGAGTTAACCTCCTAATGGAGTACAACAATGGAGGGTCTATGTGGGACTCAAGTAACTCTTCATATTTAGAATGGAAATGACAACAACAACAACAACAACAATGTAGTTGACTACACTAATTCTAAAATGCTTCAGTTTTAACATCAGAAAAACAAAACAAAACCAAGTACGCCATCTTCTTTAAAGCATGTTACCATTAGTATGTGCACAGTATTCTTAGCAAAGCTGTTAAATAGGGAGGTAAAAATGGGTAAAGGGTCACATAAATGTATGTAATATAATTTTCCCAAGGAAAAATAATAATTAAAGATAGGCTAAAGAGAAGATTTGAATTCATAAATGATCAGGTCCTAAAGATTCTATAAAATTAGTCACCTTGCCAACAAGCTGGTTTCTGTATTGTTAGGCTCGGGTGGAATGACATCCTGTGCCGACTGCAGCTGGTACAGGTCCAGGACAATCAGGTGGGCGGAGCTATAGAACAGGAGCATCACGCGCAGGATGCGCATGAAGCTGGCAGCCTTACGATGCACGCTCCAGATGATGAGGAGGACCAGGCAAGACAGGAAGTACACTAGTGAGGTCAGGGAAGGAACTGCCACGCCTACCATCAATAAGAGAGAGAGAGAGGGAGAAATAACAGGAAGTGGAAACTCTCATATTTGTACCGTAAATTCGTGCAATATAATTTATCTTTTACATGAGCTTAGAGAGCCAATATATTGGTGTCATTATGTTGTGGTGGTGGTGGTAGTAGTAGTAGTAGTAGTAGTAGTAGTAGTAGTAGTAGTAGTAGTAATAGTAGTAAATACTATTGTTGTTGATGTTGTTATTATCATTATTATTGTTATTATTATTATTACTATCAATAATATTAACTAAAATTAGAGCATGACAGACAGACAGACATCATGCTCATGTGTCTACTGTGTTAGTGTTTGGTGAGTTTAACAAACACTGTATACACAGTATGATGTGCACGTGTCAGTTTTGTATGTTCATGTAGAATGACATGTGAATACATATGTGTGTGCGTGTGTACCTGCCAGTCCTAGAAGAGCAAAAATGAGAACTTGCAACAGGTAGATGGAGACGTCTGGCACACGCCAGTAGCACTGGACAGTCGGGTCATACGACTCCGGCTCACTGTCTGTTAGGCTACGCAGCTCTCCACCTATACACACACACACATCACACACACCACACACATACACACACCACACGCACAACACACACATACGCACACATATCACACACACACAATACACACACACATCACATACACACACCACACACATCACATACACACAACACACACATCACATACACATAATACACATAATTACAGTCAAAGTATGTGATACTATTTTATTAAAATATACATACATACATGTATATTATTTTATATTTAATATTACTTTAATTATTAATCCTGTAAATTGGGAGAAAAGTGGCATGGTAGACACGATGTCAAGTTCTTTAGGGACACGGATTAGTTGTGACTAAAAGAAAGTGATTCGACAGTTCTATCTGCCACACCCCTAATTCCACATTGTTTCATCCCACATGCCAACAGCGGCTTTATCTCTGTCCCTCCTTTGGATCTCTCCTCCCTCCCTCACCGGCTGAAGACTGTGGTTGTTCTTGCAGTCGTATGGCTTTCTCGTTCACTCCTGCGCCTCCCGCCTCTTCTCTTCCTGAAGTGTCCAGGTCCCCACCCCCTTTCTTCCTGTAGGATCTGAGCAGCAGGACGTTTACTATCACAGCTACGAGAGCGGGCACTGCCACGACAACATCCACCAGGAGCAGACGCAAAATATCACCTACTGCTACTTCTCCATGAAATCTATACACAAACAACAACAATAACATTAGTGACAACAACTAATTACCATAGGTATTAATTAGTAATTTCAGGTTTCTGACTGGCCTGCCTGAAATGTTGCAATTATGTAATGAAATAAAAATCAAACTGAGTTTTTAAGCATAATTAGCTGCAAACGAACATTTCATGTTATTATTATCATAGTGTTGTAGTAATAGCTATTCCTGATCTATAATTGTTGGACTACAGGAGGAGCACTGCCTTGTGAAATTATCGTTTAAATTTTCAATCACACTGGAAGAAGTTACATTAGTATTCACTTACTGGACCACACCCACTTGTCTCAGCGTGTACTCCGGGGAAACACCTACAAAAACAACAAATACATAGAGGAGTCTATCACTAGCCCAAAATCAACATGACTCATGGCCCTATGGTCTAATAAAACGAACTTTCCTCATGGCCCCAGCTATAGCCTAGCTTAACTTCAGTCCTCCTAGCTAAACTTCAGCCCTCCTAGCTAAACTTCAGCCCTCCTAGCTAAACTTCAGCCCTCCTAGCTAAACTTCAGCCCTCCTAGCTAAACTTCAGCCCTCCTAGCTAAACTTCAGCCCTCCTAGCTAAACTTCAGCCCTCCTAGCTAAACTTCAGAGCCCTCCTAGCTAAACTTCAGCCCTCCTAGCTAAACTTCAGCCCTCCTAGCTAAACTTCAGCCCTCCTAGCTAAACTTCAGCCCTCCTAGCTAAACTACACTCTCCTAGCTAAACTTCAGCCCTCCTAGCTAAACTTCAGCCCTCCTAGCTAAACCACACCCTCCTAGCTTAACTTCAGTCCTCCTAGCTAAACTTCAGCCCTCCTAGCTAAACTTCAGCCCTCCTAGCTAAACTTCTGCCCTCCTGGCTAAACTTCAGCCCTCCTAGCTAAACTTCAGCCTTAGCCACACATCCCTAGTGTAAGATTTAGACCTATACTCCTACCTGTGCCTCTTAATCTAGGCTCCAAAACAACCTTCTAAGTTCTAACCCCAACCAACTTTAACCCTAGCCAACATCACAGCCAATACCACTGCTTCTCATCAAGTCGCCATGTTTTAGGTTATCCTCAGCCACCTAACTCAAGGCACTGCCCTACTCTGAACCATGTGATACCATACACACAGTAAGGTACTAGCATGTGTTGAAACTCACAGTCGTCATACGTATCAGAGAGCACAAGTGTGAGCTGGAACAATGCCTGACCACAGAGGAAGAGAATGGAAGACACCAACAGGAGAATCAAAACCACCACCGTTACATCTGCACACACACACATACATACATTCACACACACATACACACATTCACACATACATACACACATACACATAATGAGCTCTTTCTAAATTACATCAAACTGTAGACGAACAGCTAAAACTACCAATAAAGCATTCCTCAGACTAATGTATTCTTGTCCCAAGAGGTGAACGGATAAAATGATGTATGAATATCCAGTTAAATGCCATGAAATCTGTCAATTGATTGGCGAGCGAGCAAAGCAAGCAAGACACTTACAGGGGGATCGAGACACAGACACAGGGGGACCGAGACGCAGACACAGGGGGATCGAGACACAGGCACAGGGGGATCGAGACGCAGACATAGGGGGATCGAGACACAGACACAGGGGGATCGAGACACAGACACAGGGGGATCGAGACACAGACTAAACAGGGGATCGAGACACAGACCCAGGGGATCGAGACGCAGACACAGGGGGATGAGACTCAACACAGGGGGATCGATACACAGGCACAGGGGGTCGAGACACAGACACGGGGATCGAGCACATACACAGGGGATCGAGACACAGACACAGGTGATCGAGACACAACACATGGGGATCGAGAACACAGACCATGGGGGATCGGACACAGACACAGACACAGGGAATCAGACACAGACAACCGGGTGATCGAGACAAGACACAGGGGTGATCGAGACCAACACAGGGGGCTCGAGACACATACACGGGGGAATCGATACAGCAGACACAGGGGGATCGAGACCCAGACACAGGGGGATCGAGACATCAGACACAGGGGATCGAGACGTTCAGACAACAGGGGGTCGGACGCAGACAACAGTGGATCGCGACGCAGTACCGGTGGAATCGAGACGTCAGACACAGGGGGGACGGACGCAGACACAGGGGGATCGAGACGCAGACACAGGGGGATGCGAGACACAGACCCGGGGGGATCGAGACCATACACAGGGGGATCGGAACGCAGACACAGGGGGGATCGGACCATACACAGGGGGAGCGAGACGCAGAGACACAGGGGGATCGAGACGCAGACAAGGGGGATCGAGACGCAGACACAGGGGGATCGAGACGCAGACACAGGGGGATCGAGACGCAGACACAGGGGGATCGAGACGCAGACACAGGGGGATCGAGACGCAGACACAGGGGGATCGAGACGCAGACACAGGGGGATCGAGACGCAGACACAGGGGGATCGAGACACAGACACAGGGGGATCGAGACACAGACACAGGGGGATCGAGACACAGACACAGGGGGATCGAGACACAGACACAGGGGGATCGAGACACAGACACAGGGGGATCGAGACACAGACACAGGGGGATCGAGACACAGACACAGGGGGATCGAGACACAGACACAGGGGGATCGAGACACAGACACAAGGGGATCGAGACAC
>WLWD01004486.1_pt1 | contig 39090 bp, 22 predicted proteins | sample 6712731 | NCBI WGS metagenome assembly WLWD01 (sample SAMN12718690, study PRJNA576275) | sponge metagenome | isolation source: marine sponge | host: Mycale hentscheli | place: New Zealand: South Island, Marlborough, Capsize Point | collected 2014-11-01
GCTACAATCAACTTCTTATTATCTTGTATTGTATAATTATGCTATTCTTGTTGGTTTACTACCTCAAGTAAATTCAGGTTTAGACTATGTGACTATTGCACAGCATTGGTAATATATTGCCATGATAAATTTAACAAATGAAGTCCACATGGTAGTGTCTATTATATACAGCAGTCTTTAATATTTAGGACATGTTGAAATAATCAAAGTCTGTTAGTAGATTTAAAAAACGAACAGCATAAGGTCTCTCATAGCTTGTAGTGTATAGGTCAGAGATTATTATGCTATGCCACTGTGTTCTTATGAAATGGTGAAGTAGTAGTGTCATTAATATATTATGTAAAATGGATTCCATAATGCAATTATTCATGAGTTGTTTTTATTCTTAATAGTTAAGTTAATGTCAGTTTAGGCTGGCTAATCCACATAGGGGAGATGTAGCTGTTTACCTTTGAGATGTTGGCTGAGCTAGCAACAGTGACACCTATTGTATGTAATCTCCGTATATTTGATCTAGCCCTTTTATTGCAATGGTTTATACAGGATTGGCTATTGTATTTAGAATCTTCCAAAGTGTAGTTGTTTACACAATGTTAGTAGAAGTAAACATTTCCCAAAATTGAGCTTTGTATGAATATCTGTTTTTATTTTAATTGTTGTTTAAATTACGAAGGCTTTGTGTGGTGTTTGTGCCCGTTGGCAGCATTGACTTTTAACCCAAAGTTAAGTTTTTATTTTGAGACTTTTCGGATGTCATAATAAAAGTTGACTGCTAAATGCGAGTATGTGAGTCAGGACTTCTCACTACAGCTCGGAGAAAGCGTACTTTTGTACTCAACTGTTGGCCTTTGTATATTTCAATCTGGGATATATGTGGAAGTGAAAGCTCTGCTAAGACGTTGTTTTTTTTGCTTTTCTTTATGTGCATAGGGACAGCACTTTTGATCAATTCTTTAAATTATTTGCACTTAATTTGCTGTATTGATGTAATTTAATGCTGCAATCAACAGGAGAGATGTTTATTATCTTGTGTGGTATAATTATGGAGTAGTTTTTCCCAACAGCTCAACTGACTATTTTTATCCCAAAATGCCAACATTTTATTATAAACAGTGATACATCAACAGATCACTTCAGCAAGTAGGTGGAACTATTACTAAGTTCAGCATGAGTTATCCAGCTTTCCCTCAGTATTCCTCTGTAGACTATAGCAAGAAGAAAAAAAACAGGAGGGGAACTGGAGTGTCCATTCAGGAAGACACAGAGTTAAGCAATGTGTCTTCCCAACGTGCCAAGGAATGTCCTACTTTAAAAATTGAGAGCAGTGATAGAAAGGAGCCAGTGGAAGAGAGTGCTACTGATGAAGCTAGAGAGAGCATAGTGGACTCAGTCAAAGATATCAGTAGTAGCAACGATTTAGTAAAATCCGCAGAGAAAGGATATGATGGGCAAGTAAGCTCCTCAAGTGATGTCCATAATGGAAAACTGGGTATTTTGGAGAATGAAAATGATCAGGTTATCTCTAAGGACCACAACAGCTATAAGCAGGCTGCTACTTCTGGTGCAGGTGAAGCCAGTGAAGTGGAAAACTTCGCAGAGTCACAAGGGCTGTCTTTTCCTGCAGAATCCATGAAGCACTCTTCTAATGTGTCCTCTTATACTGCTATCACTGCAGCTACTTTAGATAGCAACATGCTTGCTGAAAATGCCTCCAAGCGATATGAACGAGCTATTCCAAAGTTCGATAAAAATAGTCACAAGAAACCCAAGAAAGAGAAACTGAAGATAGTAATAGTGGTGACACTGCTAGTTAATATTCTTGTCAGCATGATGATGTGTGCCATGCTGGGATACACTTTGTATATAGTCTATCATCTCAATACCAACAGCTGTCGCTCACACGCTCAATCCCGTCTTTCCCCTAATGATAGTGGAATGGCTAATACTAGTGAGAAGATCAACAATGGCGGCGGTGACCTGAGTTGTGTTGATGACCAATGTGAGGAGTCATTGAATATACTGAATGACACTCTCTTTAGCTACTTCCACAGCGCACACCAGAACCAGGAACTACTCATCAATATCCTGAACGATCCTAATCAGCTTTTCTCTCAGTCTTGTGCCACCATTTATGCCTCTCGGCCATCCTCGCCTTCTGGTTATTACTGGTTCAGAGTTCCCAACGGCTCATTTGTCAGCCTGTACTGTGACATGGACAGGACATGCGGGAACGTAACCGGTGGCTGGACCAGACTGGCCAGCTGGGATGCTGCTGGCTGCAATGGGACACAATGCCCAACTAATTTTACTCAAGAGGATTATGGTGGGACTACTTACTGTGGCATTATACCACATAGCCATGATGCTGTTTGCTCTGCTGCAAATTTTTCGTTGCCAGCTGAGAGCATGAAGTTTTCCATAGTATGTGGTAGAGTCACTGGCTATATTTATGGTAGTCCAGATGCTTTTCAAGTGGCATCACACCTGACCACTGTAGATCATGCTTATGTGGATGGCATCAGTTTCACTCATGGGAGTCTGAGTAGCAGGTCTCATATTTGGACCTTTGCAGCTGCAGATTCCTTCAGCAAGTGTCCCTGCCATGATAATTCTGGAGTCCCTTCATTTGTTGGGTCCGATTATTTCTGTGATGCCCCAGATTCATCAGATACTGCTCTATGGCAGCACTGTTCTATGCCATCGTGTTGTCAAAATGACTCACTTCCGTGGTTTTTTAAGAAACTTCCTTCCTTGACATCAGATCCTATTGAGCTTAGAGCTTGTGTTGATGAAAATAGAGCTGACGAAGATGTTGCTATTAAATCGGTTGAAATATATGTGCAATAATGTCTTTTTTTTTTCCAATTTGGTACTTACTGAGATTGGTTATATGTAATGCGTATACACACTTTTTACAGCTATTGTTAGTGGTATAGTATTTAATATTATTTTACCATGCTTTTAACAATGTTTATTGACTTGTGCATTGCTTTATATGTGTGCATATTGTTTTTGTATGAAGGTAGTCATTTTGTTTACTATAATTGTTTGAAATTGTTGGTCATACAACTTGTACACTGTTTTTCCTAAGCTGAGAATCTGGTGCTCCATATGCAAAACATTAACCGAAATATTTAGCCTAGTGATGAACTGGGTCATGGTTGTTTTGAAAATATAATAATGCAAGTTTACAATGTGAGTTTTTGATGGAAAGCTAATGGCAGTATGTTGTTAGTAGACTCACTAATTTGAAACCAAATGGTTTGGATAATGTAAGAGACTCAAAAACAAATTCAAGTTCTTACTTACCTTGTTCCCTCGTTCTGGTTTTATAATGAATGGTTTGTTGAATCCAATGATACAAATACAATCTAATACAATAAAGTATCACTAAACTTTGAGTGGCAATTCTTCTTTGTTTCTCTGCCTGTTGTTAATCAACCAGCTTGTGTAGAGTTATGCTCTAAATTAGATACATATTCTCAGATTACTAAGTTATGACAGGACTTTTAATTGTTTACTTGTTAAGTGATAACACTTCACATGTTTATGTCAGTAAGTGGTAAGATTAGTAATATTATTATGTGTTCTCACAAGTACTGCATTGCATATTATCTTTCCTGCAAACGAGTCTCAAGGGCATAAGAATTGCCGGTCAAATTGCTTGAAAGGCACCTGTCAGTTTGTGGAATTGAGGACTGGATGAAAATTGTGTTATATGCAAAGCCTGTGGAATATCTTGCGTATACTGTTTGCTTTGAAATGCAACCTCCTGACACAAAAATGGGTATATCTATGAAATGTGATTTGTTTTAACTTTGAAAGAAATAATTAATGGTTGGAGAATTTCCTTAATTTAGGAGTGCACAACAATGGAGTTGACCCCTGTTTTAACGTAAGAATTAAATCAAGCTGTCTCTCCAGTGGAAGGGTTTGTATGTTGTATTGTACAATCCGTATTCGTCACATATCATTAACACTTATAATCTTGACTTTATGTTTTTTATAGAAATACAGAAATATAATGTAGAAAAGTTGCTCAGGTAAAAATTGTATTGTAAAGAAATACGTTGAAACTAAAGAAAAGAGCACTAGCCTTAATGAAAGAAGCAAAATTAGCTTCAAGGCTGTCAGTGTGCCAAATATAAATTATTAGCTATTAAATCAAGCATCAAAGAGAGTTGCTGTACTATTGGAACCTGAACATTTAGTTAACTGGCATCTGAGAGTCATTCATCACAAATGTGCAAACTGTTACTACATTCATTCATCTGTTGGGCTGTATACAGTGTACAGTGGTCCCTCTCTTGAGAGACCCCTCTGACTAACAACCACTCCATTTATAAGACCAGTTTAACCTGCACCGACAGCGTCTGCAGTCTTTCTCACCTCTGTCCAGCGACCACCCCGCTAACGCGACCAACGACCAACGACCGGTGTAGAGGCTTAAATTAGCGACCATTTGCTGACATCAGCAATTATTCTGACCTTCTGCGCAAACGCAGGTACAGTAGACCCTCGCATATTGGGCCTCAATACTTCTGAGGCTGCTCTGTGGGTGGTAAGTTGTACTGGTTAGCTATGATAAACTTCATTACAGCGGATCTGTAGTTACAATTGGCTGAGCTTAGCTCCAGTCCAGACCAGAGCAGCAACTTTAACTGAATTCAGGCTATTATATATGATATGCTTGACAAATGCTTACTGTGGTAAAAAAATGGAAGAACTTTTAGGTCTGCTTCATAACTAGCCAAAGGCCAGAATAACTGATCCACCAGAGGTCATCTAATTCATCACTCTGTTTCTTGCACTAAGCGAGTGACAGCAGGAGAGTACTCCCACATCAGTACTACTGTTGAAGCAGATAAGAGATTTAGTTGTCATCAAGAGAAATGCAAGTTTAAAGCAAATGACTTTAAAATCATTCATTATTAATAATTTCATTCACATAAATCATCAAAAAAGCCATGGCACATTTACGTGACCTTCAAGACTTTGCCCTTGGACAAGAAAATTCTGAGCTGCTTGAAAGAAAAGACATTGTTGCACGAATGATATGTGATACTAGAAACATGAAGCAAACTAAACTTACTGATTATATACATCCATTGCAATTTTCAATAGTTAATACTGATTTTCTGTTAATTGTTAATGTTAACCAGATGAATTGTGGAATATACTGATTTTCTGTTAATTGTTAATGATAACCAGATGAATTCTTAAATAATATAACAAATTGGTAATTGGTAATTAATGGTACAATATTTCTCTGGCATGACTAAGAGTAGAATTTTCTGTCCCCCCCCCCCCCTGACGAAAAACCACTCCTCTTAAAAGACCACTTAATCTGACCATAGGGTGGTCTCTCAAGAGAGGGACCACTGTATAATATTTTGCTCAGTAATGAAACTGCCGTAATGTATACAATAAGAGATTGTCGCTGTGCCTTTTTTTTTTATTGTTTCAGTGCAATTGTGAATTTTGATTTATGGCCATTTTTGTGGTATATAATCCGGAACTTCTTTTGGCGGCTGCTATATAAGATATACATTACATATGTTAATTTTTTGTCTTTCTAATTGTAAGCATTCAAACCACAAGACTTTAACATTCTGAAATAATTGTAGTTTTTTTCTGGTGTAATTGCAGTAGAATGAATGTACATACTAGATGTATGTACAACCACTGATATTTGTATAGGACAGTTTATACTTTAAATGTAGTTTATTTACTCTTGCGATCATTGGGACACAGTGATAACTCAACTGCTGTGTAACAACTGCTTTAGAGTGGATACTTATCTGCGCCATTATTAGCTTTCAATGTTGTTATGACTTTTCTCGTGGGGTTTACATTATGTGTAATGCAAACATTGTGCAATGACATCCACTGTTGTATTTGCTAACAGCCAAAAGTGTTCCTTTCAATTATGGTTACAAAATCGTTTTAAGAAATCAACTTTTTCTCCCAATATCAAGTGAATCTAACAAACGTATCCAGCAGTGGTGCTGTAGCAGTGTGAGTGGGTAGTTCTTTTGTGAAGGATTATGGACCCGGTAGAAGTAGGGCTCTATTCCGTGGTGGATTTGACGAAGAAAAGAAGAAATAAACTGAAATCTGAGTGTAAAGGTGATATTCTCCCTTTTCCGGCATCAGTTGAGGATATAGATAAGAAAAGTGCACATACTGCTGGAAGAATTACCGGCTATGGCTCTCAAGGTCAGCCAACCAATGCTGCTGAACCACCCTCTCCCATTTATGCTGTCGTAGACTTAAGTAAGAAACAGAGGAAGTCTATAAAAAGCAAGAGAGTTGCAGTTGAACGATCCAAGGAAACTGAGAGAGATGGGTCAACTCCATTTTTGTGCACTCCTAATGCAGATGGAGGAAGTAATGCACAATCTGGCATGCAAGCCAAGAATAAACGCCCTTTCCATTTGGTGGGGAACACGTGTGAAGAAATGACATATAAGAAACCCGTTAAATATGAATATGAGGAGATAGACTTGCAGCATCCATCTCTGACTTCTAGTTCAACACCATCATCGGCACATCTTGATACTCCAGTGGTTTCTAATCCACTGGATCCTTGTATTCCATCAGCTTCTTCATGTTTGGTAGCATCCAGTGCACCAGCCGAGTCAGGCATGGAGAAATCTTCTCATACTGGTTTGTGCACGAGCCATTCGGTACCATGCAAAGCTGCTGAAGATATTAAATCTCCCGTGCTTCAAGAAATATTTATTGATTCAGATACTGAATGTCCAATTGAGGGAAAAGAGCTGGATGAGTGTGATGAGGCAGTAGATAGAAAATTGGTAGAACTGGCTTGTACTGAAGGTTTAGTTATAGTGACCGTGATATTAACCACACTGACCTTTCTGATGTGCATTTTGATCATTACTTTACTTTATCGCGTTCAAAATGTATCATTGGGAGCATCAGACAATTCAACACAACTACATGTACAGAGGCGTCAAGAGGAGAGCTATTCCTTACCAAATAACTCTTGCTACAATACTAGCGAGTGTTTATATTCAGTCGATGAAATAAGATCAAGTTTTCAGTTATTGCACGAGGCTCAGCTCAAGCGTGTCAACTCCTGTTCAACATTGCTTCCTTTCTCCTCTCTCTCTGGCTACTATTTGCTCTCTTCAAGCATCTCCAATAGTTCTATCCGAGTTTATTGTGATTTAGATTTCAGTTGTGGAGATATTCATGGAGGTTGGGCCAGGCTTTATAAATGGGAAAGGAGCGTTTTGGAACCCGATTGCCTGTGGAATCTTGTAGACTCTGACATTAGCATGAATACTTGTACATCAGAGCAGAATTTAAGTCTCAACTTTTCTTTGGCGGACAATTTGAATTATTCTAAACTGTGCGTGAGAGTGAAATCGAATAGTACCGCCACTTCCAACGATTCTTTGCCTGTGAATGTGAGTAGTTCCAGCTCTCTGGGCGTATACCTTTATGGGATTAATCAAACACTTATTGATACTTGTCCTGATGACATTTATATACAACAATGTTTTAATTCAAACAATAGTCCCTCATGTTGCAATAATACTGTTCCAGATTCCGCCCTTAGTTGGAATAGATGTGCTTCCTTCAATGCATCAGTGCTGTTTTTCAAAAATTTGTCGCCGTTTGCGACTTCTAACCCTATTGAAGTTGATATTTTGGATACTGCAGTGAAACTGAATATTGTAGAAGTGTACGTGCTGTAGATAATGCATCGTTCCTCTTGTTCACCATCATGTTCTTTGGTTTTTTTTACATTGTTTGTGTGAACTTATTGACAACTGAGTGACATATGTAATTCACTGTTAGTGTTAAGTTTTATATTGTGTGACCTATCACTTTACCATTGAGGAATATTTTAGCAGATAAATGACAGATTCTGTTTAGGAACTGTAAGATGTCACTGTTTCTCTATGCATTTTCAGAAGCAATTTTTATAACTACTTAAAAACCGATGGTTTTCCTACTCTATAGATTGGTAGTCTGTGAAGCCTTGTGTATACTATCAGTTCTTGTTTAGATGAAGACAGTGTACATTTTGCAGTATGTATGTACTTTTAATCAAGGGTTGTTTAATTGCCTGGACCTACTCGTTATTAATGGAAAAATAAAAAGAATGCTATAGCAGTTAGCTATTAATTTTTAAGCTATTTTTAACAGGAAAAAAAAGTTTTAGTGTTTGTAAAAAAAAAATACTAAAGAATATTATATTCATACATATAAGTTCAACTATACAGATTCTTAGTTATTCAAACATCCAATTTTATAAAGGTACAGAAGCTTACTACTGTACGTATATCTCCACTTCTTCAATTGCAACATCTTTTGATCTATCGTCATCGCTACATAGTCTCAACTCGACACTCTCTGTAGTGGGCTCAGCCATTTTTTTGTAGAACCACTCTTGAGAATTGACAGACTCGTCCCAAAGTGGATCAATGTAATTAATAACGTCAGGACTTGAATTAGAAATGTCACAGAAATAATCTTTGCCAACAAACAGTGGTGTTTCAAATTCGCTATTGTTGCTGGGGCATTGACTCAAGTTTTGAGCCATGGCAAAGGTCCAGATGTGGACTCTAGACTTTGGTACTCCATGAGTGAAGCTTATACCATCAACATAAGGATCTTCTAAACTTCTTGTGGTATTTATAAGTCCGAATGCTTCCAGACTTCCCCTTGAATATCGAGTCACTCTGCCACAAATACTTGTATAATCCAATGTTACTGGCATTGAGAAAATAACTGAAGAACAACCAGGAAGAAATGCGTTTATTCCGCACATGCAAGAAGTTGAGTTCTTCATACTCTTCTGCGAGAGGTTTAGTGGACAAGGAAATTCACAGTCTTGAAAGTTCAAATTAGCCACTCTGGTCCACCCTCCCATTTTACCTCCGCAAGTTTGATTCATCTCACAATACAACAATGCCGAGCTATTAGACTGACCTTTCACCCAGTAGTAGCCTGAAGGGGATGTGCTGGAAATGCGCTTTAAGGAAGAACAGGACTGGAAGCCATGGCGACTGGTATTCAATAATGTAACAAGTAGCTCTTGAGTATCTTGGTTGCTGGTCATAATTAGGTTGAACTGTTCTTCGATCCTGCTCAGCAATAGTTTATTTTGATTGTGGGACTCTGATAACATTTCTTGGAACGGTGAAGAAAAAGTTTTCAGCCAAATGCTGTAGACTTCATTGGGGAAGAACACAATCATGACCCCGGTGCTAGCTGCACTCGATGAAAGTAAGAATATAAGTAGAAGAATGAAGCACAAGCACATCTTCTGGCAGCAGGTGGGCCAGGTTCTCTTCTTGTACTGCTGGTTGTTTGCGTACTGATAGTGTACAGGTGATGTGCCTTGTCTTTGATCCAAATGGTCGGAGTCTATGGTCATGTAAAATGATTGCAACTCCTCATCGCTGTCACTGTACTGAGACTGGCTCACTTCCGTACTCTTGAGCACATCTTTGAGTGGAGATGGAGGTAAAAGGCGGTCTTGCAAGTATGCCTTTCTCAATGAACTGTTGTTCTCTTTCATTTCATACTCGAGACGTGCGTCTCTAGGGCCATTCATGGCTTCTTATATTTTCCTCCTTTCTAAAAGTTTTAACACTTTTAGCGAATGGAAAAGGAATTTATCACTGCTATGGCGAGGAATCTGGTGAGTTTGTTATACAGCAGGTGAATAAAGACAAAAGAATGTGTTCATAAGTTTGAATTTATGAAAATAGTGCTTTTCATAATCTTATCTATAGCTACTAGTTTTAGAAAAATTCATTTCTTTGAAGTAGTCAATATCTATGGAGGTGAACCAATACTCGTAAAGTTGCTTGGTTTCACTTTAGACCATTTAGTAATACTTTTCTTGTTTGGAGAGTGCATTACTCTGTAATAAGTAGAGTGTAAAAGCAGGTGGAAGGATGAGTACTACTCGTCTTGGCCTCTATCTTGCAACCTCATATTCAGGGAGTAGCTGCTCCTCTGTTCATGCACTTCTGAATTCAATACAATTGTGGCTACCATTGAAAGGGTCATGTCTTGACTTGACTAATTGTGAGACATACTAGTTAATTAAATGAATGTACAGAGAATGGAGTTCACTCAATTGTAGAGGGCTTGACTGAAGTGCATGTACTGGATGTATAACTGTAGTGTCACATGTCCAAAAGTGTATACTAATGGCATATAGTACATATAACAGGCACACATGAAACTTTTGTACCACTCCATATATATATATATAGTACTTATTACATGAGTCAGAGTGTGATATGATGAAATATTTCATGAGCAGGCTACAAAATTGAGTGAAAATAAAGCCTGAGAGTGAAATATCTAGCCATATCACTCTGACAGAGTGTAATAAGTGGTTTATTCCACACTAGATATCTTCACTAGAGTAGTTTTTTGGTAACTCACCGGTGTAAAGTTGGAAAAACTCACTAGAGGCTCCCCCCCCCCCTCCCCCCGCCCCCCCCCCCCCCCCCCCTCCCCCTGCCTGTTGATATAACTACTCTGGTAATGAGCTTGAGCAATAAAGCCATAAGATAACACTTTATGATATACAGCCATGAGATAACACGTTGTGATATCTTGCGATATCTCACTGGTCACGTACCTAAAAATATCATTGTGAAGATATCTAGCGTGGAATAAATATTATATATACATGTACATATATATTATTAAGATTTGATACAGGAGAATATCACAAATCTTTTGGCTTTGTATTTACATGAGTGTTACAGGTACAAGTGTAAATACACCCAATCAGACTGAGTGGTATTCTGCAGAATAAGCTACCTGTTTACTTTAATGCATTTCCTACAGTATGTGGCAACAGCTACATATTATGCATTGTTCAGTATATAATACATATATCCACTGTGTATACATACAACTTGTGTTAATAGAATGATTTACAACAAAAATTCAGAGATTAGCTGTAAACGCTTACTGTACAAAGGACATGAACACACTGAGAAGGACTTCCGTTTTTTCTATGGGGAAAGTGTTAATTTATTAGCTCAGCCACATGCTGCCGCTGCTATATGTTGTTATCCCCTGGGGAAAACTCAGACTAACGAAGTGATGTTGCTTGTAATCATGGTAGGCAGCTGTGATACCCTACAAACACTAAGTAAATCAAGGTAACTGGAATGGATAAGGAAGTTGCCATTAGTTTAGCTACAATATAAGATAGCTTTAAAACCATTGAGGGAGGGGCCCGGCTATTGATACACTATATATTCATTATGCCATATGCAGAGTCATTACAATATACACATTAAATTAAATACTTGTGAACTTAAAAAGAACTACATGTTAAATTACCGTACTAAGAAGCATAATTTCTACCAACTATACTTTTTATTATTATTAATGGTACAAAAACATTCTTCAATTGATTAAATTTAAGCACTTTTTTTTCAATGTTTTGTTTCAGATATTATTCGATGACATTCCGCTAGAGAAGATGTCAGTGTCTATGACAATGAATGGAGCAGTCCTTCCTGTGTTGGCCATGTATATTGTAGCAGCAGAAGAACAGGTAAGAGTTAAATGCAGTGTTCATATTCCCTCAGCTCTACTATGTACACTTTCGTTTGTACTGCTCAGAGATTTTGGAATAGATTTTGAAGTTATCCCTTTAATTATGTGCCTTATGTATTATTGTTTGTCAACTTCACTTTGAAGTGCTGATGCGTGTTTTTGATGGAAAGGGTGTGTAACACCATAATTATATCGTAGAGCTGATTTTTTTTTTTGTAGAGTTGTTCCCAAACTGAACTCCATTTGTAAATATGACACATTATGTGCATATACATGCAATGTTGAAAGGAATTATCATGCATTACTCTTACTAGACTATTCAAAACTAAAGTGTTTATTCACAGTCTGTGGAAAACATGGTAACCCACACACAAGTCATGTGCTTGAGTTTTGAATTTGAAGTTGCGAAGAGACTACATTAAGAAAGTTTTTTTTTTTCTTTTCTTGTTTTTTTTTGTTGTTGTTGTTTTTTTTTTTTCTTTTTTGCTTCAGTAGTAGCATGAGTGTTCATGGTGAATCTCTATGTATGCATCTACAATCATTTGAAGTGTAGACTGTTATGGTAATCCCTTCATTCGTTATCATATAATATTATTGTTATTATTTATGCTGTATTGATGAATATGGTAAGTTCACATCAATTGACTGAAACTTAATGATAGTCGAATTCTTTCTTCTATTGAAAGCTTAGTAATTACTTTTTTCAACATTGTTGTAAAGTAAAAAATGAATTTTACTATACCCAAACTTGAAAACATTGAAAGTGTTAAACTTGTGTCGGTAGTAAGTTTGATAAATTTTAAATAGCGTACGATTGATCTCGTGTGCGAACAGAAACTCTAATTATCAATGCTGTTCTGAAGTACGAGTCCTAAAAGCCACCAATAATAACAATATCACTAAACGCTACTTGTGCGTGCTTATCTTAAATTACTTATGTGTATGCAGGGTGCCAGGCAAGACCAGTTACAGGGTACTATCCAGAATGACATACTGAAGGAGTTTATGGTTCGCAACACGTACATATACCCACCAGAGTTTTCTATGAAGCTCATTGGAGACATTTTTGCCTATACTTCTCAGGTTTGTCTCTGTGTAATGATGGCACACAGACTAGAGATATTTGGCGAGCAAGCGAACAAGACAGTATTAGAGGTGGATAATGCTAAATTGGGTACAGTATACAATGTAATGTATGAATAGTACATTTGCCCCGTAAGTGTGCACTGGCTTAGGCTCCAAATTATGAGATATTTGGCTAGCGAGTGTAGTGAGCGAGACATTTACAGGGGTAACACAATTGAAAATCGGGGATGTTTGTTTGTTTACATATATGTTTGGACGTATACGTATGTCATTTTGTACTTTGACCTTCTGGTATTTTTGTGTTACATCTATCATTACCCATATCATCCTAAAAATTGAATTGTTTACCGCTTTGAATTCTTAGTTAAAACTCAAAAACTTAACGGAGTTCCATTTCTGTTCGAGTTAGTGGGGGTGGTAAGTTAATACGCTATTTGTCACAATTATAAACCCTACGCAACAGTATTTATTGAAATTTCTTTGTCCACTAGAGTAACCACAAAGGTAAGCCCTGTGAGGTATGTTCAGTTGTGTGAAAGTATTGTGCGTTACAACTACTACTTAGCTAAAGAATATCACAAAGAAAACGTGTAAACTAGTGGTGTGCTTGAGCACAAATGGCGAGCGAGCCTAAAGACTATACTATTTTTATTGACTTCTAACACTGAAGCTACTGAAAATAAGGTCAAGTTTTTAAATTTAGCATACAGGGTAAAGGGATTTCAGTGCCATAGTAACAACTCTCTGCAACTGCTTGAATTGAAGGAAAAAACAACAACAACAAAACAATACACATTATTTAAAAGTTTTCTTTGTGATATTCTTTAGCTAAGTAGTGGTTGTAACACACAATGCTTTGACACAGCTGGACATGCACCTACACAGACTTACCTTTGCAGTAGTCTAGTGGACAATGCATTTTCAGGTAAATACTGTGCGCACGGCTTATAACCATGACAAAGAGCGCATTGACTTACCACCGCCACTAACTCGAATAGAAATGGAAGTCCCTTAAGTTGTCAAGTTTTAACTGTACCGGCAAAAGAATTCAAAACGGTAAACAATTCAATTTCTAGGGTGATACGTGTACTGATCGATAAACCAGAGGATTCTGTTTAGTGCAATTTGGGACGGGGTCGACCACATAACTAACACAAAAACGCGAGGGTCAAAGTACAAAATGACATACGTACGTCCAAACATATATACCAATAAATAACTGACATCCCCGATTTCAATGTGTTACCCCTGTAGTGTCTCCTCGCTACGCTCGCTGTCGCCAATAATGCTACTCTTGTTTTTTGTTGCTTGTGGTTTTTTTTTTTTTTTTTCAATTCAAACTGTTGCGGGGAGTGGTTACTATGGGATTGAACCCCCTTTACCATATACACGTAATTTAAAAACTCGACTTTTTTTTAGCAGCTTGAGTGTTAGAAGTTAAAAATAATTGTTCAACAATAATGTAGTTTTAGGCTCGCTCACCATTTGTGCTCAAGCACATCACTGGTTCCTGTGAAATGCTCGTTTTTAAGTCACAGGGGGGGGGAGGGGGGGGGGGGGGAGAGAGAGCATTAGTATTGAGATGTATGTATATGGGGGAACATTCTCTCTTTTTCTTTTTCTTTTTTTTTTTCTTCTTTTCTTTCTCGTTTGCGGTGGGGTGGGAGATGGAGAGAAATTTCAGTGTTCTTCCTCAATTCAACTACATGTACATGTGAATGAAGCATCTTTGCATTATCCACTCCTTTTTTAAAAAATAACAAGGGAATAATGATTAATCATCTTTAGTGTGTGTTCCGATCACTTAATATCATGTTGTTGTTTTTTTCCAGCATATGCCTAACTATAATTCTATATCTATTTCTGGATATCACATCATGGAGGCTGGAGCAGACTCTGTGCTGGAAATGGCCTTCACTATAGCAGATGGACTGGAGTACTGCAGAACTGGTACATACATACATACAGTACATAATAGACATGCAGCTGCTTTTGAGTTCGGTCATGTTGTTTTGGGAGCAGTAAGCTACAGCATAAACTAACAAGAGGAGGAAAGGGAAGGAGTATCAAGGATATAGTGAGCTAATGTGAGCTTAATAATTTGAATTTACGATGCTACCAGGCTACCTATGTACAGTAGAAGACAAAAAAAAATTCGAATTCCGTTCCACGATTAAAAACTGGGGGGGGAGGGGGGATGGTACGCCGTTTGTTAAAAAAAAAACGACAGTTTTGTTCGACCGCGTTACCGTTTTAATCTTTCTCATTCACCGTATGTCTCGCTCAAAGCAATATAAAAAATCGTTTATCCAATAAAACGTTCTGATATTTTGTTTACACGAGCTGTCCTATTTGAAGTTGTCTCGCAGAGAATTGTTAGTTTGACCACCATACAGTATTGATCTTTTCTCGGTGTTAGGGCCTTCTCGGGCTTTGATTTATTACTGCTGGAGGTCCATCGGTAGCTAACAGAAGATCTACGCAGTGCGGACCTCATTATAGCTCTGTGCCCATCGGAACTTCGGTCTGCAGCTTTATTGAAGCAAGTTAAATTTTTGTACGATCTTTTTTGCACTATCCCCGTAGCATTTAATGGTCGATACAAGGCCTTAGCTTGCTGGTATAGCTATGGAAGAGTTTCTAGCTAGAAAATATCCCGTGAATCGACGGAAAAGCTAAACCGTTTTTTACCGTTTTAGTAAACGGTGTCGGCCGTTTTGTCAAAACGGTACAGAACGCAACGATAAAAACTACGGTTTAAAAAAAAACTACTATTTATAAGAGACGTAATACTCCGCAAACTACTCTTTTTCATTCCTCACCGTAATTCGAAACTTTTTATGTCTTCCCTTTCTCCCTCCTACTGTAAAGTGAAAAATGAACCAGTGAATAGGGAAAGGGGGGGGGGGGGGGGGGGGGGGGGGGGGGCAAGGCCTTTCCAACAATTCTCAGGGAGGCCTCTTCCGCCCCCCCCTCCCCCCTCCTACAATATTTCCCCATTCATACACTACATTAGATGATTTACACCTATAACCAGTGATCTTTACAGTTATAATCACAGATCTGACATACGTACATATGACTTGTTGTATGTGAAAACAAGCAGTTGCGAAATCAGCTACTAATTTGCTAGTTCAGATACATCACCTTCCATTTTTGGCAGTCTCTACAAATCTTGGCTTAATAGAGACCCGAAGAAAACTTAGTGCAGCAGTCTTCTCTGGGTAATTTTTTTTTCCCGATTAGAAAACAATTTCTCCAAACTAAATACACAGGTAAACTTTGACCTCAGTATCAACATCCTAATAATATAGTATACTTGGCACATTAAAAACAGACAATCTAAATTACTGCCTAAATTTATCAAGTGAAAAGACCATAATATAGTCAACATGTTTATGCGATAATAGCTTTCAATATTTTTCACTCTACAACAATGTTTGTACAGTATATTTTAAATTATTAGAACCAAGATTCGAGAGGAGTCAAATCAACAATTTTTTAATTTCAGGAAGGTTTCTCATATCCATGATATTGATGAAAATTTGTGGCAAATGTAACCCATGAAGATCATAATAATGATTAGGGGGCAAAACCAGAATCAGGGGGGGGGGGGCAGGCACCGTAACAATTTGCTCTAAACACCTGGCCTCCCTATATTTTTCTTCCTACTCCACTGAATTGACAGTGAACTAGAAACTCAAGTATGTATGTTTGCTGCTGTCCCTTTATTTTAAAAAAAAAATGGCCACCAAAGTCAAATACATATTATATGAGGACTAAGAGAAAACCAGCTACACCACAAACAATTCATTCTGTTAGTGTAACTATAATTATATCACTTGCCTTACAAGTCTGTTTGATCAATGTATTTATGGCAGAATATGTAAGAAAAGACTTCTTTTTCCCCCCAGGTATTCGTGCTGGTATAGACATTGATCAGTTTGCCCCGCGCCTCTCCTTCTTCTGGGGTATAGGTATGAACTTCTACATGGAGATTGCCAAAATGAGAGCTGCGCGAAGGTTGTGGGCTCACCTCATGAAAGACAAGTTGGGTGCAAAGAAACCCAAGTCAATGCTCTTGCGAGCTCATTCTCAGACTTCTGGCTGGTCACTAACAGAACAGGTAAAGGGAATACATGGACTAGCAGTAAAATCATTGCGGGGTTGTTGGTAAAGGGTCATCAGTACTTTTCCAGATTTAAGGTAAAGGGTTGTATGTTTTGGGGGTTACAAGTAGACTGTAACTATAATTTCTTGTTGTTATTGTTTCAGGATCCCTACAATAACATAGTGCGGACGTGTGTGGAGGCCATGGGTGCAGTGTTTGGGGGCACGCAGTCGCTTCATACTAACTCCTTTGATGAGGCCCTGGCCCTGCCCACACCTTTCAGTGCTCGGATTGCGAGGAACACTCAGATCATCTTGCAAGAGGAGTCAGGAATTACTAAGGTAACAATACTAATCAAATATTTTGTATTTTGTATGTATATAGGATTTAACACATGTTTTTAACCCTCAACATGCATGCGCGAGAGGGTTACAGCAGTCATCCTATCTGTTCGTCAGTCTGTCTGTCTGTCACGCTCTGATTTTGGAGATTACTGACAATTAACTGTTGATTTACGTAGGTATGAACTTACTCAGAACGAAGAGTTAGGACATTTCATTGTGCAACTTTTTTTAATTTCGGGCTAATTGTTGAGAAAATGTGAAGCTTTCAGCTCCACGGATGTACCAGCTTTTAAGGATTTAACACTTTTTTTATTTTGTTTTATTTTTTTTTATTTTATTTTTTTTTTTTATGCAACTATTGTGATGTTATTGTGTAAAGTTCACTTCATAAAAGGAGTTGAGCCCTATTTTTCAATTTTATTCTGTATTGGAATTCATACTATTTGTTGATGGAGCAATTGTTCCAATGTCAACAGCAAAGAGTATATCATTTAAATTAGCAATTAACCTAGTAATTTTAATATAATAGGATACATGTATTCTGCAAAAATATGCACAAAGTCTGGTTTGGAATGTAATTGGCGAGCGAGCAAAGTGAGTGAGACACTCTCAGGGGTAACGCAATTGAAAATCGGGGATATTTGTTTGTTTATATATGTGTGGAATACGTATGTCATTTTGTACTTGGACCCTCGCGTTTTTAGTTTGCTTCATGTCTACCCCTTCCCATACCTCCACTAAGCTGAATCTTTTTATTTAGCGATCCTGTATCGTTCAAGGAAATTAATTATTTACCCCTTTGTATTAGGTTGTTTCTGAATGGCACAAGATGTACTTAGGTCTTTAAAAAAACTTACTGTTATACTCAACACTGTGCAGTAATTCTTTAGAACTTCTTGTTATTTCAAGTCGCAGAATGTATGGCAAATGGTTTCTATGGTATTGAAATCCTTTACCAGACGTAATTTTTAAAAACTTGGCCGTTTTTAGTAGCTGTAAGTGCTTGTTGTCAAAAGATACTGGCAATTCAGATAGTCAGAATGACATATATTTAGAGACTACAGAAACTACCAGTACTCGGAAAATTGAGGTAAGAAAGAGGTCCTGTGTTTGTTAGCTATAAAGTATAATGTAGTAATCACAACGGCGACGTACTTAGCTATACTTTTAGAAATAAGACTGATACTGTAGATTCTTTTGAATTGTTTCGTTTGTGCACTGGCTCGCTCGCCCTTTGTGCTCAAGCACATCACTAGTAGTAACACGTTGCACTTATCAAGTTAACATTCATAGCTACTGTAATTTACTCCTTGCTGTGCAATATATTAGTCTTTGACAAGTGATGGAAGTATTAATTTCATTGTGTTCTTGAAATGATCATAATATGGGATATTATTGGAGATAGTATAAAATTGCAAGGTGGTAAAGTTCCTCGATCACCAAACCTAATGCAAGGTTGTTCTTCCCTATGCTGATCAAGTATTTTTGTGTCAGAGTGACTAGATAGTAATTAATAATAAGACTAATATGTATATATGCTGATAGCAATCTTTTTACATTCTCCAAATAATACTGTATCATCGGGGTAACCTTGAGGGCTTTTTAATTTGTCCTGTCATAGAGGTTAATTACTATAGACACTTACCATAATAAAAGCTTTTCTCCATTTGAATTTATTTTTATTTTTATTTTTTTCTTTATTTTTTTTAATTTTTATTTTAATTTTTATTTTTCCTCTTTCTCCTTTTTTTTTTGTTCTCACATTAGGTTGCTGATCCATGGGGAGGATCTTACCTGATGGAGAGTCTCACGGATCAAGTCTATGATGCTGCTCTAGCCATTATTGATGAAGTACGTACATGTACATAGGTCTGCCATCATAGAAGAATACCAACACTGGTTGGTTTTGTTTTTACTCATTCTACCCAAATAAGTAACTTGTTCTGTTGTTTTATCAATTGCCTATATTCTGAATAGTAATAGTAATTCAGCGAAGCGAGCGGAGCTGACTCTCTAATGAGTTCGCGATATATATATATATTTAGGTCTAGAAATTGTTTTTGTTCTTGTGTGGGCGTACGTGTGTACCCTTTCTCCTACGCGCTTGCGTGGGCCGGGTAACCTTCTTAGCAACATTTTGTTTTGTTTACCCGCCGTATGAAGTAGCGATGCCCAGTAGACAAAACGTTAGAAACACTCGGTCAAGAGCTTTGAGGGCGTTAGAAACTCCTGAATAAAAATTAGTAAGGAGAGCGATAAGAAATGAAAAAGACAGGGCAAGAGAGCTAAAACGAAACAGAAACAGGTAGCAAAATCTGACAGTATTTTGTAGCCACACCAAGCATGCATGGAATAGCTGCAATTACAGGGAACATGCATCGCTCGCTTCGCTATTTTGTGCTATTAGAGCACATCACTAGTAGTAGTAGTGGCCTATGAACTGCGTTGGTAGTACTTTTGTTAGCACCAGTATGTATGTACATTACTGTTTGTTTATTATGGTTACAAAGGTTGAAGATCTCGGAGGAATGGCCAAGGCAGTGGCAAGTGGCATGCCTAAACTGAGAATAGAGGAAGCAGCAGCTAGGAGGCAGGCCAGAATAGACTCAGGCAGTGGTGAGTTATTCATACGTTATCTTTCATACTACTGTATGTAGCAGAGAATTTTTTTTTTCCTTTTTGGGGGTGCTTTTGGCATTTTTTTTATATGGTTTCTCCTCTATAACCTTTATGGTAACATTTTCTGAAATTTTATTAATTTCATTAAAAAAATTAAATAGAAAATGGAAATTAAAAAGTGTCGATATGACCTCCCTGAAATGTATTATTGTTTAGAACTTTGCTGTAATTAAGTGTGGGGGGTCGCTGATGCAATATTTAGTTTGTGATTTTTTTTAACTTCTGTTCTTTGTGACCTTAGAGACCATAGTTGGAGTTAACAAATACCGCTTAGAGAAGGAAGAGCCTGTGGAAGTCCTTTCCATTGATAACAGCAAGGTCATCTCAGTTCAGGTAAAGTGCCGGTATTGTTATGGTGTGTTATAAATTGTGTCACTTGTCATTGTATATTGATATAGTAACTTCATTTTGCTTATTTCTCCACCACAAGAATCTTTAATAATAGCAAATTTTCTCATTCTAACAGCTATATTATGCTATTTAAAACTTAACCTGACATTTCAATTTCTTGCTGAAGTCCTCTTCAGGGGTCAAGAGGACTTCGGCAAGAAGTCAAAACATTGGGTTAAGTTTTAATTAACATAATAATGGCTGCTAGAATGAGAAAATTTGCTATTATTATAATTACGTAGATCAGCAGAGAATGACTGAATTATATGAAACTTTCAATTCAAAGTTTTAATAGTATTGTATGCTAATTATAAAACAATTGGCAGATGTTCAGCTACATATGCGACCGTCTACAGGAAAACCAGGCACAGCGCGGCACCCTTCGAAAAAATTTTTTTTGCACTTACAGAGTTGTCGCCGTCCAGATATTGAGCTCTCCAAGTTTTATCGTCGTAGCTTAAGTCGTTCCCACTATAATAGACCTAACCGTTCCCTTCCTTCGGCTTGAAACAATACAATTTTTAAGAAATCGATCGATCTTTTCTCGATATTTACGCACGCCGCGTTGTGCCCGGTTTTCCCGTAGATGGTCACACATGCTGTGCTGTCATCAGTTACTGTTACATATGACATTTCAGATCAATTTTTGAATTCAGTAGAAATAGTTAAAGTATGACACAAGAAATTTTATTACGTAATTTTTATTGTATTTTGTCTATAATTTAGTACATATTTAACTTAATATGTAAATTCTAAGTGTTTTCCTTATCGATAGTTTCCTAGGTTTTTTTTTTCTCCTTCTGTTTTGTATTGGTGAGTGAGCGAGTGTATTATCAGGGGTTGCACAATTGAAAATGGGCGATTTATGTTTATATATTAGGATATACCATTTTTGTACTTTGACCCTAACACTTTTGTGTCTGCTTGTTGGTCGACCCCATCCCAAATTCCACTACACAGTGTTTGTTTGTTTTTAATATTGTACAGGCTCATTGCTATGCATATTCTATCTATAAATTGATTAGTTTGGAGCATAAAACATAGCATAAAATATAAACTTCGATTGGTCTTCTTCGCAATGCAACACGTTGCATTGCGAAGAAGACTCTCGAGTCAAAAAGTTCAATTGAAGTTTCTATTTTATGCCATGTTTTATGCTCCTAACTAATCAATTTATAGATAGTATTTTTTTTGTTAACGATCTTTACCCGTATTATCCAAGGAAATTTAATTGTTGCAGGACATAGTTAGGTCTTACAAATTTACTGGAATTCATTTTCTTGAATTATAGTGGTGGTGGTGGTATGTTATCTTGGTTAATGCTCTGTTTCTCATAGCTGTTCTTACTTGAAAATCCATTGCCCAATAAGTCAAATCAACAAGAGCATACTATGTAAGTCTTGAGTTGATCTATCCAGTGCACAAGTGTGTCAGAGAGTGTTGTGCGTTACACCTGCTACTTAGCTAAGAATAATATTTTGAATAAATAATTTGCTGCTTTTTTAAGCTTCTTAGGCTTCCTTCCTGTTTCTTTAGTTAGTAAACATAATCTTAGTTAGGACTGTAAGGCTCTAAATCTGCAATAATCCTGTAGGTACTGGGTTTTTTTTCCAAGTCCCAAAAAGTTGTGGTGTGTGGTTACTATGACATTGAAACCCTTTCTCATGCACAATTTTGAAAACTCAACTTGTACTTTAGCAGTTCAGTGCTTTTTGTCAAGAGGTGCTGGTAATTTATATAGTCAAAACAATTTTTTTTTAATGTTTCAAAGTACTTGTTCAAAATGGATCACTTGCTATTAGTGCTGAAGCACATCACTAGTTATAACTATAAACTGGAGTAGCTCTATTAGTGTTTCATCTATTCTGATTAGAGTATGGCACACATTAAATCACAATTAATACTTTTTTGTGGTATATTATTTATAATGTAAACACAGGTGTGTACAAAATTTTTACCGCCATCATTTGTACTTCATAGAAAGAAAAGCTAACTAAACTACGCCAGACAAGGAACCAAGCAGAAGTTGATGCGGCGCTGTCTGCTCTCACAGACTGTGCGTCAAGTGCTGAAGGGAACTTGCTGGACCTATCCATCAAAGCTGCCAGGGCAAGGTGCACAGTGGGTGAGATATCTGACTCCTTGGAAAAGGTTCATGGCAGGCATGTGGCTTCGTCACGCATGGTGAGTGGAGCTTATCTCTCGGAGTACGGAGAAGGGGACGAGATCAAGACTACTTTGGATACGGTTAAGGTAAGTCCCTCCCTCCCCCACCTACCCCCAAATAAATAATAATATATAAATTATATAATTCTTATATTACTGGCATTTTTCGACTCAAGCAATTTATTCTATTTATTACGGATACTATTGGTAGAAACTCTATTAGTACAGTATTCCGTGATGTTCTTTTCTATTTCTCCTCCTATAAAAGTATTATCTTGTTCCTAGCAGAAGGTTGATTTTTTATATGTGTAAAGTATATTTGCCCTTGGGTATGTAAATAGGTGCTTCTTGTGTCTTGCAAAAAGGTTGCTATAGTAGTAAATAGTGGAGTATCAGTTAATCTTGCTGTATAGTGTTGTCAAACTTCACTATCTCTCTTATCGTATGGTGACTAGATATTGTCTGTACAGTTTTGCAAGTTTTAACTATAGTTATGTATAGTAAGAGCAAATCCTTATAGTACAGTTTGCTACCAGCTACTGTATTTTGTACTAGGCATTATTATTATAATAAATGACTTGCCATAATGTACTAATCTCCTATGGTAACTCATAACTACACTTAACTATCAATGTCAAGGAAAATAATAAAGTACTGCAGAGGACAGGTAGTCTATTCATTGTGCTCTACCAAAGTCAGCCATTTGGTAAATTGATCTCCATAAACATGACTTGTTTATTGATAATTAAGTTAAAACTGAATATTTCATTTTCAATATTTATTGATCATAAGTCTCATCTGAAATCAAAAATGATGGATCAACATTAAAGAAATGCATCATATTGTGTGCCACGCTATATGAAAATATGATGCTGTATTGTGATGTTATACTGTTAGTATTAGGGTTATATCCCAAAGAAAAACATATAAAGTCTAAGAAAAAACAGAAAAATTTTTTTTTAATGATTTAGATTTTCAGAAGACTTTTTGATATATGAATATAGAAGAGGTTTTAGCTACCACATGACATTATGTTAGAAAAACGTAGTTTTCCTCTATCTCACAAAGCCTTGGAGTAATTATTTAATCAGAGTAATGGAAACACAGGCAGAGCAATAGCTATAATAAATGTATTTTTGGTGCTGTGTGCATATCAAACTTCTCATGGCAGTCAATAAGGGCTTGGTATTGTCGTGTTTAACTATGAAGCTGATACACAGCTATAATAGTAGGTCTTTCTATCGCAATGATTGTTTATACCACAAGTTTTGTGCACAGCAACTTTTGAGGTTTTCTACAGCTGTTGTGCAACAATAAGAGTGTTTATGGAAGTGAGTCGCTCTGACTATGAAATTTGCTGTGTATATTTCTTGCTTGCTTTGTTTGTGTTGCTATGTTTTGAATTCTTAAATATACATGTACTATATCCATTGCTATCCCTTGTAGTTTATATTTACTATGTTGACAATGAGCAATTCATTTCCAAACTTCAATATATTCAAATATTCAGTGGAGGTATAATTTGCAATTTTAAGGAGAGACTGCCAGCAGCTTGAATCTAAGTTGCACACACTTCCAATCCAATATATTTACATTTTGTTAAACAAATGACTGGTATCAGTGAGGTATATGAATTACTTATAAGTTCAGTCAACTAGTTCAGTTTGAGGCAGACATAAAGTCTACAGTGAGTTTCTAGAGACATGGCAGAAAGGTGTCTTTGAAATTCTTCATCTGTGTGGACATTTTGTACTATTCCATCCAAGTCGTAGAACTGAATGAAGAACTCTCCACCTGCTTCCTCTGCCTGGGGAAATAGAGAAGATAGCTTCTTTATAAACTGCTCAAACGTGATGGTTCCAGGTCTGACTTCCATTTTAATCTTCTTCTGGTGTATATTTAGTTGGAAGTACATCGTCACTGTCACAGTCAATTGTATTATATTCGGGTCGCTGGGTTTTCAATATATAAGCTGAAGCAGTTTGTTTGTTTTGTAAGGTTTGCTTTGGTGCCTGATTTACAATTTTTGGTAACAGAAATCAAACAGAAATTGTTTGGAACCAATTACTATGGCAACGTATGTTTATGATACAACAATAACTGCTCTACTGTAACTGTTTAGGCTGAGGAAAATGTCTGCATTTTGTCATTGTGTTTATAAAGATAAGGAAGTGAGTTAGGTGTTAACTCTATGAACAGTAGCCCCATACTATAAATATATAATTAATGTGTTAATTTCACATCCCATTTTGAAGCAGCAGATGTAGCATAGGTATAGCATTTATATGATTAAAATACATTTATGTGTTAATGTAGGAGTTTGAAAAAATTGAAGGTAGGCGACCTCGTATTTTAGTAGCGAAAGTCGGCGAGGACGGTCATGATAGAGGGTACAAGGTCATTGCCACTGGATTCACTGACCTAGGCTTTGATGTGGACATTGGCCCACTATTCACGGTTAGGGAATGCTGATAGTCCTTTTTAAAATACATTGTTTTTTTAGCAGGGTTGTTATTTTACTGAACAGTGCGCATAATTGGGAAGGTGGCATGCAATTGTGTGCATACAAAGGAAAAAAAAACATTGGGGAAATACGTATATGTGTGGATGCACTAATGTACATCTTATTAAATGAAAGTAACAATTACCATCATGAATGACTTGAAGATGCCTACACTGACTATTATTGGAATATAATTTTTATTGCATGAGCACATTAATAGAAGGTCTGTTTCTTTCTTTGTCTGTTGATACAACGTGATTATAACCTGACACTGCTGAGACGGTAGATAGTTTGTTCAGACGACAGTACTGTAACAAAACATATTAAATTAGGGTAAAGGGTAAATAGAGGTAGCTTTCTTTTTAGTGAAACTTATCACTATTTGAGTAGTATATTAATCGTGTTATGTATAGACTCCACTGCAAGTGGCTCAACAAGCGGTGGATGCAGATGTCCATGTGGTGGGCATTAGTTCCTTAGCTGGTGGCCATAAAGTGCTGGTGCCTAAGGTGAGTGTATATCGATGCTGTGAAAGTTGTGGCATCTTCATTCATTACTTATTCATAATTTTACTACTTCCTTTGTATGTTGTGTAAAATAACACTAAGGGAATAAAATGTGCACCTTCTTGATTAATACTAATTTCCTGTGGTCTCTAATGTACCATTCCATACACTTTCTTACATAATGGAATAGTCTGGACATACTGTATTATGGTATTTTTATTAAACGGAAAACTGTTAGTGAAAATTAGGTGCTGATTTTAATATTCTGAACAGGCATACATAATGTATACATATAGCTAATATTATTTGATTAGTTTGTTATATTTTTACAGCATTGTTTTGTTGTTGTTGTTGTTTTGTTTTTGTTTTTTTGTTTTTTTTGTTGTTGTTTTGTTTATTTATTTTTTGTAATAGACACTATTTTTAATCTGATACCATTCCACCAATACTTATGAATTATGGCTTGCTTTGTCAACTCGAGTTAGAGAATTTCATTTGGAATGTTAATGACAATTTCACTGATATGGGTCAGCTCCAAGGACATGTTTTTTGTGGTTTTAAAAGTGTTCATGTGGATGATAGCTGCTTAGGTCTTAATATCATTCAAGTTTTATCATGTTAGGTGATAGAGGAGTTGAGAAACCTTGGAAGAAGGGACATGGTGGTCGTCTGTGGAGGTGTCATCCCCCCTCAGGATTACGATGCCCTCTATGCTTCAGGTGTAACTGCAATCTATGGACCTGGTACTAACATTGCTGTCGCAGCAAGAGAACTGGTAAAGGTCATCCAGAACAATCTTCACAACCAAAGCTAACTATAACTCTTTTTTTTTAATGTTAACAACAATGACACTATTTTTGTGTGTATTGTGTATTATAAACAAATTCTTGACACTTTCTCATTGCCAGGGTTTAAGGTCTTTGCACAGCCTAAATTATTTATTAGAGCCTTAGCAAAAGCTAATCTTGTGACTCTATACTACATGTATTATAATGTATTATTTTTTAATATATGTAAGGTGGTTTCATCTATTATTCTGATTTCTAAGTTACGGGCACCCTCCAAAACCAAGGCACCTGGATAAGAGAGGTTCTACTGCTCAACTAAAGAGTCTTCTTGACCAGAAACAAGCAGTTGAAATTCAGAGAGGGAGAAAATGTTTTAGGTGGTTATATACATGATGAATGAGTGTTTACTTTTGTAGCTGAAATATTACTCTTTTTTTTCTATGCTGTGTAAGTTCAATGTCTGTCATGATAGCTATCAGAAGTAACTATTGTTATGTTGCAGGGCATATCCTATGTAAATATTTGTGGTATGACTCAATGACTTGAGAGTACTTCATATGAAATCCTTTTCTTTTCGTTGCATACTCCTTTTTGGTTATTACAACTCGTGTCCCTAGCCACTTCTTTTCCTTTTCCTTTGCTATTTTAGCATACTGAAACATTTCTTTTCTGTAGGTATAGAAAGTATTTCTGATGTTTTGTCAAGTGATTTTTTTCTTGAATGATTTCTCTACAACTTGTTTTGATAATCCAAGCTTGAATGGGCTATCCTTTACATTGCCATTCAACTTGCAGGCGTGGTTGTAAACTCATACTCAATTTAGAAATCTTGCATGGGCTGTGTTGGGTGGTAAACATGCGCATTAGCTCTGTGTAGCATTATTATTGTCAGACACCCAAGTTCTTTGTTTACACTGCTGATAAATCTGATCATATCACAAGCTAAGTAGGACAGGATGTATATATACATGTTGATCATGGCTCCAAGTGTTTGCGATGGGCTTTATTTTTTTTGCTTTCTTGGTGTTTCAATAACACAGTACAGTATTCAAAAGGCAATGGGAAAATGATATAGTGGTAAGTGAAAGTATAAATTCCTTGGGACCATGTCATGACAGTCATTTGATAAGGCACTGGTTTTGCTAAGTCACGTGTTTATCTTATGCAATCTGTAAACACTTTGTAAACTGCTGCACATTAGATTGTTGTTGTTTTCTTTCAATATTCTTGTGTTTTCTTTACATTTTGTTATTCTGTTACAACCAGTGCCATAATGAAACTGATACGCATTAGCAAATAAATTAGCAGTAGCAAGTATGATTCAATTTGCATTCATCATTCACAGTGTTAACTAGTAGCTACAAGTGCCATGAGCTAACATGCATCATGTATATAAAAGTTATTAGAACTCGCTTAGTGTTGTAGCTACTACCAATTGTATTTTTACTACAGTGTGGACATCTATTTCTTCAAACTTACTACACATTATCATTTTCATAAAAACTGGTCATTACTTTAATTGCTTGATATGTCAATAGCTTGGCCACATTCTGTGGTGCTATATTGACGTATTGAAACACTACACCAGTATTAAAATTATAGTTTAGTTCAATTTGAGGCAGACATACAGTCTACAGTGAGTTTCTAGAGACATGGCAGAGAGAAGTCTTTGAAATTCCTCATCTGTGTGGACATTTTGTAGAATGCCATCCAAGTCATAGAACTGAATGAAGAACTCTCCACCTGCTTTCTCTGCCAGGGGAAATACAACAGAAAGTTTCTTCTTAAACTGGTCAAATGTGATGGTTCCAGGTTTTACTTCCACTTTGGCCCTTTTCTCTTTTGTGTTTATCTCAAAGTACACCATCTTAAAAAATAAAGCAATTCTTCAACTTGAGAAGTTCCCTCTGAATATATTAAAGGAAGTAGCTAAGTTGCATTAATAAGCACATCAGAGTACTTTTAACAGGAAATACAGCAAATTACATTAATTTCAACAGGAAGTTCATTGTTTATTAACTGGAAACAGAAATGTCAAATATAGCATTGATGCAAGCTTGATCGAGTGTGACCAAAACCTTAGTCTGCCCAAACTTTTATTAGCTATAGTTTTATCAGCCACATAGCTATGATATTCTGCTCTTTTTATGAATTTGCACAATCTATATAGATTTTGCTGCACATTCTATATAAATTCATAGATTAGGGGGGGGGGGGGCAATCTATAGATTGGCACACAATCTATAGATTGTGCAACTCATCTATAGATTGTGCTACACAAGCTATAGACAATAAATCTATAATATTTCAATTTTGGCACCCTTAAATTTTTACCTAAGCATAAGTGTATATAAGGCATGTCTTGTAAGATCAGGTCCATAGTATATTTTAATAGTTTCTAGCTATTTCTATCTAATACATTAATTTCATAAATCACTATTAGTCATTCATTAGTAGAGAGGAACTCGGTGAAATTATGAATTTTTAATTTCACGTTGACCAATATTCCAGAACTACATATGTGTAATGTATCTTCCATAGGGTTTTATGGGATGTAGAATAGCTTTCTGGCATTAGCTTTTCAATAGCGAAGTAGTATTGTGCATTTAAATATTATGCTGGGCTGGAGAAGTAGGAAGTTGATGCGGCCATTATAACCACACCTATATAACTAGACCCACTCATCACAGGGTGAAAAGTGTCCGTTTACAACCATAACAAAATCCGTAAAACTGTCTTGGTAATTATAGTTAACAAATAATTTACAAGGCTGTAGAGGTTAGCAAACTAGTTATCAACACATTATACACTAATTTACGATTTTGTTTTGGTTATCAATGGACACTTTTCAGGCAGTGCATTCACTAAAGACAATATATATTTTGAATCCCAACAGCAGCATTTTTCTCATTTGAGTATCCTTTTAAAAATGGCTTAAGCCACAAAAATCACTTCAAACAATTCAGTACAAGCGCATTCATTATTACAATGCAGTTCCCTGTAGAAATTATCAATGAAGTGAGTGTCCCTTGCATGTTTAGCTTCTCTTGTGATGACTGTGTTTATTGTCAACGAACTTTGTAATGTTTCCTATACCACTTGTGTCAATATACTTCCTGTATCACATGCATATATTCTGGTTGTAACTGTTTTATGGCAGCCTTTTGATATGACCTTATGGAGTGATAGAACAATCCTAGTGTAAGGCTAAGCACTACAAGTAAAACATAATATTACATATTGTAGCACTGAGGGTTTGCACCTTTGGTACATTATAATACAATGCAAATGATTTTTTTATAAAAATCAGTAGATTCACATCAAATAAATAGTTTGCTAGGTATGGAATAGTAAAGAATCAAACCTTTCTCTTGCTCAGTATCTGTGTGATCTCTAGAAGGTAACTCTTTAGAACCTGCCCTAATGGTTGTGTTGTCATAACTGCATTACTTTGAAGTACTTTGTGTAGGTGTTTCTCTTCTTCCTTCAAATTTAACTTGTAGTAGCTAGTTACCCTCCTAGCCCTTTGTATGAGTGAAAACATGAAGGAAGAAGAGAATCACCTACACAAATTACTTCAAAGTAATGGTAGTGACAACACACCCACTAGGGCAGGCTCTAAAGAATTACCTTCTAGAGATTACATAGATACTGAGCAAGAGAAAGGTTTGATTCGTACTATTCAATATATAGCAGGATTGATGAGAGTATTCAGAGAGTGTGTAGAGACTTTGACACAGCATTTAAGTCTGGTAGGACACTAAGATCATATCTGACTAAAGTCAAAGACACTATACCCACTACCACCAAGTCATCCATAGTGTATAGCATACCCAGCAGCTGTGGTAAACTATGTGAAACAACTAGAACACTTGAGCAGAGAGTGAAAGAGCGTCAGGATTCTTGCAAGAGATGTGATGAGAAGGTTTCAGCCATTGCTGAACATGTTTGGCAGCAACATCACCCCACTAAATGGAAAGCGGTAAGAGTTGTAGACAGAGCCTATAGGAGTCTTGAGTAAAAGATCAAGGAAGCTCTACACATGCAGATGACACCAGACAACAACAAGTTTAACAGAGACATAGGTTTAAGCTTCCAGGATGCTGGCTGTCCATGCTGCATTGCAAATCAACAGTAAGTGTAGCCTCCAGAAATCTTGCTGTTTACATTGTGTTTACTATACTACTGCAGAGAGTTCGACCTCAGTTGATCCTCCCTGAAGAGGACTTTAGCAAAAGGTCTAAATGTCAGGTTAAGTTTTAATTAACATTATATTGGCCGAGAACGTGAAAATTTGCTATAAGAAATGGAAAAGGGACTCAATATGAAAAGAGGTCTCATTCTGAAAAAAGGGGGACTCGCACGACAATAGTCGAGTACCCCCATGTTCATGTTCATGTTCAAAGAAAGATCCCACCATCTCCAACTTCAGCATAGAGGGAGCAGTTCACAAGAAACATAGTGTACTTGTGATTTACGATTTACTCTTGAATAAAGCGTGTTAGCTATAGAGTACCCTCATTAACACTCTTTAACAATCTAGCATCTCAAACAAGCCATGTGCTATGTAATGTTATATTGGATCAAGAAAATGCAAAAAAAAGAGTAGGATTATGGAGTATGGATAAATCTTTATTTTAAGTCAGTTAAGTTGAATAATGAAATGTTTATGATATATATGATGCAAACAAATGTAGAGTAAAAATGTCAATATTGAGTAATTCGTTAAGTATTCAAATGAGTTCTTAACCACTCTGAATTTTCATAGTACTTCTTGTCACTGAGCTTCATTGCAGCACGTTTATAGGAGTAGTAGTATGCTATTGCAATTAGTTTCTGAACAATGTACAGTAATTGGAGTCCTGCATTCCACACAAAAATCCTGGAACTGAATCGTAAGTAAACAGTCCAACTTTGATAGCCAATGTTGAATACTCCATAAATAGCTCCCATTGCAAAGGAATAAGAAAAATTCTTACACAGCACATTCAGCAAGCCAGCTTTAAAAGCGAATGTGTCAAAGAAAACTAAAAATGTAAGTATCGCTGCTATCACAAGCCCAACATCTTGAATGATGTATAAAACTACCAGAACAATTGGATCACGATTCCATAGTGAAGCAGAGACTGAGTTGATAAGTAAATCTACTGCCAAATGGATGAACTGCAGGGTAAGCGTGAAAGAGTAACACGGATTTACAAAGACCGACATCATACTACTACCACCTTAGAGCTGGAACAACACCGTCGTTATGGCAACAAAACCTAATTTCCATAAAATGCGCACTATTGTTAGGTCACGTGATATTCAGTATTTGTATGTAAACTAAGTTTCGAGTTTCGTAGAGGTGACTTCTCAATATCTGTTTTGTTTGGGTGCCTTTTAAGGCTGTAATCATGCTTGGTCGTTTCACCCGACAGGCGGCTGGGCTGGCCAGAAATTCAGGTATAGTAAGTAATTTACCAGTTGCTCTCGTTTGCCTGGAAAGTGTGTTGGTGTGCTTTAATTGGGTTGTGAGATCATATCTTCTTCAGAGACATTGAATGATACCATCCCATGTATATTAAGCGATTCAAACTAATATGGCTTAGTCGTGTATTACATACATTTTTGGTATTCTCTCTTGCATTTTATAAGTGAAAGAAAATTATATATATTGCTTATTCATTCACTTGTGTGGTGAGGCTTACAATAAATGTCTCTATAAAATATTTATAGCCTTATATAATTAGTTGCTAATTCAGAATAACTCAAAAGTGTTATTCTGCCCTGTGGATAACGGTGCCCCTAAAGTTCTACCAAATGGTCCATCAATTTTCATTACTCTATCATCACATGTGCTACTAGTAAGCCATATGTTTGTATGTACATGACAGCAAAACTGCAACTAATCAAACATTGCTATTATGTGGATTACCACTTGTTTATTTGTCTCCCCCAGGCTATCTTGGTCACAGAGGCATACGAGCTTCAGCCTCCAGCAATGGCGATCAGTCCAAGGAGCCTCCCAAGAAGGTGGAAGTGTTTGTGGATGGCCAGTCAGTAATGGTGGATCCTGGGACGACCGTATTACAAGCGTGTGCTATGGTGGGGGTGGAGATACCCAGGTTCTGCTACCATGACCGGCTCTCTATTGCCGGTAACTGTCGCATGTGTCTAGTGGAGGTGGAAAAATCACCCAAGGTAATGTGTACTGTTAGTATGCTCGGGGGTATGTACTGTATGTTAGCTATATGCGAACGGGTCGTTGTAAGTTGACCCGAGCTAAGGAATAGTAAAGTGAAGGACCAGCCCTAGCAGTAAGCGTAAGCAGTAGTATTGCGGTAAGGCAGCACAGTTAGCTAGAAATAAAAAGAGCTGCTCCCGGGCACTCGAGTGTAGTCTAGAAGGAGGCTCTGTGTAGGCGGCGTGTACTAGGGGCAGAAGAGCACTCCCGTGAATTGTAAAGTCTGTAGAACGACTAGCGGAATGAATAGAGAGCTTACTTGTATACATACGTACATTCATTAATTCATTCAAAGTACAAATTACAATTCAAGGATGAACAGAATGCATAATGACAAGATCAATGTGTTGAGGTATAAATATTTTCAATGTAGTTTAATGTAATTAAATGTAGTTAACGTAGAGTAGCAGACATACTGCATGGGGAGGGTGGGGCTGGGATAAGTAAGTGGGTTGATTGAGGGAAGTAGTATTGCAGGAAGTGTGTGGGAGGAAGTACGTATAGATCACGTGGGGGTAGCGTGAGGTATATCTAACACGTGTTAGTAATGCGCGGGTGAATAACGAGGTGCAGCTGCAATCGATTCACGGGCAGACGAGTGAGCACCTTAGGAAGTTATTTGATTCCCACCTCCACCCCAGCAATCCACCAGTAGGTGATATGTAGACCTACTGTTCACTTAAAAGAGAGAGAGAGAGGAAATTATTAGCAGAGACCAACGTTTTATGTCACCAATACTTAAGTTATTGTATAATTGCCAGCATTCATATCAGTAATTACTTCCTGACATTTCTCCATCCTTTATGGATGTGATCCCGGGCTTAGGGGGGATGTAAGTGACCCTGATTAGCAGCAAATAGAGCCGGGGCTAACTGATAATTGCCACGTCATCAGGGTTCGTCACATCTCTCCCCCTCAAGGCTATTGGGGGGCTACGGCTGATGACACACCACTGCGGGGGCGTCACAGTCAGCCTTTACGTAAGCCCGGTCTGCCAAACCCTAGGTAAGATGAGCTAGAGGTAAGTATGTATTAATGGGCATCTAGATCTGCTGAGCGCAACGGAGTTAATTGAATGATTACCCTATCAGCTAAACAATAGAATTGTTAATTAGTTCATTATTGACCTTGACCTAGGCCATGTGCATTGTGGGGAGAGGCTGTTCAGCTGTCTGGTCTGTCCCAGACAATATGTGCACTTGTGAAAGTGTGTATGGCTGTTTGGGTGTGAATAGATAGTTATAACTTTGTGTTTTGAAATAAAAAGATCACTCATGCTGTATCTTGACTAGGCTAGTTACTTCCATTTCTTTCCGCTATATGTAGTAGTGGTGTGCTACAGCGCCAGTGGTGATCAAGCTACATATGTATATACGAAGCTAGTCAGGAGTTATTCAAACATTAAGTGATCACACTTATAGTTTTGTTTGAATTCTCTTAGAGTAAGCTTAGAATGAGATGCACTAAAAAGAAAGCTTATTTACCAATAAGCAGGTACGTAGATATAGAAAATAGTTGTGGACTTGTGGTCTTAGTATCATCAAGCAGCAAGTCCTGATGTGAATTGTTTGGTTTCTCATCCCAGCTTTCTATCATCAATTGTAATCTTCTACACTACTGAAGTTCGAAGTGTATAGCTTTTTAATGGCACACTGATGGAATGTATTGTCATCTTTTAGTAGCTCTCTGGGATAATTTGGCTATTGAGAAATAAAAAGAGTTCCAAGTGTTTGGGTCTGCTCCAAGGTCAGACGGTCACAGTCAATTTTCTCCTTCACATGTACACTACTTAGAACCACGTATTCTCTACCTATGTACATACATGATACACACCATTGCCTTGAATTTGTATAACACTGATCAATTCACATTGCAAATTCATGCACTACACTGCTGGACACATAGCACCCTACCCTATGCAAGCACTACAGCACATAAATGCATACTGTATTTACGCATACAACATGGAATGATATCCGCACACACACAAACACAAACACACACGCACTTGGATATTTGCTAAATTTTAGTTTTCTGTTGGCTACTAAACTGAATTCTAACCAATACTTCTACACAGCTCTTCTTTTCTTTTTCTTTTCTTTCTTTTTTTCCTTTTTTTTTTTTTTTTTTTTTTTCCTGAGGGAGAATTCCTAAGGTGCTTTCTCTTATCATGTAAGAAATGGAGGTAAGTGGTATGTTGTCTGGTTGTTTCCTGTAATTTTTTGACAATTTTTTTCTAGCATAATAGTAACATGATCAACCTTTTTGAACTAATTTTATAGGATAAAATGTTTTTTAGATTTGATCGGGTGAATTTTTTTTGTATCTACCATATTGAATACACAACACCGTCATTGTCACTGACACACAAGCATACTATTATATAGATAGTGTAGATACACTTTACGTAAGTGGTGGGTACTTGCTAGTACATGCATTCATAATATACTACGTACAGCTCTTCATATCTTCATACATATGTACATGCATACTGTTATTCTTGTAGTAATTTTTTTTTCATTTGCAGGGCTGCACTTGAGGGGGGCAAAGGAGGATATTTGAACCCTAGGAAAGACTTTCCCCCTAGAAACCATTTATTACTAACATTTTGACTAGGCAAGAAGTCAGCTTTTTTATTTTGTCTCATAGCTCCTCCAAAAAAAAAAAAATATCTGTTTTTTTTCCTTCCTAGATTCCTTTTTCTGTAGGCAGCCATGATTTACATTGTGTGATTTAACTACATATGTACCTTATGAATTTTGTTGTTGTTGTTGTTGTTGTTGTCAGCCTGTAGCTGCCTGTGCTATGCCCGTGATGGCAGGCTGGAGCATCAAAACTGACTCGGATGTGACCAGGAGAGCTCGGTGAGTTACAATTTCAAGAACTTTATAGTTTTTTTTTTTTTTTTTTTTTTTAATGGGAGTGACTTCTTTTACTGCATTTTTAAGTAACGCTGAGGGTCTTCTCACTTAGTGCTCTAGTTCATGGTATTATCTATGAACTAGCAAGTACCCCACCACATAGTGGCGCTTGACGTATTGCAAAGTAAGAATGCAGTAGCACAAGTTATCTTACTCAGTTATCGTTCTCTACCATTGGTTAAGGTTACATAAGTTTTCCTCTCCTGTCTGAACTATCTGAGCTTTTCTTCTACCCCACCTCTCCTATCTTCAGCTCTTCTTGAGTCATGGAGCCCCCTTTTCCTTTGTCTATCTCTCCTGCTTCTGAATTTCTATCCTACTTTGAGAAACTTTTGTCTTCTATTTCGTACTTTAGCATTTCTTTTAAAAAAACTAACCTTTTTGCCTTCTCTTCCCTTCCATTTTAAACCTACACCACCTTACCTCGCCGATTCCATCCGCTTTTCAGTTGCGATTAATTGCCTTTTACCTTCTCTTCCGTACTTTGCCTTCCTTTTCGCCGCCTTCCATCATCTATTGCACCCGCTTTTTAGAAATAATCTGCATGTTCTACTGAATGTGATGACAATTTACCTAACATTAGTGGTGTGCTTGAGCACAAATGGCGAGCGAGCCTTAAACCGCACTATTGTTAAACGATTGATTCTAACTACTAAAACTCAAGCTACTAAAATAAAGTCTGATTTTTTTTAATTACGTATATACAGTAAAGGAGATTCAATGCCATGGTAACCGCTTCTTGCAGTTCTGTTTGAATTGAAAAAGAAACAACAAAATCAAGTCACGTTATTTTAACTTTTTCTTTGTGTAGTAGTTGTAACGCACAATACTTTCACACAACTGAACATACCTACGCAAGACTTACCTTCATAGATACTCTAGTGGACAAAGAATTTTCAGGCAAATACTGTTTAGTAGGGCTATTAACTGTGACAAATAGCTTATTAACTTACCACTGCCACTAACTCGAATAGAAATGGAACTCCGTTAAGTTTTTGAGTTTTAACTAAGAATTCAGAGCGGTAAACAATTCAATTTTTAGGATGATACAGGTAAGATCGCTAAACCGGAGGATTCCGTTTAGTATAGTTTGGGACGGGGTCAAACAACGAGCTAACACAAAAATATGAGAAGGTCAAAGTACAAAATGACATACGTACGTCCAAACATTTAAATAAACAAACATCCCCGATTTTCAATTGTGTTACCCCGATAAGGTGACAATGCTTTACCAAACCACATAAGACCCATGAATTATTCATGAATACACACACCGTCGGTCATCGTCATTACTGACACACAAATGTATTATTATATAGATACTACTTTGACAATGGGAACTGTTGATTTTTAGCTAAAGCGCACCACTTTTCTCAATGGAGCTGGTGGGACTGACAAGTTTGAAGTCGATTCACTTTGCTGACACTGATCCTGAATTGGTTGAGTAGGTAGAGGATGAATGTACTGGACTTTAGTAATTTAGCTAAGCTATGTAGCTACTGCAATGGTACTATACCTCTTTCTATTTTCAACTGCTACGTAAAACTGCCTGGTCCAAAGCCATCCAGACGATATTAATTCCCAGTAGCTTGGACACTAGTGAGCAATATAGAGCACACCCTCTAATACGTAGATCACGCACGATTTGAGGGCTTGGAAAGAATAGAAAGTGCATGTCTATTCAAGGAAATGGTAGCACACCTTACCTTTTCTGTAGTTGTGCATTAACATTATAATAACAATCTAGATGTATTCTTAGCAAGAGGTATTGCTTTTGGTTGTGTGTGTGTGTGTGTGTGTGTGTATGTATGTGTGTGTGTATGTATGCGTATATGTATGTGTGTATGTGTGTTTCAGTGAGGGTGTGATGGAATTCCTTCTTGTCAACCATCCTCTGGACTGTCCTATTTGTGACCAAGGTGGAGAGTGTGATCTGCAGGATCAGTCCATGGCATTTGGCAGTGACAGGAGCAGATTTGTGGACAACATGTTCTCAGGGAAGAGGTCAGTCGGTCAGTTGGGGTGCTAACTGAGGGTGTTTTGTCATGGCCTTTACGGGTGCAATGTGTCTCCTTTCGTCCATTGTACGTATTTGTAGATGATTATGTTTGTGTGTGCGTCTGCATACTTGCTAGTGTGGCCATTCATAATGATCAGGTTTCCTTCTCCATCCCAACCCCCTACTCACCTCTCTCTCTCTCTTTTTTAATTTATTTTTAAAAATAATAAACAAGGACCATTTGTGACTCAATGGCTGTCTCAATTGCATAAGAGAGATTTATGTACATAATGTAATAATGAATAGTGGTCCAGCTGTTGGGAATGTTGTTGTGAATGAGTGTTTGTAGAGTTACTAACTTCTTGCCAGTAGGTATACATGAAAATGCATCTGGTATTGTCTTTCTCACATTATTTGTGAGGTATTGTTACAGATGTGTTAACTAGTGTAAGGGAGTTGGCGGGAAGGGGGGGGGGGGGGGGGGGACTGAGAATTGGGTGTGGGAAGTTAGGGCGAGAAGCTTTTCTCTCCCCCCCCCCTCCTCTCTCCCTTCCCCACCAGCTTGAATCCTGGTTACTCTTTGTGTGTGTGTGTACTTTTTGTGTGTGTTTGTTTCATTAGTTCTGCATGCAGCACATGTAATAAGTGTGTATGTGAGTATTTTGTACGTGTGTATGTGTGCTAGTTGTATACATATGTGTGTGTGTGTGTGTGTATGTAGGGCAGTTGAAGATAAGAACATAGGTCCACTGGTGAAGACTATCATGACCAGGTGTATTCACTGTACCAGATGTATTAGGTAAGGATGGGTGTACAACAGTATACAGTAAAGTCACTAGTACGCCTTTCTTTAAGGCAATTTAAAGGTGTGGCTGACTGCTAATAAGCATGGTAAAATGTGTACTGGATTAGATTAATTGAAAATAATTAAGTGAGTTTTATGGGTAAAAAGCAGCTTGGGCAGAAATGTGTAATATATAGTCATCAAATCTGTGACTGGGTATCCTTTGATGACTCCCACATGGTTGACTTGATGTACTAAATTCGGGTGTTAGTAGCATAGGATATGTTGTTGTTATTAGATCCCGTTGCTATATTGTTACTAGGTGTACTAACTTGGTAAGTGTGCACTATTTTTTGCCTTTAGCCATTTCTGCGAAAATGCTGATAAACAAAGTTGCTAGTGGCAACTGGGCATGCGTAAACGGGATCTAAAATAGTTAGAGCATGCGCGCTTAGGTACTGGTGAATTTAGTGCACACAGCCCTTGGGCTTCAGTGCACTAAATCCACCAGTACCTAAGCGCTTATGCTCTAACTATAACTTGGTCTGCTTTTTTTAATTATAATTATTATTCCCATTGAATTTTGTGAGGAGTTCTGAAACAGAATCTTTTTGAGGACCAGTGTTTAAATAAACCACTTTAGCTTGAGCTTATGAATGGTGGAAATCCTAGAGGTGCGACAGCTTCTGTTTTTATTGTGCCAATTCATTTTAAACAGTGTATATATAATGTGTACATGTTTCAGTTATTGAACAGAATATACTGGCAAACTTGCTGAACATATTAAAGTTACACAGTTATGGAGTCAGTGGTGTAGGGAAATGTTTTTGTAAAGGGAAAGGTGCTCCAGCCACCAAAGCCCCTCCCCCTCCTCTTCCCTACTTCACTTTACAGACTGGTTTTGTTAGAGGGTGTGTCCTTGTGAGCCACAATTATATTAGGGCAATTTTAACTGGTAAAGGGTTTCAATTTTCAAATCTATGCAACTACGTACCACAAATTTTTGTGACTTG
>WLWD01002694.1_pt1 | contig 39055 bp, 24 predicted proteins | sample 6712731 | NCBI WGS metagenome assembly WLWD01 (sample SAMN12718690, study PRJNA576275) | sponge metagenome | isolation source: marine sponge | host: Mycale hentscheli | place: New Zealand: South Island, Marlborough, Capsize Point | collected 2014-11-01
CAATGCGCTCTTTGTCATGGTTATAAGCCGTGCGCACAGTATTTACCTGAAAATACATTGTCCACTAGACTACTGCGAAGGTCAGTCTGTGTAGGTGCATGTCCAGCTGTGTCAAAGCATTGTGTGTTACAACCACTACTTAGCTAAAGAATATCACAAAGAAAACTTTTAAATAACGTGTATTGTTTTGTTGTTGTTGTTTTTTCCTTCAATTCAAGCAGTTGCAGAGAGTTGTTACTATGGCACTGAAATCCCTTTACCCTGTATGCTAAATTTAAAAACTGGACCTTATTTTCAGTAGCTTCAGTGTTAGAAGTCAATAAAAATAGTCTAGTCTTTAGGCTCGCTCGCCATTTGTGCTCAAGCACACCACTAGTTAATTATCTACTCTTCTATTTTATAAATTGTATAAAAAAATTATCAATATTATGTAATTATTTAATTAACTAGTTTATTTATGTTTCTTTTTCTCATGCACCCTTATTCATTTGTGATAGCTGGTTATCTATATATTGGCAGGCTAAGTATCATTCTGGGAGTTTTGGCTGTATCTCATATTAACCTATGACACTAACTGAACCAAGAACTAACCTCTCTCCAGCTCAGGGAAGCTTAACTCCTGGTGGCAGCGACCTGCCTAGAACTGATTAATCTCTATTCTGGGGAATTTGGAAAATTTCATTGAAAGACAAGAACAGGTATAAAACACAATGTGCCGGGTGTCGCCACCCAATACCTCTCCCGCATAGCGGGGTGAAATATAAAATAATAAATAAATAAAATAAAATAAATGATAAGATAAAAAATAAAATAAATAGTAAGATACATAAGGTTATTATTATGACTATGGAGATGATAAGAGTTTATAGGAGATGATAAGTTTATAGATGGTATAGAAGATAAGTTCACGTCGCCCGTGAGGTCTGCGAGTTCCTACCAGCCCAGATAGCATGGGAGCCCTTCAGCGCGTCCACACAGCACAGAACAGAGAAGAGTTTGGAGTAATTTGCACCGATGTGGAGGGCCTTCAATGTCCTCGAGTTATCCGGATCCCACGCACCTAGAGAGCCAACTACGAAGGCGTGCATCGTCACCGAGTTGTATCCATTACCTTTCATCCACTCAACGAGGCCGGAGTATTTTTGTTCTTTCTCCGCCCTGGCTTTTTTAAACGAGTCACACTCACCCTCATAAGGGCAGGTCACGTCCACAACAGTCGCATTCCTTGATGATCGATTCACTACCACGATGTCAGGTCTAAGGTTTGCCGGCGAGAATCCCTGCTCCACGAAGATGTCGACGTTATCCCGGGGTATTGCACTAACTAATCTATTAAGAACTGAGTTATGTCGAGCCCTCATCAGATCAACAAGGGGGGTGCAAGAGTTAAGTAGATGGCCCAGCATCTCCGGGTGGGCTTTGCACAGCGGACATAATGATATTGTGGTTTTCTTCATTCTCTTCTTAACAACTGCCACCGGGAGAAGATTCGGTCGTGCACGAATGGCGAAACGGTAATCAGCGAAACTAACGTACTTTCCGGAGGAGATCCAGTTGTTCGATGAGGGATGCTGCGAAATTAGGGGAAAAGAGCGGCCCTGATCCTTGTGGGAGAGTACGGTTTCCAGGGTTCGGGCATCACAAGCCTCGCGCAAGGTATTGATGATGGCCTTCCTCTTGTAATACAGGAGTTCGCTGTCGCCAATTCGGAGGAGGAGCCTGCCCTCTGCATCCTGAGCCAGAGACCCACCGAGTCTGGTCAGGGGGCGACGAACCACTGCCCACAAGGATCTGACATCACCCTTGGAACCCTCATTGCGTTGTGGTGGGGAATTGAGGAACTGGAATGCTTCGTCAGCCGAGGTAGGAGGGGTTCCCGTTCTCTTCTGGATCGTGGCTCGGAGCTGTGCCCATGCGACGTCCGATACTGTTCTGTCCGAAGATGACAACGATTTGATGGCGCGTGTGATGGTTGCACGGTCCCAGGCCTGCGATATGGAGCGGAGTCCCAGACCACCCCTCCTTGCAGACAGGTGAAGAAAGGCGCAGTTCGTACGTACTGGGAGTCTCAGATGTTTCTTCACTAGTTTCCTAATTCTCGAGTCCAAACTGTCTGCCCAGGACGAGTTGACCGAGGAAGTGTGCAGGAAATGGTCTGTCTTCGATACGGCAAACATGTTCACGGCTTCCACCTTCTGCCACTCCGTAAGCTTGCTGGATAGGATCTTCTCAGCCACGCCAAGTACACTGACAGACAGCTCGTCGTTAGAACCCTGCCTGGGACGGCCAAAGGAGATGCCCAGATAACGATACGATTCCTCCCACTTGTGAGAAGGTATTGCCTGATCGCCGTACGATGGGGAAAATGCTTCTACGTAACGACCACGTGAGCTGTTGTTGATGACAGAGAGACACCCACACTTCTGAACGTTCAGCTTCAGGCCAGACCACACTCCAAACTCGTGCACAATCGACAGCATGCGTGAGATATCTTCTTGCGAGGAGCCAAAAAGACAGACATCGTCAGCATATGCAAGCTGTCGAATGGTGGTGCCGTTGTCCAGAGTGTAGCCCGAACCCGTGCTGTTCAGAGCTGGAAGGAGAGCTTCCAGAGCCAGATTGAAGAGGAGAGGGCTCAGAGGGCATCCCTGTTTGATGCCAGTACGGAGAGGGATGGCAGGGGTAATGCCCTCCTCGCAGAGAACTTGTTGGTGACTGTCGTTGTAGATTTCGCGACAGAGGGCGGTGAAGGGGCTCGGGATCTGAAGACGATCCATCATCTCCCACAGCAGGTCATGCGGTATCGATCCGAATGCATTACGGAGATCCAGCCAGGCTATTCGCAGAGTCTTGCGTCGCCGTTTCGAGTCAGAGAGGAGACTTTCCATCAGGAAGGTGTGTTCTGCACAGCCGTCGGTTGGGAAGAAGCCCTTCTGCGTGGAAGAGATCTTCTTCTCTCTGATGGCGTACGATGCTAGACGTCTGGCCATGACTGCAGCGAAGACTTTATAGATGGTATTCTGGAGGGAAATCGGTCGCCAGTTACGAGGATCCTGCTGGTCGCCTTTCTTGAAGATGAGGACGGTTCTGCTAGACTTCCAGGAGGTCGGAAAACGGCAATTAGACAGGCAAACAGAGTAGACCATACTGAGTACATCAGAGCTCGAGGGCGCAGACTTCCAGACTCTGTACGCTACACCGTCTGGGCCTGGAGAAGACTGCCACGGGAGACGTTTGAGCTGCAACTCGACCTCCTGCTTCGCCACAGGAGAAGTAAGTTCATCGCTAGTATTTGGAGTGGGAAGAGCGCCATCCAGCCAACCAGGGAGTGTAGCATTCAAAGAGGACGGTGGTTGATCGAAGTAGCTCTGCAGTCTAGACACAGATATCGGGCACGAAGGAGACTTTTCGCCGATGATTGAACGGATGCATTTGGACTTGTTGACACGATATAGCCTTTGGATCTTTCTTGCTTCCGCTGCCCATCGATTTCGTCTACGGGGTCTAGGAGGAGGGGAAAAACTCCCATCTTCTTCTGCTGCCTCGGACAAGTCCTCTCGGGAGGGGGATGTTGGGGAGGATTGACTGAGGGCCGACCTCCGTGGAGCAGGCGTTACAGAACGATTCGGTTGAGAATGAGAAGTCGGGTTTCCTCTGCGGTTGCGTCTTCTGCGTCTACAGTTGTTCAAGTTGTTTGGAGGGCGACGACTTGGGGCCAGGAGTGCGAGTTCCTCTACGAGACGGTCTAGGTGGTTCACGAATTCGTCCCACTCCGCATCAGACAACTGGCGGGAGGCAAGATGGTTCACGTCGCGACTGAAGGCAACAAGTCTCTCGTCACATTGTGAAGAAAGATTCTCAACGTTGGGACCCCTGTCTTCCTGACAGTCGCCAGGTGCTGTGCTGCCCGAACGGGGTGGAATGGGCGCCTCTGATGGACAAACTTCAGATGTGTCGGCAGGTGCAGGAGGAGCCGAGTCCGGGTGGTTGGAGGCCAACCTCGCCAGCACTGCTTCGACCCTGTCTGCTATGGGGATTGGAATGAGAGGCAGAGGGGAGCTTGGTGGTGGCGAGGAGACCTCCATACCAGAGTGACGGGGGGCAGCAGTCAAACCAGCTGGTTGCGATACGGCGAGTGGAGGGTTCTGTCCGGCAGAGGGAGATGGTGCCTCATCCAGGTGGGCATCTGTCGCCAGTCTCGAGAGAACTGCATCAGCTTCAGACATCAGTGCCTGCACAGCTGGGGACAAAGATGAGTTCTGTGGGGTGAGATCTGGCTCTGGAGACCTGGGCAAGGCGGGGACCGGAACGAACGAGGCAGAGTCAGTACAAACAGGAGAGTGCAGCTCGAGTGTGTACACCGATGATCGGGTTGTCGATGAGGGGCCATCCGGGTCGGCTACATCTTGGGCTTGCAGGTGAGAGGGTGTAGGACTGAGGGGAGGTGTCTCCGACAGTGGGGAATCTCCATGGACTTGATCGCCCAGGCCACACTGAGAAACACCCCTGCCAGAAACCAGCGAAGGCCCAGCAGGGGCGGGGAGGGTGGTGGTCGGGGACACCAGTTGGCGTTGCTCAGGAGCAGGACTGGCGCAGGGAAGGTCCTGGGACTCTAATGAGCAAACTATGTCGACGGATGCCGGGGGGGCAGAGTCCGGGTGGGTGGAGGCCAACCTCACCAGCGCTGCTTCAACCCTATCTGCTATGGGGATTGGAATGAGAGGCAGAGGGGAGCTTGGTGGTGGCGAGGAGACCTCCATGCCAGGGCAACGGGGGGCAGCAGTCGATCCAGCTGGTCGCAATTCGGCGAGTGGGGGAATCTGTTCAGCGGGAGGTACCTCATCCAGGTGGACATCTGTCGCCAGCCTCAGGAGAACTGCGTCAGCTTCAGACATCAGTGCCTGCACAGCTGGGGACAAAGACGAGTTCTGCGGAGTGAGATCAGGCTCTGGAGACCTGGGTGAGGAGGAGACTGGGTCGAACGAGGCCGAGTCAGTACGAACAGGGGAATGTGGCTCGAGTGTGTACACCGATGATCGAGCTGTCGAGGAGTGGCCATCCGGGTCGAGGGGAGCGGGGGCCGGAGACATCGGTTGGCGTTGCTCTGGAGTAGGACTGACGCAGGGGAGGTCCTGGGACTCGGTGCTGGCAGGGGCCGTTGTGGAGGGACAGAGATCACTCAGCCAGGTGGGGTGGTCACGCAAGAATATTCTCTTGTGGACTCCCACCTGCTTGCAGGTTTTAGTCCCTATGTGTCCTGCCAGCAAAACATTCGAGGAGGGGCCGTGTCGTTCCAGAGCGTCGAGGAAGAGTGCGTGTTCTGCTGACGACCAGGCTCGGGTGCAACAGGAGGCCGCTGCAGTAGCTCTGTCTGCACTCGCTTCCGCTGCATGCTGATTTCGAACGTGTTGACCAAGGGATTTGGAAGAAGGGCAGCGTACTTCGCAGTATTTGCAGGCAAAGGTACAGGACGGGTCGGGCTGAGGGCAACGTGGTGGAGGCTGCGTTCCGTGGGTTCTATAGTGGAGACTAGCTGCCCTCTTGGTCGGGAGGGCCAGTCCGCAGGAACTGCAGGAGAATGATAGGGTGACACAATCCGGGTGGACCTTCTGGAGGTGCCTTGTGAACGAAGTGTAGACCTTGTAACTGAGGCCGCACACAGGGCACATGAAGGGGCGACCAGGAATCTCAGGGTAGGGAATGTCCACTTGCAGCCCCTCGTCAACAGCAGGGCAGGGCGTCGAGGCGGGCGGTGGCTCTATCAGCTGGGGGGCGTCATTTGTGGAGGGCGTACCGGAGATGAGAGCACCAGAAGTGGATGCACCAGCGGTCGTCCGGGGAGGGCATGTCCTTGCCGTAGGAGCAGAAGTACCAGAGGTCAAGGTACCAGAGGTAGACCGAGGAAGCCGTGACCGTGCCAGAGAGGCTGAAGTCGGCGCACCAGAAGTCGTCCCCGAGGGGCGTGACCTTGCCGTAGAGGCGGGAGTAGGCGTGCCGGAGAGCGTCGTGGGTCTGGAACGGTAGGGCCGAGTCGGTGGAACCATCTGGTACGGAGTTGACAAATCTGGGAGCGAAGAAGTAGGCGCACTGAAAGTGGATGCACCAGAGGTCGTCCGGGGAGGGCGTGACCTTGCCGTAGAGATGGAGATGGGTGCAGCCAGCCTCAGGAGCATTGCGTCAGCTTCAGACAACAAGGCCTGCACAGCTGGGGATAGCGATGAATTCCGTGGGGAGAGATCTGGCTCTGGAGACGTGGGAGGGACAGGGGTTGGGTCAAGCGAGGATGATTCAGAACGAACAGGAGGGTGTGGCTCGAGTGTATACACCGATGATTGAGCTTGTGGCAACAGTTCACACGTAGGAGGGCGAACGCAGTGGGACGAAGGTAGAGGGAGAGGAGGTGGTGCCACAGACAGTGGGGGATCCCCATGGACTTGATCGCCCAGGCCGCATGGAGAAACACCCCGGCCAGAAACCAGCGAAGGCCCAGCAGGGGCGGGGAGAGTGGTGGAGACTAAAGTGACAGTGGTCGTGACGGCGGAAGCAACAGAGGTCGTGGAGACGGTAGTACCAGAGGTCGTGGAGACGGTAGTACCAGAGGTCGTGGAGACGGTAGAACCAGAGTATTCTAGCCTTCCTTAGCCAGAAGGTCAAGAAGCTCCTGGTAACTCTAATCTCCCACACACACACTGATGTTCCTGCAATCTTCTTTCAAAATTCCTGCCAATTTCACTCATATACACTGAAATGCAGTCCATACTTGGTATGCTGTATAAAACTCCTTTCTTTTTCATTATTGGTGTTGTATGTTTTATGTGTACAAGTAATTGTCTTAGAGTAATTCAAATTTGAAAGTTTACTTTAATGTTCTGATGGAAAAATATTCACTCAATTTTCTCACTAATGAATATGATGTAAAGTAAAATGAAGACTGTTGATTCATTATTAATTACCAACAGATAAACAAAATTTAATAGATAAACTAACAAAGAGACATGCCGAAAAATTGATGACATATTATGCTAAAAATTCTCTCATAAATTAATAAACAAGATTTCAACACAATGCATTCACTTATCTGTTATCACATTGCAGCTAATTAAATAATGATGTGGCTTCTTCTACACCTTTTGCAATTTTGTATAATTGTCAATGTTATTATAATGACTTGTGTTTTATTTTTTCATACACTAAATATAAGATATATTACGTCCTAAGAGTATTACAAGAGAATGCCCCCAAACAGTGAATATAATAAAACTAAAATGTATATTGTAAATGAACCTCAGCATTTGTATTTATGATAACTTCATTGAAATTTTATAAAGGAAAAAAGATTTAATATATTATTGTTTTAAACAATCAATTAATGCATGAAAATGCAATGGTAATTGTTATACCTCTAGCTATGCTGTTGTTACGTATATTATGTACTAACTTTAAAATAGTCTCTTTCTGAAAACAATCTTCTGATTTAATCTTGACTACATATCTTGTGCATGTTATTGATATTATTACTCTCTCAGTTTCAACAATGCGATATGAAACTATGTATATACAAGTATAAATAACAAACAAACAATCAAACCGATATCTTTTCATAAATCACAAGGATATTAAGTACTCAATGCCAATAACATATTTCATAAACTGGATCTAATCAATCCACATATTAAAACGTGTCACCAATCTACTATCTCACTTGTTAGTAAATTCTTTTCTATTAGTCTATCTTTGTTTCTCAACTCTGAAGAATGAATGATTTCTGATACTTTCCATATTGTAGAAGGTGAAGTAGAAGTAGAAATTTGTACATTCTCTATAATTTCAAGAAAATCATATATAATTTGTAGTTACTAATTTATTTAAACATGAGAATATCACAATATTATGCTGTGTGTGGTAGAAATGTCGACTGCTAGTTGAAGTGTGCAGTGATCACTGTCAAGCTCAAGATGACCAAAGTCAATAATGTCTTAAAACCATGAGTATCATTGAACTGATATTATCTCTTCTTACTTGACTCCATCTTCATTTACTAGAAGTCGGTATATCACTAATTTGAAAGGGAGGTACATGCAACCTCCTGAAGCCACACCCTAACTCTGCCTGTGCTTGTGCCCATGAGGTGTTGGTTCATGTAAATTTCTGAACAAAGACATTAGTGTAATTCATAATAAATAATTTGTAATCTCTATACAACATTTATTTGAGTAAATATTGTTTGTTATTTTCCATTTGTTTGCATCAAAGTACAAATATGAAGTGTATGGTACTAAAAAATGATGAATACATAATAATATTAAGTCATTATTAGCTAGCAAGTGAAGCGAGCGAGATACTATCAGTGATTCTGTGTTTTCTTAGTTGTCTACACTGTGCCCATCACTACACTGATATTTTTGTTACCAATATTTAACCATTATTATCCAAACATATTTAAAATTTTAACTCCTTGGAATTAGGCTGTTTTTTCCATTTGTGCTATAGCGCATCACTAGAACGTATATAGCAATATTAGCAGCCAATATTTAAGGCAGTACCAGTGGCTATTGACTGGCTCTGAGTATGCTTACTTTATGCAGTGCTGCACAGCTTCAATAACTTCAAAGACTTATTATATTTTACTGGTAAAAAAAATTGAGCATTACTAGCTATATAGCAAAGCTATATTGAGTATACAGACCTGTAGCCAGGAGTTTACACAGGGGGGGGGGTTCGGATTTCATAGAAATGCAAGAAAGCCACAACTACTTTTGTTTTCTTTGTTTATTCTTTAAAAAGCAAAAAAGAAGGGGAAAATATGCAAAAAAATTTAATTTGTCTGATGTTCTATGTAATGAATTCATTGAACACTGCTGACTATCAGCAATAAGCGATAAACTGCAACATCTATATCGTTCTCATGTAACCAGGATTCTAACCACTACCGTGAGCTGTACACACTCAGTGAACCATTTACCTGAAAGCAGCTTGGAATAAGACTAGGCTGTCCAAATATACAGTATTAAGTATATCCAGGGATATATATAGCTAAATAGAAGAAAATTCCATTGCGATATAGACTCGATCGACCATAAGTTATAAATGTGAGGTGTGGCTAAACAATTTACTTTGGGTTACTCAAAAGGGGGGTTCAACTGAACCCCCACCGAACCCATCCTGGCTACGGGTATGTTATATTATAGCAATGCATTACACCTACAAGTTTATCTACATATTTAATTACACTTACCTCTTGGATGTATCACTATGAGAGCCACACCCAAACTTGCAGTGATTGTCAGCAATGTGCTAGTACTTCAGAATAGTTCTTGATACTTGATAGATAACAGTTGCTTGCTATTCTAGACAATAATAAATGGAATACGATGTTTCACAAATTCAGCTTCCAGATCATGCCAACCACCATAATTGAAAAAGTAATAATATGAATACCATGAAGAAATTCTAAATCAAACCTAAGTGCTAACCTTCACGCAAACGAGTTACGAAAACTTATTCCATTCAAAAGTCACGCATTTTCACAGACTGTTGTAACCTCCCTCTAGATAACTTGGAAAACTCACCAGAAGAACGAAAAGCTTTAGCCATTAGGGAAATGTCGCGGACAGTCCACCGCCTACTAACTCAGCCCTACCCTTTTTTCTAGACTGATCCAGTAAACGCCTAGCACGTGATGCTAGTAAATTAAGCTTGTGTTGTTGTTTTTTCTCCCATGCCTCCTACAGCGCCATAAAATTCTGCAAACTTCTGTTTCTGCGATATCTTCACTTCAGTATTGGTATTTGTTGCTAGTTGAATTTAGCGGCCTTTAGACTAGCCTACTGTTATACCCAGCTACAACTTTCAGAGCTTTGAAGTCTAGCAGAAAACCTTGGCAGCCCAAGAAAGAGTTGCTCTACTAGCTCAACGCTTTGGAACACGTTAAATGCCATGAAGAAATTCTGAAACATTGAATCAAACCTCAGAGCTAAGCTTTCATGCAAATAAGTTATCAAAACATTTTCCCACTCATATGCCTTTTCACAGAGTGTTGTTATCTCTCTCTAGTTAACTTGGAAAACTTACCTAATGGACGAAAATATTGAGTGGTTTAGCTATAAGGACCGTCCACAGCCTAGTAACTGAGCTCTACGTTTTTCTTTCGACCGCCGCTCGAGTAAACTTAGCACGTATTAATAGTAAACTAGTGGTGTGCTTGAGCACAAATGGCGAGCGAGCCTAAAGACTATACTATTTTTATTGACTTCTAACACTGAAGCTACTGAAAATAAGGTCAAGTTTTTAAATTTAGCATACAGGGTAAAGGGATTTCAGTGCCATAGTAACAACTCTCTGCAACTGCTTGAATTGAAGGAAAAAACAACAACAACAAAACAATACACGTTATTTAAAAGTTTTCTTTGTGATATTCTTTAGCTAAGTAGTGGTTGTAACACACAATGCTTTGACACAGCTGGACATGCACCTACACAGATTTACCTTTTCGCAGTAGTCTAGTGGACAATGTATTTTCAGGTAAATACTGTGCGCACGGCTTATAACCATGACAAAGAGCGCAAAGACTTACCACCGCCACTAACTCGAATAGAAATGGAAGTCCCTTAATTTGTCAAGTTTTGGTAAACAATTCAATTTTTAGGGTGATACGGGTACTGATCGATAAACCAGAGGATTCTGTTTAGTGCAATTTGGGACGGGGTCGACAACCGAACCAACACAAAAACGCGAGGGTCAAAGTACAAAAATGCCTTACGTACGTCCATACATATATACAAATAAACTAGTGATGTGCTTGAGCACAAATGGCGAGCGAGCCTAAAGACTATACTATTTTTTATATGAATGATTTTGACTTCTAACACTGTAGCTACAGAAAATAAGGTCCAGTTTTTTAATTTCGCATACACGGTAAAGGGATTTCAGTACCATAGTAACAACTCTCTGCAACTGCTTGAATTGAAGGGAAGAAACAACAACAAAACAATACTCGTTATTTAAAAGTTTTCTTTGTGATATTCTTTAGCTAAGTAGTGGTTGTAACACACAATGCTTTGACACAACTGGACATGCACCTACACAGACTTACCTTCGCAGTAGTCTAGTGGACAAAGTAAATACTGTTGCGCATTGACTTACCACCACCACTAACTCGAATAGAAATGGAAGTCCCTTAAGTTTTCAAGTTTTAACTGCACCCGCAAAAGAATTCAAAACGGTAAACAATTCAATTTCTAGGGTGATACGGGTACTGATCGATAAACCAGAGGATTCTGTTTAGTGCAATTTGGGACGGGGTCGAAAACCGAACTAACACAAAAACGCAAGGGTCAAAGTACAAAAATGCCTTACGTACGTCCATACATATATACAAATAAACTAGTGGTGTGCTTGAGCACAAATGGCGAGCGAGCCTGATAGCTAGGTAACATAAAATGTTACTATTTTTAGCTTACTTCATGCAAACACTATAATAGCAGTTATGACATTTGATTTCAGCAAACAAATACAAAATCACTCTCTTACCTGATTAATGGTAACTTTTGTAGTATCAAACATCAGCCATTCTGATAATCTCAATCACCAGTAACTCTTGAACAAGCTCTCAGCTACGATAAAAAATAAACCAGTGTTATTATTTGTAATTTTAGCCAACAAATACGGAATTACTACTTACCTCATTCTTGAGTATTGATAACTTCTGTAATTGAAGTCTGAATTACCTTGAATTCTTGACAACAAGCTCTCACCTACAAAAACAAAAGACAATCAATTTTAGCACACAAATACAAATTTACTTTCTTACCTCATTTTCTTGAGCAGTGGTAGCTTTTGTAGTACCAAATTTGAGCCAATCTGACTATTTGAATTTACCAGTCACTGTTGACTAGCTCTTAGCTACAAAAAAGAAAGGCCAGAGTTAATTTTGCATATTTATTAGCTAACAAATATGGAATTGCGTACTTATCTCAGTTTCCCTCGAGAAGTAGTAGCTTCCATAGCATTAATACTACGGCATTCTGACTGCCAACAGCTCTTGACAACCAACAACCGGTACTTCGTATCCCCCCATAAAACGGCGAAGTTTTGAAATTAAGTCTGGAAAAGGGTCTTCAATGCCATAGTAACCTGTCGAATCAACTTTTTGTGTCTTGAAAACAAGCGTTTTAACAGGAATTTTCTCATACTTTGGAGCTTAAGTATAAAGTAAGGTTTGCTTAATGCTGTAGTTTCAGAATAAACTGGAATCAAGCCTAAATAGCCGTGTTTTTAGGAGAAAAACGTTCTCCGCGCGCGCGTTTAAAGAAGATACGTACCATCCATACATACATACATATATATATATATAACATATACCCGATTTTGCATTATCCACCCCTAATACTGTCTCGCTCGCTACGCTCGCTCGCCAAACTAGTGATGTGCTTGAGCACAAATGGCGAGCTAGCCTAAAAACTATACTATTATGATTTTGACTTCTAACACTTAAGCTACTTAAAATAAGATCCAGTTTTTAAATTTAGCATACAGGGTATAGGTATTTCAGTGCCATAGTAACAACTCTCTGCAACTGCTTGGAAGGAAAAAAACAACAAAAGTAGTGGTTGTAACACACAATGCTTTGACACAACTGGACATGCACCTACACAGACTTACCTTCGCGGTAGTCTAGTGGACAATGTATTTTCAAGTAAATACAGTTGCGCACGGCTTATAACAGTGACAAAGAGCGCATTGACTTACCACCCCCACTAACTCGAATAGAAATGGAAGTCCCTTAAGTTTTCAAGTTTTAACTGCACCCGCAAAAGAATTCAAAACGGTAAACAATTCAATTTCTAGGGTGATACGGGTACTGATCGATAAACCAGAGGATTCTGTTTAGTGCAATTTGGGACGGGGTCGACCACCTAACTAACACAAAAACGATAGGGTCAAAGTACAAAATGACATACGTACGTCCAAACATATATACAAATAAACTAGTGGTGTGCTTGAGCACAAATGGCGAGCGAGCCTGATGTTAGGTAACATAAAACTAAGTATTGTTACTATGTTTTAGCTTAGTTCATGCAAACACTATAAAACAAATACAAAATCACTCTCTTACCTGATTAATGGTAACTTTTGTAGTATCAAACATCAACCATTCTGATAATCTCAATCACCAGTAACTCTTGAACAAGCTCTCAGCTACGATAAAAAAATAAACCAGTGTAATTTTAGCCAACAAATATGGAATTACTACTTATATCATTCTTGAGTATTGATAACTTCTGTCAAATTGAAGTTACTTTGACCATCTGAATTACCTTGAATTCTTGACAACAAGCTCTCACCTACAAATACAAAAACAATCAATTTTAGCACACAAATACAAAATTATTTTCTTACCTCATTTTCTTGAGCAGTGGTAACTTTTGTAGTACCAAATTTGAGCCAATCTGACTATTTGAATTTACCAGTCACTGTTGACTAGCTCTTAGCTACAAAAAAGAAAGGCCAGAGTTAATTTTGCATATTTAGCTAACAAAATGGAATTGCGTACTTATCTCAGCTTCCCTCGAGAAGTAGTAGCTTCCATAGCATTAATACTACGGTATACTGACTACCAACGGCTCTTGACAACCAACAACCGGCACTCCGTATCCCCCCATAAAACGGCGAAGTTTGAAATTAAGTCTGGAAAAGGGTCTTCAATGCCATAGTAACCGGTCGAATCAACTTTTTGTGTCTTGAAAACAAGCGTTTTAGCAGGAATTTTCTCATACTTTGGAGCTTAAGTATAAAGTAAGGTTTGCTTAATGCTGTAGTTTCAGAATAAACTGGAGTCAAGCCTAAATAGCCGTGTTTTTAGGAGGAAAAAGTTCCCCGCGCGCGCGTTTAAAGAGCATACGTACCATCCATACATACATACATATATATATATAACATATACCCGATTTTGCATTATCCACCCCTAATACTGTCTCGCTCGCTTCGCTCGCTCGCCAATAAACATCCCCGATTTTTCATTTTTACCCCTGTAAGTGTCTCTCTCGCTACGCTCGCTCGCCAATAAATAAACTGACATCCCCGATTTTCGATTGTGTTACCCCTGTAAATGTCTCGCTCGCTACGCTCGCCAAATTAAGCAAGCATTTTTTTCTCGCAAGCCTTCCACCAAAATTGCCAGGACTGTAGTAGTTTGTGTAATAGCTTCAGTTCAGTTTTGGTAATTGTAGTTAAAGAATGTAATGGCCTACACTTACATGTCTGTCTTGTTATTAAAACAACGCTTAGGAACACGTTTTACATGGCCTTTAATCGTAAGTAAGCATGCAGCTTAGTTACTTGGCATGCCACCTTTCACCAGGAAGTGCAAACGAATAGAGAGAGTGGATAATGCTTAGATATAAAACACTACTTACAGTTAATGCCTCCACATCCAGCCAGATAAATTGTTAAAGCAATATTGATGTCTTTAAAGGATCAGCTCAAAACACTGATGGATATAAACAGAATAGACAGATCCTACCACTCTTTCTGCAATCACTTGAGGCTATAAACTCAATCATCCCAACTGAATCTTTCACTAGCTGATGATATGTTTGATGACCCAATGACAAATTTGTCACATTCATGACTGATTCCTATCCCAAATCATTGCTGAGGACACTCAAAAATGTGTACACTAAAAAATGTCAGAATATGAAAATAGCTGTATCTTGCCCTTCTGCAGACATTTGTTGTGAATTCCAATGAACTCCACTTAACTTTGATTGACTTCACTTAAGTAGCTAGTTTATGTTCACTCAGGTTTCCATTTGCATTTACATTCACACACATTCCATAGCAGAAACACAATTATCTCACACAGTAATATAACCAACAAGATTCTAGGATTTAGTCAGTTACTATCATTTCTCTTTACTGGAAAATACTGTTGTTGTCCTGGGGAAAAGACTGGACAGCTAGTAGAAGCATTCTACACATTGTCCTCTTTCATCGGGAACATCAAATCACAGAGAATGATTTGTTTGCAGTACCCTCCAAAGGTCAGCAATATAGTCCACCACTAATGAGCTAGGCATGCATTGGTACCTGGCTAAGCATGTATATCTAAGCGTGTTTGTTCGTGATGATCTAGCATGTGCCTTTATAAGAGTATACCAACATCTGAGGGCATTGTTATTGTGTTATCAGACTGTGCCAAGAGTAACATATTACAAGTTGCTACAGTTAATACTCTGTATTTCAACTAATATAGCCATGTTTATTTTACAGTAAACCCTTTTAGCTAGCTGTATTATGATAACTAAATTTTAACATTTCAAATGTTATCTCAAATAGACTGATAATATCATCAAATTGGCTGAACATAAATGAGAGTGGTCTTTATCTCCAGGTGATCTTCATTTGTAGGCATATCTTCATTGGTGGATATCTTCCTCAATGTGCTTACATGTTTTCCTTGAAAAAGATGACTATATATAGGAGTGGTCTTTGTATCCTGGTGTTCTTTATCCTGTAGTTGGTATTCAGTAGTGGTAATCTCGTGCACTGGGCTTACAAAAGTCAAACAAGGTGTAGGCATGTCATAATTTGATGCCACCATATTGATGTTACTGGTCTCATTGTGATCTGTTAACTGAACTGCACTGTATTCTCGATTCATGTTTAGTGAATAATTGTCTAAGTCTAATGCCACAGAATCCGCCATATTGTCACAGGATTTGGATAGGATTAAGCTGGTGTTTACTGGAACTGGTAGAGTGTATAAATCTGGCTCTGACTTTGATTGTTGAATTCTACAAAATGCAGTCAACATTCAGGAATGCATTTATAATTGTATTGTGGGCATAAGTTATTACTTTATCTACAGTGTAACAAGCAATAATATAGTCTATAGATTGAAAGGTATTATTTATTTCAATCATTTGCACAACTGTCCCACTGGTTATATCTTACCTAACTGTCTTTAGTCGTACGCCATTAGGTCCTTTTCTGGCTTTTCTTACTGATGGATGTGAGTTGAAATTCCGGCTTAATCCAATTTGTACATCTTGAATTTGTTTTCTTTCTTTCATATTTTTATAATAGAACACTATAGCTATGATAATAGTGATAGTAAATGCAACAATCCCAAAACTAATCAGTGAAGCAGCAAATATAGCAGCAAGACGTTGGTGACTGTTGTTTCCGTACTTAGGCTTATATGCATCTTCTTTATACATTACTGATGCTTCCGAGATAACTTTATTACCTAATGTTAAAAAGGTATATAAAGTACCACTTTATGCATACAATCAGACTGCAAAGTTTATAGTTTGTATATTGTTGATAAGTATTATAGCCACAATAAAGCCATGAAAATAATTTCTTAAGACATACTTTGATGATTGCATGTACTGAATAATGTACTCAAAAAGTTATCACAGAGCACTGACACTTTATTTAAATATATATATGTAAGTCACACTATTTTGTACTTATAAAACATATAAATCCCTGACAGTGTCTTATTTTACTTTGCTTGCTTGTTCTTTACTTTATATACATACCTGCAAAGGTGTTTTTGCTCTGAGATGGCTCAACAAAATGTTTTAGTTCCATGTCTAGATTCTTCTTTTCTAATGAATAAATAATTGTATGTATGGTTCACAAAAAAAATCAATAATTGCATAGCTCCACCCAAAAAGAAATAAAAGTCACATATAACTAGTGATGTGATGATAGTGAGCTATATTAAATTAGCATACCTTTGTAAGGCTTTGCGATGTTTCTTTCATTGATATTATCGAAATTATCATGATAATGGGAAATTGTTTTCTTAACATCTGCAAGCAACACAAACATTTAAATAACATGTATATCTGCAAGGAAAACAAACATGTGAATAAAATGAATGAAAATGAAAAATATTTTTTAAGTGACTTATATCTTCATGTTAGTACGTGTATTAATCTAGTAGAATTCAGAGTTTTGCTCACTAGTACAATAATGATTGGATTGTAAGTACATAATATTTAATAAATAATTATTACCTGTCTTGGAATGTGTACCATGTGATGTCTTGATAGAATTCTCAAATTTTGTGTGTAAATCTTTTCTTCCTGATAAACCTAATTAAATAAAAAATATAATACTATAAGATACACAGATTGTTGTTCCAGTTGTTTAATTAAAACTTGCTAAGAGAAGACAAAAAAAATCTGCACTTACCTTTGAAAGAATGGGGGAACCTTCTTGACCTTATATTCTTATCGCCAATATTTCTTGCAACCATTTTGTTAATACCTACAATGAAAGCATCATAAAGTGAATGAAAGTGATATATTTGTCATTCTCTACAAAAGCATACATAAATTAGAGAGACAATAAAGTTGCAATGGGTTTAGCAATTTGTAGTTATTACAGACAAACACCTTTCCATATCTGATGCTAGACTGTCTAGCTAAGTCTGAATCGAGTATAACATCTTCAAAGGGCGCACATACCAAATATACATATACAACATATACCTGATTTACAATTGTTCACCCCTAATAGTATCTCACTTCACTTGCTCGATAATAATATAGAAACATGCCGAAATAGTGAGTTAATCTCATGTCTAATCTAATAATGTGTAATAATGTGTACCTAATACGATGCTTGCTCGCTTCACTCTACAAAGAATAATTGTATTTTAATTATAATTAATACCTGTCTTGTAACGTGTACCATGCGTTAACTTGTCCGAATTCTTCAATTTTTCTTCTGAATATTTTCTTCCAAAGAAACCTAAGACAAGAAATATACCGCTGGAAGTCATTTATATCATTAAACAAAATGAATAAAAAACAAACTATTCTAGAAATGACTACGATGATATCTTGAAATTTTATTTGTATTTGAGTAGGCGAATGAGTTAGCCTATACTTTTCAGCTAGTGAACAAGCTAGCTCAAACCTACTTCAGAGAACAATTTAAAAAATATTGTAAGATTAAAATTACATATATATATTATAATTACTGCAAGTATATATTTAATAATAACCAACTCTTAAACAATTGCTTCACTTAACTTGATACCAAATTAAACATCCTCGATATTGTCACATGTTTCACTCTCTCACCATTCATGTTACTAGTCATTCATGCTCTACCAGGAAGAGAAGCTTAGGGTGAATGGTTCTTTCCTGCTTATCTCTTTCTTTATTGCTTCATGTCAATACAATATTCTGTGCTCAGACTTTTGAAGAATAAACTCAGTGGCTATCAATGTATTATTTGATACTTTCTTATTAACACAAATTTGTACCTCTGGTATAGTTTCACACTTGATTTGCTCACTCGCCTACAAAGTGTTTTGGGTACAAATTAATAGTCCCACAAACAGACTATAAGCTTAATGTAAACTACAATTGAACAGCTCTACATCCAACGAGTTCTTTACTAACAGAGAAGTTTGACGATTAGTAACATACTCTGAGTTGATTTTTATAATGCATGCAGTATGTTACTATAGTATTTTAATGGCCCTGATAGTGACTCAATTTCTTGTATAAACAACATATCATAGTATCGTATAACTTCATACTAGTATACCCAATAGGGACATTTGCTCAGTGTACTCCTGATTTCATTATATTTTATTTTTTATTATAAAATTAGTACCTGTCTTGTAACGTGTACCATGTGATAATTTGATGGAATTCTTAAGATTTTCGTCCAAATCATTTGTTCCTAAGGAACCTAAGTGACAAAGAGTATACAATTATATTATATTTTAGATAAAGTATGTATATATATTATAATGGCACAAATTAACTTCACTTTCAGTAGCTAAAATTTTTAATAACTTCAAATTATTTGAGGCTACAAACTCATCACCAGATGTATTTGGCTCACCTTTGAAATACTGGGTGAACTTTCTTGACCTTATAGTATTATCACCAATATTCCTAGCAACAATTTTCTTAATATCTAAAAGATTGCAACATTGGAATGTAAATTGAAATGTTTGTCATTCTCTATAATAGCAAACATGATTTAGAGAGAACTGTTGTATGGGTTTAATACTTTAGTTATCATTGTACTTTGTTTCAACTATAACCACATTTCTCTAAGATAATTCCACATACAAAAACTTTATAAGTTTATTTTGATATTATTAATTTTGGATATGATCGCTGTTATGTCTTAAAGATCCCTAGCTATATGTTTGTTCACGATGTAGTGTAAATCAGTAAATTTGAACTCAGTGTTGCTTAATATCCTGTTATATATTTTTTTATACTTTATTACATCCTCAGAATCTGGTGACTCAGGTAATAATTGAATTGACCACAGCAACATTTCACTCACATTCAGATTAAAAGAGCACCAGATCTTAAGGTATACAATAGAATGTTTAAAGGATTTATATCTAGCATACCTGATTCCTGAGGTGTTACAATATCTGAAATAGTTTTCTTGCCGAAACTAAGTTTTATCAAATGAGTTATGAAGTTTTTTGACAAATGAAGAATGTATGATATCACTGTGTTCATGATAGGATAAAGAGAGCTAAGTTTGTAGTTTTCACTGGTGTTGGTAGGTTTGTTGAATACAGTACTGCGTGTTGATCCCGACGGATTCCAATTCCAATCTAAATGGTAATTGATGGCAGAGTCTCCCAAAAAACTTGTGTATACTGCATGCATTACAGAGCTGTTAATAAACTCAGTAACATCCAAGTTGTTGACAGCTAAATGATTGTTACATAAAATGAAGTTCTGCATTTACGAATTTATCCAGCTTACTGATATTTAGAAGGAGTAGATTGTTGTTGGTGTAAGTTCCTAGAGAAATCTTGCAGCTGTACTTTGATGAAACCGGAATTTTAAAATTACTGATATTGACATAAAATTGTGTGTCATCAACTATTGGATTCATGTCAGTGATGATATCTTTATCTCTATCTAAGTTAACCGTTGTTTTGAACCAAAGTTCACCATTTTTACCTCCACAATACAGGTCTAATTCTGAGGAGTAGGGAAGGGGTAAAGTTCCAAGCAAATGCTTCAGAACTTGCTCAATATTTTCTTTCCATTGACTGGAAAGTTGTGCTGAAGAAATAAAATCAATAATTATATGATAGCTATAGTTAACTTATGCAGTTCATTAACTTACACGTATTAATAACCAACGTCAATATCAACAATAACTTAATAGCAACCATGACCGAATGTTCTCGCTAATACCAGAACGCCCGATGAGTTCCAGCGTCCACAACTCTCCCTTTATATGCCAATTTTAGTAATCTGTGGTGCGCACGCAACCAACATTACCTTTATGTGACAGGGTTTGGAAATACCTGCCTTAACGTGTCCACCTCTTAAGAATTTAGCTATATTTAATTTCAATATTTTATTGGTCAAGGTGTCACTTTATTCTTCCATATGTATTATTGGACACCACATCTATAGTTTTTCAATACAGTTACTAAGGCTAGGGGGCGCGGCTTATAGTCCGCATACTTTTATCTAGAGTCTCCACAAGGCTACGAACTGATCCAGTAGATGGTGGATTAAAAGAATTCTAGAAGTGGTGAATGCGCTGATAAAGTAGGAGGTTTGAATTCTTTATTTTTCCTGTGTAAGTGAATAAACTGTCTCAGCTGCGCTTCGTTCTGAGTCAACCGGTATGAGTAGCCAGCCTTATAGCTAGTGTGAGTTCTAGAGCTTGACAGATCTTACAACGGCGTCAGAATTAATTATAGCTAAAAGTTATTCATTTCTATCATAGAAATTTAATTGACTCGGTGGATGATTTCCCAATAATAGTGTAGCTATTAAAACTTACGTACAATAGCTACGATAATCCATACTACTATAAAAATGCTTAACATTACTGTATTTTTCGGAAACAGCTGAATAGAAAATAGTTCGAATTGTGTATATTGTGAGGGAAGCTAGTGGGTAGCGGTTTAGATGCTTACTAATATTGTAAATCACCACTTTTGCAAGCCATGATTTTGGTAGTAATTGCTAGTATTTCTTGTCTAACTGGAGCTGAACCAGGTAGGTAGCTTTAGAATAAAAAAATTGTATGTTTGTTTTATTTGTAGCTAATTATAGTATTGAGGTTGACTCCATCGGATCCACTGGTCATACCTGAGCTGACTCCCACTAATGTGTCTTGTACCACTACTGGATCTTTTACCAGATGGATAATTTTTGATGAGAATAATGTAACTATAAGTAAACACACAAAGTTAAGCATGAACAAGAGGAAGTATGCAGAAGGATTTACAGCCATTCAATACACGGATCAATCATCTTTACTCATCAGCACATCTAGCCCTGGTTTGTATTGTGTTCATTGCATTGTTGTGTCAGAAGATGGCAACTTCAGAAACATGTCAATAAAGTTGACACTTTATGGTACGTTCAAATATATACCATTGCTTCAATATACCATTATCTAATTAAACTTTAACAAATAGAGGGAAGACAATAAGTAATTGAAAGTAGTAAAGCTGATGACAAAAAAATACACTTAATTTTTTTTCAATTTCCATTCTAGTCCTAAAAAATTTAAGGCAAGTGTATTTTTTTTGTTTGCTTTAGATGTACCAGATTCTGCTTTATGTCCATCAAGGCAGATGATATGCTCATGGACGTAGCATGGAGCTATCCAAGAATAGAAAGAATTGTAGTTACTTTCCATTTATCTCTTATATTTTCAAAGCCGAGTGAACTACTTAATACTACTGCAGTTATACACAATAAGAAGTACTTCCATATTATTCTAGAGGGTAATGAGTCATGTGATCCCTTTACTTTATGTATAACTGGTGTGGGTCCGGTCTGCTGGCAGGCCGCAGATTCGCCACAGTTTCTGGGGACAGCTTATATTGCGCTGCCACCAGAATTCAGCAAGAGGCTTGAGACCTCACTTTGAGTATTTCCTTAGACTACTCTGTAAACTGAACTAAAGTACAACACGTGGCGAGAGGACTTATGAGACGAGTCCTCTCGCAAAACTGACCAATCACAATGCCACAACGGACTACTGCAGATGACCTGCGCACACAATGACTGCGCACACGATGACTACTCACACACAACTACTCCGAATGATGCACAACATAAACATAATTCTAAATGACACGCATGCATAACAATTCCAATGATGCACAACATAAACATAATTCTAAATGACACGCATGCATAACAATTCCATGTTCTTCCTCTCTCTAGCTCCTTCTTCTCATGTGGGCTGGCCCACATCTCCCCCCTCCTCCATTAAAAGACTGGTGTCACCGGACTCGCTCTCTCCGTGACATCTGCTCAGCTCGTCAGCAACAACGTTCAAGGCACCAGGTCTGTACACTACCGCGAGCTGGAATTCTGCCAGCTTCAGGGCCCATCCGTACACCCGTCTGTTACGCTGCTTCCCGGAAGTCAGCCACTGAAGTCCCTTATGATCTGAAAACACTTTGAACACCTTTCCATACAGATAAAACGCAAAATGGTTGACAGCTTCAAACAATGCCAACCCTTCCAACTCCTGGGCACTATATTGTGCCTGAGCTCCCTTCAGCTGTCGTGAGAAGAAAGCCACTGGTCTCCACTCCCCCTCACGATGCACCGACAGCACTGCTCCTATCCCCGAAGCACTCGCGTCGCACTCTAGACTGAAAGTATCATCCTCACAGGGAACACATAAACGCACATGATCACATAATGATTTGCACAACTTACGAAACCCATCCAGCATGACGCTCGTCCACCCCACCTCCCCAGGCGAAGTCTTTGCCGTGTGTGGCGACAGGAGAGAAGACTCCCTATGGAAACTTCGAATAAACCGTCTATAATAGACAATCAGCCCAAGGAATGCACGTAACTGTTTCCTTGTCCTTGGAACTGGATGCTCCCTGATCGCCACAATTCTTGCCTCCGGCACACTCATATAACCATCACCAATCACATGTCCTAAGAATTTCAACCATCTCTTCCCAAACGCACACTTACTCCGTTTGCAGGTAAGACCTGCCTCCCTCAACACTTCTAACAGCCGCCTCAGGTGCCTAACATGCACCTCCCAATTCTCTGACACAACCAAGATATCATCGATATAAACCTTCGCATAATCCTCACAACCACTAAGAACACAATCCATGAGACGTTGGAAGACTGACGGAGCGTTACATAGTCCGAACGGCATCCGTCTATATTGAAATTTACCGAACGGACAGCTGAAACTCGTCTTCTCCCGATCTTTCTCCACCACCTCCACCTGGTGAAACCCCTTAGCCAGGTCCACCTTGGACAGTACCTTCCCACTGCCCACCCTTTCAAGCATCTCTTCCAAGCCAGGGATGTAATAAGGCTCCTTAACCGTTACCTCATTGAGCCTGCGATAGTCCACGCACAGCCTTATACCTCCTCCCTGCTTCTTTACTAGCACCAACGGTGATGACCAGCAACTCTCACTCCTTTCAATGATGCCACTCTCCAGCAAACTGTCGATTTCGGCCCTCACCGAGTCCCTAATACCCATGGGTACTGAGTACGGAGACTGACTAATGGGCCCCTGATCGCCCGTCTCTATTGACATCCTAACTCTATCTGTGTATCCAGGCACCTCGGAAAACACATCTCCAAACTCCCTCATGATCTCTTCTAACTCTTGCTCAGCAAACCCTTCACAGTCATCCCTCAACTTACTCCTCTCTCGAATTTCTTCCTCCAACACCACATCTAACCTATTAACTTCTTCTCTCTCCTTGAACTTCTTAATACAGTTGACATGCACAACCTTGGCATGCGTCTCTTTACCAACCTTCCCAATCTTATAATTGACCTCCCCTTTTTCTCCAATACCTTGAATGGACCTTCCCAGGAGTCAGCCAACTTGCATGACATCCCGGGAATCTGATACAGAACCACCTCCCCTACCTCAAACTCCCTAACCTTGCTTCCTCTATTGTGATACCTCATCCTCCCCTCCTTACTCTTGCTCATCTTTAGGGCTGCACAATCCCTCATCCTCTCCAGCCTGTCCATCAGTCCTGCGACCCAGTCACACACACTTCTCTCCGTCCCTTCCAGTTCATAGATACCGTGGTATAGAGCATCTAATGGGGTCCTCACCCGGAACCCGAACACCATGTCAAAAGGGCTGAAACCACTGTCGCTATGCGGCATCTGTCTCAGAACATACAAAGCTAGAGGAACCTGCGCTACCCAATCCTCCTTCTCCTCGATACACCTACCCAATACACTCTTGAGGGTCCCGTGCATCCTCTCCACCATGCCATTAGTCTGCGGGTGATACGGAGAAGTCCTGAGTTTGTCTATTCCCAGCAACCGGCAAGCTGACGTACCACCCTACCACAGAACTGCGTCCCCTGGTCCGATAACATTACTTCAGGTATGGCAGTCCTGGAAAAGATACACCAAAGTCCATCGGCGACGGACTTGGCAGTCACACTTCGGAGAGCCACAGCCTCCGGCCACCTAGTTGCCATACAAACATAAGTTAGTAGGAACCGACACCCCCCTTTACCCTTGGGCAGTGGTCCCACCAAATCCACGGCCACACTCTCGAAAGGCTCTGTCAGAATGGGCCTCTCCACCGCCGGAGCCTTCCTCGGCTTGCTCTTGTTCTTCACTTGGCATACTTTGCAACTTTGGCAGTACTCTAAGATCTCCTTTGCCATCCCCGGCCAAAGGAAGTACCTACCCACCAGACGGGCTACCTTCTCCCCGCCCAGATGGCCACTTCTTTCATGCGCCATCTTTAAAATCCTTCCCCTAAATTCTCTCGGCACCACTATGACATCCACAAATTCCTCCCACGACACATACATTCCCTTCAACAATAAACCCTTATCCCACTTGAATCCACGCTCTTCTCTCTCTCCTAATTCTCTCCATGTTCTCAAGCTCTCGTCAGACCTCACACACTGACGGAACTCGCCCCCATCTGACCCTTCCCTCATAGGTCCCACTTCCCCAGCCAACTTGCTGAGTTCGGATTCTGAGCTATCAACAGACACAGAGTCCAGGTTCTTGGCGATCCCCGCCACCTCGTCCTCGCTCCCTTCCACACTCTCCCTCAAGCTCTCTTCCATCGTTCCTTCCTCTACCTGATCATCCAAAGTCTCCAACTCATCTCCCAAGTCCTCTGGGACAGACTCCTCTATTGTGCACCACAGCTCTTCCACCTCCGCATCATCGTCACACTTATCCAACTCTGCTTCCGCCTTGGCCTGACTCCGTGTCAGCACCTTAACTTCAGCATCTACCCCCTCCTTCTCATCCCTATAGCTGGTTATAGCTTGGGTGTATGCCTGCACCTCGCATGCATCCGTCATATTCATTGGCACAATACTGATGACTCCCTCTTCCTGCCTCTCGTCTACCATGGCTATGTGCGAGCGTACTAATCCTCCTACCTCATAGGACACGACTGTGCTCCTGTGTACTTGTTTATTCCCATGCACGTCACCCACATGTACTTCACCGTAGTCTCTATAGCTATCACCCAGCAGAGCTCTGGGGACTACACCAATGCTAGCCCCTGAGTCCACAAGCACCTGGCAAGGAACTCCGTTCACTGACCCCCATGCAACATCATCCTTTCTTCCCTCGACCATTAACTTTGCCACTTTCCCGCCTTCCTTTTTAACACTTGCTCCGATCTTCTTATTTGGGCATTCAGGGCTCCTGTGACCCTGCTTACCGCAGGTATAGCAGGTCACAGAGCGAGCTTCTGCCGGCTTCCTGTTGGTGTCAAACCACCGTCCTTTCTGGCAATCAGCAGCCCGATGCCCCTTAGCACCGCAAGAAAAACATGTTACTACATTGAAACCCGCACCCTCTCTCCTTTCTATCTTCATTGCTGGCCTATCTCCTTCCCAGTCACCCATTCTTGGTTTGTAGAAATTACCTCCCTGTCTCCCCGACATCCAGGTCTCCCATGCATTCCTTAAGTCCTCCGCACTCCCAATCTCTTTCCCCTCCAAATACACTCTCCCAGCCTGTGGCATCACTCTCCTAGTGAATGCCGTTGCCAGTGCCACCACGCACTGCTCAAATGTTGTACAACCCTGCAACACTCCCCTACAGATCCTAAGTATCTGCTCGTAGATCTCTCCCGCCGACTTCTGCTTGACTGACTCACCCGTCACCTCAAACAGCTGATGTCCGTAGGTGAGTGAGGTTTCACCCACAGACTTCAACAGAACTCTCTTGAGCTCCTCATACCCTGTGTCTTCCTCCCGTATGCTACTGACCCGAGCACACAACCTCTCCGGCAGCCTGGGAAATAGTTTCTCTGACCACCCAGCCTCCTCAACCTCTGACTCTCTCATCACCCTCTTGAATTTGTTTAAATAATCAACCAACTCTGTACCCTCCTTGTATGAACCCATAGACTTAAACTTCTCCTGTAATAACTCTCTTCTGTCCCTCCTAAGGCTCTCCTCTCGCCTTCGGACTTCTTCTTGCTCCCTCCGTTCTCTAAATTCCCGATCTCTACCCCTTTCAGCTTCTCTACGCTGCTCCTCCTCAACCCTTCTACGTTCACTCTACTCGGCCGTTGCCTTTCAGCCTCTTCTGTTCTAATTCTCTCATACTCCCTGCGTCTCTCCTCTTCTTCCCTCCTACGTTCCCTATCCTCTGCCCTGTTCCTCTCCTCCTTCTCCATCATGTATTTCAACAAAACCCCCAATTCGCTCTCTTCTCTTCTAGCCATCCCTTCGACCCCAAGGTTCTCTTTTTTTCCAACAACTTCTGACTCAGATTCACTACCAGACCCAACTGTACCACTCACACCGTCGTCCAGATCCTCCTCCCTGACAAGCCTAGCCTCCAACGGCCTTGCTGGGTACGGTGATCTTTTGCTGATTCCTGGCTTTTTCGACGGTTTTTACTCAGAATCCTCAGGCGGCAACCTCCTGCTCGGTTTCTTCTTAGTCGCCACGGCTCCAACCTCTGACCTGGGGGGATGAGTGTCCTCGCCTCTCTGCTGGTGAGCCGTACAAAAAAAACGCAAACAACAGATAATAAAACTCAACCGAAAGGAACAGTTTACAACTCGAAAGAATGCAACACCAAAAAAATAATAATAAGGGATGGGAAATACACACAAAGTCAACACAGAACTGTTAAGGATGACTCCCTGTTCAGCCTGAGTGTTTTTTCGCTGCCGAAGCACGTCGGAATGAAGTAACCACGACCTAAGTCTGGAACTGCGATGTCTCACTGCCGCTGTCGCCCAGTGATGTGCTGTAGCCCCCCGCAGCCTAAGCCCGAGTGCCCTGATATTTGTCTCCTCTGTCTGCCTAAGCCCAGAGAACGGAGCTCCACAGCCGAAGCTTGGATGCTGTGGTACTCCTCGGGAGTGTCCTCCTCTGAAGTCAAGTCAGACGCAGATGGAACGAATTCCGCCTCGCCCTAGTAGACTGATCTTCGTCTTCTTCCCCGCAAACGAGTTCACGGTGAGTTCGAGTGGTCTGCTTCTAGGGAATGCCTTCCTGTCGAAAATCCCACCGCTGCCACCAGTTTCTGTGGGTCCGGTCTGCTGGCAGGCCGCGGATTCGCCACAGTTTCTGGGGACAGCTTATATTGCGCTGCCACCAGAATTCAGCAAGAGGCTTGAGACCTCACTTTGAGTATTTCCTTAGACTACTCTGTAAACTGAACTAAAGTACAACACGTGGCGAGAGGACTTATGAGACGAGTCCTCTCGCAAAACTGACCAATCACAATGCCACAACGGACTACTGCAGATGACCTGCGCACACAATGACTGCGCACACGATGACTACTCACACACAACTACTCCGAATGATGCACAACATAAACATAATTCTAAATGACACGCATGCATAACAATTCCAATGATGCACAACATAAACATTATTCTAAATGACACGCATGCATAACAATTCCATGTTCTTCCTCTCTCTAGCTCCTTCTCCTCATGTGGGCTAGCCCACAACTGGTAATGCAAAACATCATGTATTAATGGATCACTACCTTATGTACCTTAAGAAGATACGATTAGATATAGTTTGTCATCAAGTCAAGGAAGTTACATATTATCAGTTTCAATTAAAGTAAGTAATAAACTAACTCATGCTGTAGCCTAGTACTGGGTTTATAATACATTTCTATAACTAATCGGTCTATCTGATTGATAGCTCTATTGAAATGAAGCTATTTTAACTTTGACATTATTAAATAGTTTGCATGGAGAAGGTTACAGTGTATTCCATACTATTTGTCTGTTTGTCTGTCTGTTAGTCATGTCTGACTTAAAGATCACTGACATACATTTTTTTAGGTGAGTGGTGAGTAGTGTGGTAATTTCTTCATAGGCAAAAAGAGTACATATGACTGCTGTGATCTTTGAAAAAATTACAGAACTTCAGTTTATCTTGATATAATCAGAAAGATTTGTAGTTTCTGGTACAGGAATGGAAAGGAAGTAGCATATCTGATAGAATGGGGCTGGGAAAAGTGTGAAGGAAGAGTAATTTACTGGCATATAAACTGCTGCATTATGTTTGCTGAAAACTGAAGCTGTTCTGTATAGTAGCACTGACGGTTTGTTCACACTTTCGATGCTTTAACTGAATTAATTAGAACCAGAATATTTGTTTCGTTATAGAGACCTCTATGTCTACAAAATTCATAAGTTACTACATTCTTCAAGTTATTAATTCAAAAACACTTATAAATATGTCATCTGTGGAAACACCAGCGAACAACTGTTCTATTATCTCAATTGGAAATTTAACAGAAAAGACTTCCTATCAAACTGTTGTCAATAAATACGTATTGAGTGCGAAAAATTCAGTTGGGAAATATTTGTTAGATTAAGTTGATGTTGCATACCAGAAGGTTAAACGTAATTTTAAGCAATTTTTAATGTTTGCATGAAAAAATTGCAGGTTTATTTATCAAGTAACATGATTTCATTTTTTATAGTTTAGAATAATGCCAAATAACCGTTTACAGTCACTGGACTATTAAAAGGCTTCTACAATACTTTTATGATCATGTAGGAGTAATTGTATGCAGGCTACATGTATTTGAAAAGTGAAGGAGCTATTGCTCATGGGAAGCATTTCAATTTGATTCACTTTGGTCATTCCCTCTTATTTTATGGCTATGTTTATTTTGATTTTTTTATCTGGCTTTACTTTGATTGTTAGCACTTAACTATTTCCAAAATTGTATTTTCAGGCATCAATAGTTATAAATGGCTACACCCACTGTGTATGTGACAAAGTGTGAAACTCAAGCACCACAAAGTCTTAACTAGCTTAGTAGGTTTTTATTTCTAAAAAATGTAATGTTAAAAAAAAACTCAATTAGTAACATACAACTTGCCATTCATAAGATCTGCCACTGGAAGAAAAGTGGAATTTCCTGCTATAGGAAAGGTTAAGTATAGCTATCTCACAGATCACATGTCCTTCACATTTCCAACTTCAGGACAGATGAGCTGGTGGTAACCATTTCTGGTACTGTATAGGGCGTACTTTCCTTCACTATTTCCTGAACATATCCTTGACATAAACTGCACTATTTCCTTTACATGCCACATGGTTTGTACTGCATATATCATATCACATTTCCTTCATATTTCCTGAATTAAAACTGAACTATTCCTGTACATTCTAGGTAGCTGTCTGTGCGAAAATGTGCAGCTTTCCTTTAGATTTCCTGTACTCAAAAACTGCACTTTTTATGCACCTTTCCTACACAAAGCAACTATTCTTCACACACCTTTCCTGCAGCAATCCTGAAGTTAAACTGCACTTTTTGTGCAACCTGTTCTACACAAATCCTGTACCTTCAAAATTTATCCATTGTTACCAGAATATGAATAAATAATTATGACCATGTACAAATAAATGAAAAAAATGATGCATCAGACAAGTTCCTGAACTTTGGCTCCATCTCTGCAATATCTCAAGTTCATCTCTGCAACCTCTTTAGTTCATTCCTGCATTAACAAAGAAACAAGGTAATGAACTCAACCGTAATACTTCAAACACGGTGATCAATGACTTGTACAAATTACAATCCTACATCCACATATCCAATAACACTTAAAGAATCACCTAGATATCACTAATTAGCGTTTTCATACTTACTCAATAAAATTTAACAACACCGCGCTCTCTACTTGCTGTCTGTCGCAGCCTGTAAATCAGTCTAGTAAGATCACACAAGGCAGAAATTAGCTTAATCTTCACTGTGCCCACTACCGCGTGTACGGCACGCATATTGTGTTGATACCCTTTACCACCACTTCTCTTCTAACACTCCTGATTATTGAGGTAAAAGGTCGATAGTGCTAGGTTTCAAACTCGAAATTGGTAAAGGGTTTAATTTTAAAACACCAGATCAGAAATGGTAAAGGGTTGCTAATACCACAGAAGTTCTCTACAGCAAGAGTGATAATACGCCTGTGTATCTCCTCTTCTGGTTCTGTTCTTACTGGCGTTCATGGATTTTTACGGTGAGTGAAAACACAACTGGTACCTTATAGTGTACTCTGTTGTTGTCCGCACTAGACTAAAGCGGTGTAAAACTGAACAACCGTATTGGTCAATTCAAAGACTGGTATTTCTTCAGTAGTGCCTCAAGTAGCATAGGGCAAGTATGTTAGTACCCTTCTCTCATTTTTGTTTTGCAGTTTCTAATAAGCCCATTAGCTACTGAATCAAATTTCTGTGGTCTTCATTGTTGCACCATAACTGTATTGTACTTGCTAGTGAGGAATTTTTAATGAAAACTATGAGCCATTTTTCTTTTGAAATTAATATATACAATAATATATAATATATTCAACAGTTGATGTCTCTTTAACTAAGCTTTACTGTATGAGAAATAGTGTTGACAGTACTTGGTGCCCTGTTGTCATTCTGGTTGGTCTATCAATTTACCTAAATTGTGCCCCTCTGTCTCGACATGTCGAGGGGGAGGGGGGGCGGGGAGAGAGAGAGAAGAGATTTGACTTCAGAGTGGAGTTCATCACTGGAACGGAGTTTGGGACAGGTGAACACTAGTGAAGGGAATTTAACATATGTGGAGTGTCCCTAGAACAGAACCTCCCACCTTACTGATTCATCCATATTTTTACGGAAATTGCTGATTCAACACTGATTGCCCCCTGAAATTTTGAAAATGTTAGACCTTGAAATTTTACTCTTGATAATATACCCTGATGAAGGTATAAATTTTGAACAACTACTTATGCACTACTAAAGTAGCCTGGCTACAAAATATCTAATGTATGAATGTGTTATGGAATGTAATAATGCAGAGCACAAACTCCAATCTAAGGATCTTGAGTTTAATTGAACTGTATTTAAGCTAATTTTACTTGTGACTCTCTGTATGTAGGGTTGTGAAGTAGGAGGTGAAACCCAACTCCACAGGGTCAACACATGTCCAAAAGTATCATTAAAAGAAGACTCGGTGTTCCTCCGTGAAGAGTGTGCTAATAGCTACTCTTGGACTTCAATATAAGAGGTGAGGAACTCCTGAATAACTTTTAACCTACACTAATAAGAAAAGAGGCTTTTTACCTTTTATTCAAGGTAAATTATATATATACATTACTCTAGTGACTAACTCATACATATTTTCATTTAATGTACAGTTAGACAACCTGAAATATATAGGGTGCGATGGAAAAATTTGGGCTCTAGTCACTTTACGAGCAATTCGTTGAAATCCTGTATATCGATGCACAAATAACACACACACAATACTCAAAAATTAATGCACCCATTTGTTTTTAATAGTACATGTCTATACAGGCTTCTGATAAGAAGTGAAATTTTAACAGACATGATGTCCTCTCAATATTAAATTTGAGAGGAGAAATGCTATTTTGGTCAGCCGGCCGTGTAATTTGTGGTACACATATCAAAACCCACCCTACGGGAATGTCAAATCATTCAACGTAAATGAATTATAAAAAAAAAACGGGCTAACGTCATAATGTGGGCGTGGTACAAAAAATAAGTATGGAGGTCAAGGACGCTCTACCCAGTGATCTACCAATAGCGCTGCGACGGGCAAAAAGGCAAAGAGAAGAAGTTAATTACAAGGAAGAAAGCTTTATAAAGCTTCCAAAATCTGACCGCATCCAGCAAAAAACTAAGCTGTACCCTGTTACCGTACAAGAGGAGAAGTCTGAGGGAGACAGAGCCATGGTCAAAATACATTACGTTGGATACTCTAGTGAATGGGATGAATGGCGTTATGAAGGAGAACTGGAAAGCTTAAATGAAGAAAATGCAGATACTTCCCCCTACCAGCAAGGTAGTTCTATTATTTCTCCCTACCAGCCATATAGCATTTACAATGCTTTACGTGTGAAAATCAAGTGTGCTCTCAACTGTGGTCAAAAAGTATCACCAATTATTAAGATAAGCATGCCCTTTGACTTAATTCAATTTAATGGTGGACTTAAGACTGTTGGAATTCCTTCAAAGATGGTCTGCAACATTCAGCACTACGGAATAAAACATTACCAGGACTTAGACCCTTTCCTTGGCAGCTTCTGGCATTACAGAGGACTCAACGTCAATGGGGACTATGGTTATGTACAGTTAGATACAGTGAGCTTCTATTTACGTAAATCCAGAAGCCTGGTTGAATATTTCCCACCTAGCAGTGATAGTCAGCCACCTTCAAAAACTATTACACACACTGGACACACTTTATCATTTTCTTTTGTATGTAAATATGGCATAGGATCAACATTTGGAAAAGACAAACAATTTTTGTTTAAAACATTATTATACTATTATATAATACCAAAATTTTGCTTTGTTAAAATTAATTTTAAAAAAATGAGAATGCATTGGGGCAAGTACATTATTTATTGACCAGCAGACTCTCAAAGGTGAAAATATATACAAAATTTTGCATTGTTAATGTATAGTGGGGCAAGTACGTTTGTTGTGACCAGCAGACTTACAAAAACTGCACTTCTGTACTTGTTTGCTTCTCTGGTATCCATATTCCAATTCTTCTATGCGGTTTCTTTTTCCCAAAAGTTGTTTAAGAGCTTCAAATTCTCGATGATTGGTTGAGTGCTGATAGTGGATGGTTGTGATATCATTTAGCTTTTCAAGCCCCTGTTGTGAAAATGTGACTATATTTCCATGCAAGCTAAGGAACTGATGTACATGCATTGCAAATGCATGCATATAAGGTGTTACATCTTTACTCTGGTATACAGAGGTAAAAAGCTTAACCCAGGCTTTAGCAGATTGTTCAAAATCGACTGCATTGTGACAACTAGAATGTCCAAGTGATGCCATAAGCTTGAAGAAATCATTCCATAACTTTTGCAGTGTCTCTTTACTTTGTAAGTCGGGAAATGCTGCAGGAATATTAATGCCATTAAAAAATCTCATTTTCTCAGGGCCAGTCAAATCTCTCCATGTCAACTTTTTTGTTTCTTTGTCGGTAAACCACCTGAATCGAATTTTACAATTGTTTAGCACATCAACATAGGCATCAAGATTTCTTTTGTTTTGATTTGTCGCATCCAATGTACGCAGATCCCTTATAAGTAAATTTATCAGAACATCTGCTATCCTCAAAAACAAATGAAGTGAATCAATAACTACCTGGTGTAGTGGTATAAAAGAAAATAATGGTGAATTACAACAATTAAAGCGATTCTTGTTTGATTTAGCAAGCTTTGCTTTTTCATTAATCTCAGCGATTGTTCTTGCTCCCTTTTCTTGATCCAGCAATGACCAAGTCATGCTCATATCCCATCTTTTATCCTTGGGACACTTGCACCAAATACATGCATGATTTGAAGTAGCTGATTCCAAACCACATACAAGAGCTAGAAATTTCCAGTCACCTCCGAGAAAATATTGTAAGTGATAAATATTTCCATCAACACTCACTGAATTTAAATTGCTAGCTTCTTCGATGACATCTTTTAGTGCAGTTGCTAAATCATTATAATTTTCTGATACTTTTAAAATTGCTATTGTATGGTTTCCTTTTGCTGAACAACAGTCTCGATCATCCAAAAGAGTGAAAGCAAAATTTACAACTGTAAAACCTCTAGCAATTTGAGTACCATCTCCAGTAAGTTTAATTCGAATAGTTTCTGGAAGTAGTTTATCAGATGCCTTGTATTGCTTAGCTAGTTGAGATATACAAAAAATCAGCCTGCTCTGTAAACTTTGCTGTACTCCAACAGTTCCACTTGGGGTTTCACAAATTTCAAATTTGGAATTCATTTCATATGCCAGTTTCTTTACTCTGTTAGAACTAGGAAGATTAGACACTACACTGAGCTCATGGAATGCCTCGTTAGATATGCAATATCTATCCTTTATGAAAAGAGCAGACTGGGGACTCACAGGTGTAGGAGAAATATTTTCCTTGCCAGAATAGGTACCATTTGTAACATCCAGTATATCACACTTGTATGTATCCTTATTTTTAAGTTCTACAAAACGTGGTTCGAATCCTTCATCCTCACAAAAACTTAGAGCACCTTGTACTTTTGCTGCAAGCCTTTGTTGGCGATTGTATTGCTGCTGTCTACTACACTGAGGCCATGACTTTAAAGACAATCCCCTCATATTGCTAGAGTGCCCAGTTCTCAGCTGTGCGATGGCTTTTGATTGCTCTTTTGTTGTTTTTTCAAGCTTTTTTACTTCTTTTTCCAGCCTTCTTCTTTTTGTAAGTTCAGTATTTAATTGAGTTTCTGCATTTCGCTTTCTTTTCAATATATACTTGTAGGCACTTCAGTTTCAAGAACTTCGAACTTCCAAGTAGAATCGGGACCATCCTTCCATCTAGCCAATAACTTTTTGCGCTGAATACCTCCAAGCTTAGACAAAGCCTTACCCATTCTCCACAGTTTTGATCTAATTGCATGCCGAATAGGATCTGTTATTTGGATAGGTAAATCATACTGCTGAAACAGCTTTATAATCACTCTTTCATAAAGTAATTCAGTAGCTGTAAAGTATTCTGCAGATACATAGGCACTTTTGTCTCCTGACAAATCAAAACAAGGAATTCCAGTTTTTCCTGGGTGTGAAATGCTCCATAAATAATAGCTAAATAGAGAAGAAAATATTTAAGTCAATAACTACTTGAATTATGTAACAATTTTTAACATAGGAATCATTTCATTGCTAAACAACTATTAATACCTACAAAACAACTTACTTGTTAATCATATAAGCCCTAGCCATACTATATAGAAGCAAACACGCTTAATAAACACCCGTGAAAACTAACTCAACTGTACCGCTACGGGTATCAAAAAACAGCTGAAGACTAGCTCTTTTTAGTGCTACCCGTATTGAAAGGGGTTATCCCTTACTTTCGATGATGTAAGCCGTTTATTTGCAGTGTTTGCTGAGCAAGCACCAAGTCCGTTGAATTTTTAATGAGCGATCCATTAAGTGAGGTGAAGAAAAACGCAAAAAGCGGTAGTATAGAAGAAAGGTCAGTGGTTGAGTTTGGTATCATCATGAAGCACAGGGACTGAAGATTACAAGTATGTCAGTATTGAGCTACCTCATGCAAAGAAAAAATATATGGTAAGAATATTCGAAGAAAATGGTCATAGCTCATACACTTTCTGTGGGATGTAGTTGTTCAAAAACAGCTGGCAATGCTTGTATTTTTGTATGGCAAATTTGACAAAGGTTTTGATATGATATAGAAAGTAGCGATTCATTTACTCGGCCCTCTCTCTTTATGTTGTACAATCTGCCGAAGATACTGTTGAAAGAAAGTGAGCAGGGGATGATGATAGTGAGACACATACTAGCATTAATTTAAAAATGTAGTGCTAATACATTACATACGTATTTAATAGCAACATGATTTGTACTTACGAACCTTGGCCAGTGAGCTAAAATTCACTCCTGATGAGATATTTCTGATCTGTAGAATTCTGATTCAACCGCCAATTTATTTCTACTTGGCCCTTCAATATATTAAGTTTCTCCATATCTCACTCGCTAAATTGTGTGCGTGTGTATGTGTATATAGTAATTTATATATAATATATTTGTAATAGCAAAGGTGCACTCACTGTGGACTTATTCAGAGTGCTTATGAAAACACATAGTACACTAGTTTGTATCTACATACACACATACACAGGTCTGCACTGTTAAAACATTACATACATACGTTCGCTCAATCCTATTTTATCCAAATACCTCTATTACAGGCACGCCTTTTTACAGGGCAGGGCACAAGTTAGCCACTCAATTAATCAATTCTTGCCTCACAATTTCGCTAATTTGACCACCATTACCCAATTGTGTCAGCACAAGCCGGTTATTTCTGGTTCCATAAAATTGTAGAGAAGCCTACTAAGGGTTGCAAGTGAAAGAGGACTGTACTTAATGCTTGGAAAAAGCCTGAAACTTATTGAATAATGTTGGAGAAAACTACGAATTTCCCTTGTAGCTGGCATTTCTGAGATACAGACACCCTCGGGTCCCACGGTGCCTGGTTAAGAGGGGATTGAGTGTACATGCATACATACATACATGCATACATGCATAGATGCATGCATACATACATGTATACATACTTACATGCACAGAGCTGGGCAATATTGGATAATCACAGGCGATGTGATACTTACCTGCATTATCGCGCTAGAGCGATATATGATATTTCATAAATAATATTTAACAAAGTAAATTTTATCCAGACAAAGTTAGTCCGTGGAGCAAGACTATGTTGGCTTTCTTTAGACAGAATTTTAACTTGCAACCACTGCTAGCTACTTTAAAAACTTTGCTAGTACCGCATTACGGACATGTTTGCAAACCGCGAAGTGGCTGTTCCTTTAATCTGTCGTGCGCATGAAGTTCATGCATTTGTTTAACGACACCAACAGTTTTCTGAAAAAAAGGCAATATCAGTTTTTTATCGCGGTGCAACGATAATACCGGTATATCGCCCAGCTCTATACATACATACATACATACATACATACATATCATACACACGTATATACATACACACACATACATACATACATACATACATGTATACACACTCGTACACTATCATGGGTTCCTATGTTGTCATGTAGGTGAGCGTTTATAAGGGTATACATGTAATAAAATCAAAGCTCAAGTTTTATTTTGATGATTTCATAATACTGTAGCTTGAGTGGTTAAACTTATATGAATTTTATGACTGTAAGTTGTCTGACATTCAAATAGTGATTGTAGGTGACACATATTCAGGGTTTGTAGCTGTTCTTGTGCAAGAAATATATCTGATAATGTTCATGTGTACATATGTGCCAAAGTGCTTCTTGATTGAAAATGACCACTCAGGACAGTATCTAGCTATACTCTGACTTTACGCTGTATATCCTGTGCAGTAAAATTTAGCTGTATCAATGGCTAACAGTACTCTCTTTCTTACTGTTTATATAGCCCACCTTTTCCATGAGGCTTTTCCCCTTCTTCCATACTGTTAATGTGCTCTTGACTTATTTTCCTACTTATGTGACGTTTCACATTTTTTATAATGAAGTACATGCACTGATCCTCTGCTTTTTTGTTGCCTATGCACACACGTAACATTACACTTTGTGTTATGTTTCGTGATTGATGTTGTGGCAACGATGGGAAATTTGGCTAGCTTAACACTATCAAGTTATATTTTCTAAATTTTGATGACCATTACCAAATCTGGGATAACAACATGGACCCCTCGAGAAGTTGTGTGGCTGTGCTGGTCTTATGAGTCGCAGTTAGTCTTAGTGAAGTGAGGAGATTGACTTAAAGGGGAAGAGGTAGGAGTTGTAGACAGAGCCAGTAAGAATCTCGAGTTAAAGATCAAGGAAGCTCTACAGATACAGATGACACCTGAGTTCAGTAGCCTCGACCCACGGGTAGGAGTAGAACGGAGTAGAGCAGCGCAGGTGTCTCAGCTCTGGCCACTTTCCTCCCTCCAAAGTCACTGCCACTAGGGAAATCCCATACACTCTCAAGTCTTGTTGTAACTTATTGAACACGTAGGAAATCTGAACTGAGAGGGGAGTGGCTGACAATGATATAGTCTGTTCACAATCCATTCATGCATGCGTGAGGTAAAGGGTTTATATGCAATGAATTAGGCAAGATGTACACAACTGGGAATATATAGATCAATGCATAGATAGGATTAGAAAGAAAGAAATAAAGGGTGAATTACATAGCAGTGAGGTAAAGTGTATGCATCACAATATTCATATGGTATGGAGTGAAGAGTCCATAACAACCTGACAACAACAAGTTTAACAGAGACATGGGTTTAGAGCTTCCAGGATGCTGGTTGTGCTGCCTGCAAATCACCGTTCAGTATATATTAAACAGTAAGCATACCCTCCAGTAATCTTGCTGCTTACATTGTGTTTAATATATCACCACGGAAAGTTCAACTTCAGTTGACCCCTGAAGCGGACTTCGGCAAGAAGTTGAAACGTTGGGTTAAGTTTTAATTAACATGTGCTGTTAGAATGAGAAAAGTTCCTATTATTAGTATATATACATATATATATATATATATTATATATTATATGCGTTTTTTGTTTTATTTTTCTTTAAACAGCCTGTATATAAATTATAGCAAGTACACAAAATGAATTCAAAATTTAGGATTTTTGCATTATTACTGCATATTATAATAAAGCATCAAAGGTGCGAACCCTCAGCGCTACTGTGAGGCTATGCTCCGGGCTGCTTGATTATGTAGGAACAGGAACCGGGCTGCCTTGGTACTTGCTGCCACTAGTTCCAGTTATCACAACTCCCAGATAGAATGATTAGGTAGCTACCCTCCTGAAGCGTCAAGTGATTTAAGTTTTAATTCAAGTACGCAAGTATGATGACATAGAATACAGAAACGGATAGAAAAGACTTGACCTATGACCTTGCGTGGACTGGCCTTAAATAGTACAGGCCAGGACACGCCTACAAAAGGAAGTTTCTAGAACAAAACTCTAATAAACGCTACACACACACACTTGGACAAGAATGTTCTTGGAG
>WLWD01002208.1_pt1 | contig 39054 bp, 21 predicted proteins | sample 6712731 | NCBI WGS metagenome assembly WLWD01 (sample SAMN12718690, study PRJNA576275) | sponge metagenome | isolation source: marine sponge | host: Mycale hentscheli | place: New Zealand: South Island, Marlborough, Capsize Point | collected 2014-11-01
AAAATGTGTGCAACTGAGTGAACATGTAGGTTTGTGTGTGATTCTGTTATGTGCAAGTTTGTTCTAAAGGTGTGGTTATTTCACCACTGGTCCAGTGAAAAAACAACAACAACATTTTTTTTGCAAAGGACTCAAAAGCCTTCTCTCATAGTGTCATGGAGTATTTGTTCACCTTCAACTATTGCATAGAAAAAGACCTTCAAAATGACACCTAAAATCAAATTGTGGAAGAGGGCTAAGTTTTTGTAGTATGGGGACATACTAGTTAGCTGCCATATTATGGTAATCTACTTACAATAATTGTAATTACAGTGTGTTTACAGACCAGGGGAAAGTGATACCTCTTGACTATTAAATAACAACAACTAGTTAAATCTAATAGGACTATCTTTAAGACTAATTACAGTTTGCAGGAACTATGAACCACTCTGGCACAGTCTATTGTGATATATAAATCGATAAAGTGTGCAACCTGGAGCAGTGTCGCTACCCAAATTATTTTTCAACTCTCTTGATAGATGGCCATTTCTCCTTCATTGCCAGGAGACTGATGATGTTGTGTTTTGTTACAGTGTTAGCTATAAAATTTTATTCAAAAAATATAAAAATAATATAGATATTTTATGAAGAGATTATAAACAATATTACTTGTTATCATTGGATTACACTTTCATATATAAAGCTTTAATAAGTAAAAAAAACATTTTTTAAAGTCACCTTATTGTGGGCATGGTTTATGGCTTGACCAATGCAATTTGTTTCTTGGTATAATCTTCAGTGGCGCTTGATGTACTAACTGTTGAAAATTATTATTATCCTGTACCATTTGGTATAATTATATCAATTTTTCTTGACCCATATGTATTCATCCACACATCACTTTACTCATATCTCCTCTTATCTTCTCATTTCTTCTACTGAGTCTCTCTATCCTTCTATCAGATAGAATCAGGTTTTGTGTCCTATCTTATAGAATCAGGTTTTGTACCTTTCTATTGAAGGCGATAATGCTTTACCAATTCATCTTGTGTCTATACTTTACCCATTCAGTTTGTATTTGCCAACACTGATTAGCTAATGAATTATTCGTGAATAAAACTCGATCGTTGCTACTCTATTATATTCATGATAATTAATGTACACATTTTGACTGTATAACTGTTTAACCCTAATCCTAATAAGGACACTAGATGCAATGTCTTCAGGGGCGGAACTAGGATTTATAGAGGGGGACCTATTTTCAAGTGGTAAAATATCTATAGAGCTAGTTATGGAAAAATGTTAGCTAATTGTATTTCCTATAAGACTATAATATTCAAATATTCATAGAATAAAGAAAAGGAGCTAATAGTAGGGGTTGGAGAATTGTGCACAAATTTGTAATGCTAACAATGCTAATCATTTTAGCAATTAATCTACTTGAAACCTGCTGAAGGGACAGAGCTCAAAGGTAACCTCAACCACATTCACAACTATAAGAATCCCTGTACACATGACTAATCTGAATCCTGGTATGGCCACTTTTTGTATGTGAGTTGTTGATCTGCATCCTGATTGGCAACAGTGCTGAATATGAAAGTATTATATTTCTTACAGTATCACTGTTAATAATGGGATGTTTGGATAACTTAGTTTTGGTATTAAATACGAGGCACTGCCTGGACACCCAAGTTTAAAGCTTTATATTGTCTCCATAGTTAGTCATTACTACAAGATATTTGAAATGAAGAAACTATAGGATATAAGCTATTGTTATGCTCACGTGGTATAATAATATGTATCAGTGTGGAAGTTATTAGGGCTCAAAGTGGGGAGTCCAGACAGTGCCTCCTGGTAAACACCTCAAAATTGGAATCTTCAAATAGAAAAATCAACAGAGGGTATTTAGTAAACTCAAAGATTCATTTATAAAGTCCCAAAGCTAGTCTACAGAATACATCTAATTGCTATTGCTAAAGTAAAATACAAACAAATCATATGTTTTTCCAAAAACTCGCTACCGCATTGTGCTCATAATTACACCAATCATGCTAGCATATGCAATAGTCCGTCCAAGTTGAGTTGGCCTGAAAAAAAGCTGAATAACTTTTAAACGGAAACAGTTACACATCTGGGGCTTGCACCCTTAGAAAGCTTGCGCCAAAGCCGGAGAGATAGTGCTATTCCAAAACTCAAACAAAAGTCTATGGTAATAGAAAAAACCACAGCTTTCCTGCTCAAAATACATCACGATTCTGTACCTTTTCTACTAATAAATGAGAAGCAAATGAAGCGACCAGTCGCCCGAGGCAGAGTAAAGTGAAGTAAAAAAACTTAAAACGAAATGAAACAAAAAAAAAACATGATAAGTGATTAGGGGCAAAATGGTTATTCTTGATGACTCTTGCTTTTAGTGAGTGTCTATTCTTATCTCTGTTGTGACGAGGTCTATGAATGGACTTCTGAATGCGTGACCACTATGAGAAAATGAACTGGATTGAAGAACGGAGAAGGGCAAAGGAAATGATATACCTAAGCAAGTTCATAGTAAGGCTATAAGGCTGGTCCCACTTTGTGGCTAACTTGGATGCAAAAACTTGGTAAAAGCTCATTGCTTGTTTTGCAAGTCCTCCACAGGCCGACATTACTTTTGGAGTAAAAGAGGCGTACTCAAAATCTCGCACTCTTTCTTCATAGGCCTTCTTCTTCTCTCTCATGTTTAATGTAGTAGTTGGCTATTGTGGTGCTGCTGTTGGAGGCATCGTGTGGGTTAAAACACTGCCTGAAAAGTGTCCATTGACAACCATAACAAAATCGTAATTTAGTGTATAATGTGTTGATAACTAGTTTGTTAACCTCTACAGCCTTGTAAATTTTTTGTTAACTCTAATTACCAAGACAGTTTAAGGATTTTGTTATGGTTGTAAATGGACACTTTTCACCCTGTGAAAACTCTCACATCTAGATATGTTTTCTCGAATCTGCTCCTCCAAAAACCATTCACAGCTATGTCCAGTCTGGCCGCAATTGTTTATGTGGCTGCTCTTCCTGTCTGTTTTTCTTTAGTCACTTCCTGCTGTTCGGGTTCCACGCAAACACCATTGCAAACCACCTCTCTCAGGAGTATAGCGGTGATGTCTCTAATTTCATTGTGCATGATAATGGGAAGCCTCCTTTCGGACAGAACAACATGTGTTCCACAGTAAAAACAATTCCACAAGTGCAGGGCATCCACAAAAGCTCCTTTGTGGAGTGTAAAACAATGCTCCTTTATAGGCACGGATGTTAACTAGCATGATGCACCTTTTTCTCTAGCCAAGTCCATAGCCTTCTGTTGAGGGGTTGTGAGAATTTGCCATAAATTGTTAGCCTTGGCTGTAACTTCCTCCTGTCGTCTCCTTCTTACTTCTGCTTTAGCAGTCATTTCTCCCGCAAATGTTTTGTAGGGATATGTGTTGTCATTTGATTGATCCAGGAGTCTTAGTAGTGCACCTCCAACCAAGTGTGTAAATTCTAGCTGGAGTTTTCTGTAGGCATCACTATCCCAATGCCCCCTATTTTTGCTGAAAGTGTAAATAGTTGTAATTCTGTTTTACATGGCAATGGTTGGGCTGTTAGGCTTGGCACAAGTACATTCTTTATGATTTCATCCAGCGATCTGTAGTTCACGTCAATGTTTGATAGAATTAAGACTACTTGCTGTGCAGTCCGTGGGTGTAGGGGGAAAATGAGGCAAGTGGCTGGGTTGAAGCAATTGCGGAAAGCAATTTGAGATTTTGTGACAACTACAGGACTTTTTGAGAGACATTTTGTGGTGTATTATGATGTTCCAAGTGGAGCTCCTAAATGTGGTCTTCCTTCACATGTGATCTGAACTGTGGTGTCAGCAAGTGCAGTCTTGGTTCACAACATAAATCCTTCCTTTACCACTAGCCAAGTCTTGGATGCGTATGCACCACTCGAGGCAACTTCGTTCCACCATGATCTGAGGTTATTGATTTTCCCCATGGCAGGTGCATCATCTGAATACATGATTTGGTTCACTGGAGCTTGGAGATTGTTAATGAGTGGGACTATTGTGAGTGCGTACATTGGCATCCCCAGTGGATCTCATTGGGTTGTACCTTCCTGAGAATAGAGTATCATGTCATCCTCCATAAATAACATAGTTTGTGCCCTGTAGCAGTTTGTTTGGATGTCGGCAACCACTGGGCTAGTTATTCTGGTGTTATGGAGCGTCAACATGCGGTTTAGGAGATGAAGGCATTGCTTGCATCTACCAGGAGGGCAGCTTTTGAGTATTCTGACTGAAAGCTCCCTTGAACAGAGTGTATTTATGAAATCACTTGTTACAAACAAAATAATGCCAGCATAATTTGCCAACCCTTAGTAAATAGGTACACTTAATCATGGAAAAAATGAAACTAATTCATGACAAAAAAATGAAATCACAAGACATTTTAGCTAGTAATGAAAGTAGATTTATTTAATTGCCAAATTCAGCCATGAAGCGAAGAAGCAAGAAAGCAAGAGCAACTAAATTCTGTTCAGAGTTAATAACTTGTTATGCTTTGGTATACTAAAAACTTAGTTCGCCATATTGCATAAGGACACAATTAGTACAAATTGTGACTCAGCGGTGTGGTATGATGAGCTAGGTCGTGAACCTCGACGGTAGCTGCCACCAGAGAAGTCACTGTCAGAATACACCGCACTCCAGCCAAGGAGCTTCCTAGTCGGAACAAGTTGAGGCAAGCCTTTCCTACCCTTAGGTTAGTCAGCCACGGATACCTCCCAGACAGAGTTCTAGTTCTTTAGAGAGGAAAGTTAGGCAGAGCCTTCGGCTAGTGTATTTAGATAAAATGAAATCTGTACAATAAAGTGAGGCTGGCCAATATATACCAAACCTGCCAAAAGGTGAGGTGGGAAATAACGTGGATGAACGTGCATGCACAGGTATGGGTTGAATAAGTCAGGTTATGTGTGAATGTAATTGCATGAATAGAATTATGGTGAATGAATGAAAATGCATTAGGTTAGGGTTACATAAACAAATCTAGGGTAGTATGAATAAGTTAGCTTCATGTGGGAGAAGTCATTCTACCACATCTCCCTCTTGCAAAGATAGAAGCTCCGCGCCAGAAGATAGACCGTCCACTTGAGGATCAGTGTTGTCTTGCCAGCCTTGCCGCGACAACGCATCAGGAAGCTTGTTCTTCACACTTTCTCGATAGATAATGTTGAAGTCATAGTCTGCTAGCTGCATTTGCCACCGCCACAAACGGTTGTTTAGCCAGTTAGAGGTGAAGAAGTGGACTAGAGCCTTATGATCTGAATACAACGTGAAGGTTCTTCCCAGCAAGTAAAATCTGAAGTGCCGCACAGTTTCGAACACTGCAAGAGCTTCTAATTCTGTAGCTGAGTATTTCTGCTCAGCAGAAGAGAGCTTTCTGGAGTAAAAGCAGACTGGGAGCTGTTCATCATCCCTACAGACAAGCAATGCTTCACCTACCCCTTGCGAGGAGGCATCACATGCAACACAATACACATTACTTGGAGAAGGAACACACAAACATGCATGGTTAACTATTGAACCAATAATTGAGTTGAAGGAATCAGTTAAAGTTTGTGTCCACACTATTTTGTTGGGTGATGTTTTCGTCAAGACAGAATTGAGAAAAGATGAATATGATGAAAACTGAGGAACGAAACATGAATAATAATTGCATAGTCTAATAAATGATCTCATTTGCTTTTTGGTGATGGGACGACGATATTCTGAGTGATCAGCTAGACGTTGTAATACCAAGGAAAGGTGTTCCAGATGTTCCACCCAGTTAGATGAAAAGACAACAACATCATCTATGTATGGTTCTACAAATTCAGTGTAGTCATCAAACACTCTCTGCATCAAAACCTGGAAGGTTGCTGGGGCATTACGTAGACCAAATGGCATACGCTGGTATATGCAAACTTTCCCCATTTGCATGAGAATGCAGTGAAATCCTGGCTGTCAGGATCCATGGGCACTTGGTGAAATCCTTTGCACAGGTCCATCTTTGACAGGTATTTAGCTGAACCTAACTTAGCAATGATAGACTCAGGTGTTGGCATGGTAAAGGGAAGAGGCACTGTTATAGAATTGAGTCGGCGGTAATCTACCACAATACGGATTGTACCATCCTTCTTCCTGACTGGAATTGGGGGAAATGACCAAGGACTGTCACTAGGAACAATAATCCCACACTCTAGCAAATTATCCAGCTCGGCAGATTCATTGCCTTGGGCAAACTGTAATTAGGTGACCACAACGGGGTTGTTTGAGTGACATTAATAGAGTGGGATGCAGATGTGGTATGACCTGGTGAGTCAGAGAAGATATGATCAAATTTTGAGAGAATACTTTGCAGCTCAGAATATTGAGCATCAGTTAAATCTGGGTCTGTTAACGGACTAAGTGAGTGACTAATAGCATCATCTGATTCAGAATTAACAATACACAGAACACGATGACATTCAAAATTTTCAACAAAAGGTTTGAGCAAATTGACATGAACAATCTTAGACTTGGCATTTAGTTTATCTTTGGGACAAATTCGGTAGTTAACTTCAGATATTTTTTCTTTGATTACATATGGACCTTCCCAACTAGTAGACAATGTAGGGCCAAGACCAAGAATTTTCATCAGAACAAGATCCTGTGGTTTGAATGAACGCAACTTATTATGATCAGATTTATGTCTTTCCTGTACAACACGATCTTTCAAGTTAGATTTGAGAACACGTAAAGTTGTTTCGATATCTTGCTGTAAAGACACCATAAAATCACTCACTGATGTGTTATGTGGAGTGGAATCAGTCCAGAAAGATCTAAGTGTATCAAGTATATGAGGTGTAGAGCGTCCATAGTGGAGCTCGTATGGGGTATAACCATGACGGGATAGTGTCATATTTCTTAGCCAAAAGAGTGCTAATGTTAAAATCTTTGGCCAATCTCTCTTATCCACAGCAATTTTTCTCAGGACAGACTTTAATGTCCCATGGAAACGTTCTAACTGCCCATTGGTTTGGGGGTGGTAAGGAGATGTCCTAACAGCAATAATGCCTAGCTTGTCAGTAAGTTGTCAAAAAACATGAGACAAAACGTTGGAACCCTGATCTGTCAGGATACTTGATGGAATTCCAAAATCAGCTATTAATAGCAGTAGTTTCTCAGCAATTTCTTCAGCAGTAATAGACTTAAGTGGAAAGGCAAATGGATAAAAACTAGCTAAATCCATAGCGGTGAGAATGTATCTAAGACCTTGTTTAGAACGTGGCAATGGGCCCACAATATCTAAAGCAAGACGCTCAAAGCGTTCAGAAACAACTTCGGGTTCACACAAAGGTGCCTTAGGGGGGTGAGATTTAGTATTTTTCTGGCACTCAACACATGACTCAACAAATTGCTTCACATCAGCTGATATACCTGGCCAAGTAAAAACCTTATTGATGTAAGACTTAGTTGTATTTTTTCCAAAATGTCCAGAAAATGTATGGGCCAGTGATAATACTGTCTTTCTGAGGGGTGAAGGTAAGAAAATGACTGGATGATTTACACCATGAATGGAAGCATAGGTGGAAAGGATACCATCTTTATAATAAATCTGGGAGTCATTATCAAGAGCCTTGGTTCGCACTGATTGTAATGTGTCATCCTGTGCTTGCATTGTTATAAGCTCGCGTTTAGATACACCACTGAAACCAATTTGAGGAATGGAAAAAATAGGTTGTTCAGATAAAATAGTATCAAAAGAAGTAGGTGTTACATCGCTAGAATCAGTACCTGACAAACTTTCCGGCGGGCTATCTATTGATGAAGAGTATGATTCAGATTCATTAGCAACACTAGACACTAGATCAGACTGTGAAGTTGAACCAGTGTTAGGAAGTGGCGATTGTTCAGAACTTGAAGATTGAGCATTGATAGAGTCACAAATTACATTAGGTGTATTAGAAGACTGAGCAAATGGGTCGTTGTTAGTTTGAGGAAGATTGGAAATACTATCAAGACTAGTAGGGTTTGCTCCATCAGCTTGCTGTTGAGCAAGTAACTTTTGCTCTTCAGTTTACTCTTTAATAGATAGGTGAGAATGGACAGGTCAGTCAGGGGGAACAAGATCTGTTGACACAATAGACACATCAGCTCCTGAATCAAGTTGAAATTGACAAGGGGAATCACATACAGTACCATCTAATACCAGGTTAATGTGCTTAGGTTTACCCTGACTCCTGTTAGAATACTCTAAATTGACTGGCTCGTCTGACATTGATGTGTTATCATCGCTATCACTAACTACACGCTTCACCTTCTTTTCTTTCTTAGAGGATTGGTCTGAGGATGATGGTTGTTTAGAGTTAGAATTAATGTTAATTGACTGTTTGGATTGAGAAGAATAGAAAGTACGACCGAAAGATTGAAAGCAATTAGGAGCAATATGCTCAAGTTTTCCACATCAATGACATGTAGGCACAAACTTTTATTGTTTTTCAGAAGAGACGCTAGAGTGATAGTCACTATGGTCACACTGGTTAGAAGACTTTGGTTCACGACGATTAGAATGAGAATAGTTGCGCACAGTTGCAGAGAAAGATCGAGGAAAATGCTTATAGCAAGTAGAACTGTGGGTTTCAACAAATCGCTCAAAACTATGAATGATAGCATGAGAATCAGAGCAATCACCAGTGAGCACAGAATCACGACCTTCATCGCTCAAAGTATGTAAAAGAAAAATAGCACAAATTGAGTCGGTGAGTTGCCTGAGAGAATCATTTGAGAATTCAGAATCACCAAGTATGGGCCTTAACAGAGTGTAGCATTATGAGAGTACTGGGCAACCCATGCATTAGGACTTAAAGTACCACTGGGATTTAAAGGTTGAAAAAGGGTGTCCAAACAATTATTTCTATGATAACCACCTAAACACAGCAACAAGCCCAGTAAAATCACCTCTATAAGTATCAACATGAGAGTAATAACATTTTAAATGAACACCATCCAAAGCATATTCCAACCCAGGGACCCATCTATACCTGTCTACTTCTTGTAGGGTCATGGAACGTTCAAACTGCTGTAGAGTAGAGAAGAGGTCTTCAATTGGTTTCATCCTCCGAAATGATTGAATATGTGTTTGTTGTTTGTCAGAATACTTGTCTTCAGATAAGCTAGCACACTTGAGAGAGGTTTTGGAAGATGGCCTGGCATCAGAGAGCTTCTCTATTGCTTCTGAAGCAAGGTGAGTTGCTGCTGATGGAGTTGCTTTTCAGATTTGTGCTTCTCTTCATCTAGAGTACGTTGCTCCATCATTTATTGCAGGATGAGAGCGAGTGAAATGTCAGGTGCACTAGGTCGCTCCTCTAGTGATGCAGCCGCAGACTCGTCCCTGTTTGCCTCCAGTGCAGGAGATTTCTTCTCACTTTTACTCCTCGTGTTGTGATTGTCCTCTTGGTCACACATGATTACAATGAAAAAAAATGACACAAAAGTTTGATATAAAAAGTTTGGTCCAAAACAGAGTCAATGAGCACAAATAAAAGGAAAAAAATCACAAAACTTATCTCACAATGAATTAGAACTTACAATGGAAGGATATTGCCAAGCAAATAATATGAAATATAATGATTACAAAGAAATTTTACAGAATGAAGGAAATAAAATATATAGTTCAGCGATCAATAACGATAACGTGAGGTCGGGCTCGAATCTGGAAGTGTCGCAGCGATGAAATGAACAACGCACGAAGACAGAGCTGCGCAGACAAGACAGTGGAACTTCCAACCACCGCTAGCCACCAGGTGTGGTATGATGAGCTAGGTCGTGAACCTCAATGGTAGCTGCCACCAGAGAAGTCACTGTCAGAATACACCACACTCCAGTCAAAGAGCTTCCTAGTCGGAACAAGTTGAGGCAAGCCTTTCCTACCCTTAGGTTAGTCAGCCACGGATACCTCCCAAACAGAGTTCTAGTTCTTTAGAGAGGAGAGTTAGGCAGAGCCTTCGGCTAGTGTATTTAGATAAAATGAAATCTGTACAATAAAGTGAGGCTGGCCAATATATACCAAACCTGCCAAAAGGTGAGGTGGGAAATAACTTGGATGAACGTGTGTGCATAGGTATGGGTTGAATAAGTCAGGTTACGTGTGAATGTAATTGCATGAATAGAATTATGGTGAATGAATGAAAATACATTAGGGTAGGGTTACATGAACAAGTCTGGGTAGCATGAATAAGTTAGCTTCATGTGGTAGAAGTCATTCTACCACAAGGACATCAATATGTAGAGGTGCATTCAAAACAAGAATGCAATTACAAGGAAAACAACGACGAACAAAAAGTGATAGCTATTATTATTATATTTCCAGTTACAGGTAAGAAATACAGTAGCCTAAAATGTGGGCTCATCTTGAAAAAAGGGGGCTCATACGACACCAGTCAAGTTCACCCTAAATATGCCCATGGATATATTATGTATGTGTGTGTGTGTGTGTGAAGAATATTCACCACCCAGCTTAATTAATGCAATTTTTGGTTACAAACAGAAATGAAATCTAAAAAAAGCAAAAGCAACTTCTTAGATTCAAAGGGGGGCTTTATGAGAGTAATTATCAGATATATTCAAAGACTCTTAAACCAAACTTTAAAATGTTGAACTCTAGTGATTTCATATGAAGTAAAAACGAAGACTGAATTTAAATAAATAATTTTGAAATAGCTAGGTATTGTGTAGCAGTATACTGGGTTCTCACTTTAGCTGCTACATTATTTGACCGTATTATGCCAATAATAAAACATATAGACCCAACAGATACTTCACTCACAAGTACTCCTACAAATCGTGAAGACAATGCAACTACTCAGACTGGTATGCAATTAGCTAAAATCATAAAAGTACTGCATATTTTAATGTTGTTTTCTATTTACAGGATTACTGAATAACTCTACTCCAGGACATGGCATTGATATTACTATCATTTTAATAAGTTCAGTTTTCATAGGACTATTATTTATATTGATTGCTGCATTCACGGTTGTTTTTATTTTAATAAAATACAAGATGAAAACAAAAGGTAAGTTTACTGCTTTCATGTTATTTTATATAAAGTTTTATGAATGTATGCCTTGCAGATAAAAATTACACGAAGTAAGAATTTTACATCAAATGTAAAATAATATTAATATCAAGTATTGTATTTATCTATCTAGAGCAATGAATACAGAAGATAGCCCTCAGGTATTCTCTATTGTTTTTTTTTAATAATCATGAATCATAATCATTCATATTTTTTAGAATGAATCTGAATATGATCACGTCAAGTTTTATCCTGCAACTGCTCATAATGAACAGGTATTTCAATAATTATTGCCTAAAAACATTGCATGTTTGATAATGAACCTTCAAGTTCAACATAATCATAAATTAATATTAACAAAGTAAGCAAAGCTAGTGAACTTACATGTGAATACAATTCTGAATTAGTTACTAATAGGCTAAGATGCTACTAACAAATGTCATTGTATTGTTCAGCTTCTATCATAACATTCAGTTTCTGGCAGTTTGGTGACAAGAATGGTCGTTACCCCTCTAGTTTTGATGAATATGCAGACTTATTATACCTGTACATGCAAAATAAAAATGCCTTAAATATCATCTGCAATTTGTTTTAATAATACAAAATTAAATTGTTCACTGAATATGTGCCCTCTCTGTATTAGCACTGCTATTAAAATGAAGTTAAAACTGGCTTCTTGACAATGCCGTACAAGTTATACACTTACCAACTAATTATAACAGAAAAATGAAAAAAAAAATATATATTAGAAGTGATTTTTTGCTATAATTATTCAGCCTATTTTTTATGTTGAAATGTATCTATTTCCTATAGTGTGATGAATACAGTACATTAAATAGTGGACTTCATCATCATCTGCATAATGTTCCAGGGCAGGATGAATATAATACAATTAGTTCATTAAATCATGATGGTGGCGTAAGTAAATCATAGCCTTTATTATAATATTATAGACAGTAACATTAATAAGTAAGGGAATTATCATGTTATTATGGAGAATATAACTCAATATTGTGGTATGCAGGGATTGATAGCATGAATGACTTGAGAAAATTTCACTATCTATATATTCACCATGGTGTGTAGTTACACTTATACCTACAGCATTGAATAAAGAGAATGTTCTTGAAACTATGATGATCAGAAGAATTTACGAAATAATTTTTGACCGATTAAGTATGGCTATTATTATAATTTTGTGAAAAAAATATGTATCACATAAATATGAACCATATATGTCAGAAGAACTTACTGCCAAAGTCATCCCTCATCTGATTGGCCATATTATTTATACTACTGTGGCATAGGGCCATGAACTCATTTTCTGGCTTGAAAATTGCAGAGATTTTTTTAATTACCAGAAGTGTTAACTATGAGCTTTCTTTATCTGAAATACTCTAATCTTTACTCACTTACTTCAGAGAAATTATCTCTTTGTGCCATTTTAATGCTTCAACTTTTTATTTCATCATGTTTCCTAAATTAGTCCGATTCACCCTCATTACCATTTGAAGAGGTTACATACAGAAATTTGAGACATTAACATATTTTGTATACTCTATAGCAAGTATGAATAACTTTGATCTGACACTTCTCATATCTAAACAAAACCCAACTTCTCTTAGTTGTATTAGGTAACCATGAAGAATAAAGGTCTACAAATCAATTAAGGGTGCTACTGTCCATACTAAACAGTGCACTAAAAATTATCATCAATATTAAAGGCTTGATTGTATCTGGCCCTCCTAGTATCATTATCTGCCAAGTGCTGCTGTATTTGAACTTTATCAGTCTATCTCACTACCACAGTGTATTTATTATTGCACCACCTTTGATGTTTTAGCAATCAAATTTACTTATGGAGTATCTTTCCGTAACTGAACAAATTCTATGAGTAAGCAACATAAAATGGGTCACAATAATTAATAGCTATTCCATCTCTTGCGTTATATTTTTAACGGTCACCCAAAAGCAGTACAATGTCTCCTAATTTACCTGTTTAAACTTTACACCTTAATTTTAGCTAATTAGGTTTAATCTAATTTTTTTTTAGGTTAAAGATGATGATGAATATGCCACTGTAAGATTTCAGTCTGAAGAACACACTCAGGAAGACAAAAAATCTGTAAGAGGCAGCATGAAAGATTGCATGTATTTGTTAGTAGCATCATACATAATATATTAAATAAGAGCATTTTCATGAATAGTTTTCCTCAATCAATTATAAATTTGATTTTTAGAAGAAAATAACACAGAAGCCATATTCTGCACTTAAAATTTCATCTTTGAACGTCAGCGCTGATGAAGAAACCCTACATTCTGCAGGTAGAGATACGATTGCTATATCAAACTGGAAGTTTACCAAAATGAATAGAGATTACAGTTGGTGTTCAGTAAGACTATCTGAGCATTTGGAAATGCACTATTGTCTATTAGTTGGGAGTGTCCTTTAATGGGTTACAAATAATTTAGATGACATATTATGTCAACACTGTAAGCTGATTTTGAGGCAATTAGTAACAAATTCAATTGGATGGTGGAATGCTATCATTGGTGTTTACGGATTCATAAAAAAGCAATGTTGAAAGAATTTTGAATTATTACTTTGTATTTGTTGCATAATGAAGCCCAAATTAGCTAGGTTGATAAAACTTAAATACCAGTTTCAATGATGGCATTGACATTATAACAATCTACACTAAAATATTGTCAGTTACTTCATTTAATTATATTTCCTGTTTCCTTGTCTATCAAAACTTTCATTGAATTTCAGATAAAGTGTTGAAAGATGAGGAAACTGGAAATGAAATTTAATGACTCAAATTATATCGGGGATCATTAATTCTTCACTCTTCATCCCAGAAGCCACATAAAATTAATTTTCCTTAACTATGGCAATAGAATACCAACTGTGTTGTGTAGTTAGTATTAAAATTGTGATAAAAGCATCTTGTTTTATTGGTTTTGCAAATAGAATTGAATTCATTAGCTCATCGGTTATGAAATTCAATACTGTGTGCCCCCCTGTACCCCGTGAATCATAAATCAGGGGAGACTTTATTCCCCTGGCTCCCACACTTCCATCACCATCTGATTTTGTTGTTAGTCGCTTTATTAGGCTAGTTTGTGCAGGTAACTCTAGTCATATTCTTATGGCTTTGTTAATCCATTACTAGATACTCAGTTTGAATTTCATGATTGCTTGCGTACCTATCACTCTCTACTAGTGCTGCTCTTTGCTAACTAACTATTCAACAAAGATATTCACTATAATATATTGATAAAAGGGTTCTAGCTTAATAGATAAAAGAATCAAGACAAGTGCTTAGAAGAATTAATGCGCCTGTTTCCCTTATAATTCACTTGTACATTATACAAAAAGTTGATTTTGAGCCTTTTATCCAATAGCTTTTATCTATTGTCTAAAATTTAAGATGACTGTTATTCAGATGCTACCAATACATTATTCGTATTGAATTTTCAGTCGGTGCACAGACCCCGGTCCAGTATTGGACAAATATCCGCTTTTAGGGATGTCATTTAGGGAGATTTTAATGTATAGTATAATATAATATATAAACAGAAATTGCTAATAAAATTAATAATAATGAGTTACAAAATACTAACATTATTTTCACTCTTTCGTATGCAGATAAGCTATTGAATTTAGATACTCTCCTCATTCAATTGCGTGAAGTAGCTTGTAAGTGGGAGAGTTTTGGGCAAGTATCTCAATTTCTCCATTGAAGACATACAATTAATGAAAGCTAAAGCAACAAATGATTTTGATTGTCTAATTGAGCTATGTGACAATTGGATAAGAAGTCAAAAAGTGCCCACTTGGAAGAAAATTGCTGATGCATTGAAGAATATTGGTGAACACGAGTTACTTGATGAATTACTAAATATATATACAACCGGTAATTTGAATTGCTCTTTTTGATAACTCTATTTATTCCTTAATCTAATAAGTTTATGTTTAGTTAATAGGAATTCAGCAAAAGCATAGTATTGATTTTAAGCTAGCTTGCATTTCTCAGAAAAAATTCAATGACTATGATTATGTAAAATTAGTCAAAACTTATCTCCATTCTTAATTTGTCGTATTAGGAGTTTTACCAGAAAAGAAAGTGGAAGTACAAGACAATAAAATGGATTTAACTGTAGATAATCCTCCTCCAATACCTCCTCAGCATTTTTGAACTTGACATTTTGTATTCCATTTTATTATGCATTTTGTATTTGTTGTAATTATTGTTAAAACAAGCCAAAATAGTTATAGTAAAAATTTTAAGTTCAGTAAACCAAACAAAAGAAAAGAAGTAACATCGTATTGATTTAAAATTTTGAAAAATAGCTACTGTTGTGGTTTTCGGTGTTACTCTTTATCTACCAGGCTCTGTTACAAGTTGCTGCATGACTTTCAACCGCAACAAATATTTTCCATTGTCACAAGTCACTCTACTCATCACATGGTGCAATCAATAATTTTTAAAGACTTTGTAGATATGCAATGTATAGGCTAGAAATAATCCAAAATACCCTTATGATTAATAAAACTATCTTGTTAGCAGCTAGAAATACTGAGACAATAGCAGCTGATAGCTAATAGTGGAATTTCTGATAAAGAATTATCTAAATGAATATGAATTCTATGCCTGATATTTAATAAACCATACAATATTATTATGAGAGACTATATAGCTGAATCTGGAATAGTTTTTAGTATTAAAAACTATGGATATTCTGTTGAGTAATGACAATTATGATTTTAATCAATTATACAATGTGATATCAGAATACGTACTTACGTGATCATATTTATAATTAGTAACTAATGAAATCCTAATCGATTTTGATACATAAAATATGTTATACTGTAATAACTACAACATAAACAAGTGTTTGCAAATAGTATTGAAATCCAGCTTGATGCTTAAGTATTATGCTAGAAAACAGTTACTAAAGTAAGATCCTCCTTAATAATGTAGGCCCTTACTTTCCATAGTAGATGTATACTTTAAAAAGTAGAGCCTTAGTTTAGGGTACCTGCTTTATTAAGGACCGCTTTTAAATGGCCCTTCCTCGAATTGATGTTGTTGTTTTTTGTTTTGTTTTTTGTTTGTTGTTCTTATTAAAGAGGGCGCCCCAATACTAATACTAGCATATTAAAATTCTCTAATACCGGGTAATCCACATTTTCCCCAAATGTTTTTTTAAGGTTTCTCAAAATTGAACTTTTTTCAACTGCAGCAGAGCATGTTTTTTCCATTCATTGAACATTTTTATGGGATGTTCAAGATTTTCACTGAAAGATTAGCTAGCTATATAGAATCTTTAATATTGAGTAATTCAGTAAGAGACTGATAGTTTTACTCATTCATTTCATAATGTACCAACTCTATACAGCTAGCTGTACTGCAATCATCACAATTTCACTTATTTATCTAATATAAGAGAATAATACGAACATTTCTAGAATAATATACTATTATTTTGGAATAATAACTCAATTTTTTAGAATAAAAAAAAAAGAATAATTCTAAAAATTTGAGCATAATATGGCAGGCCCTATACATCACTAATGCTACTGGAATGGCTAGTTAGCATTTCTTCAAACTTTCTTTGAGCTCCCTAACACAAAAATAACTTTACAGCTGCATGCAGCTAATATGCTAATTATGTCATCAGCTAAAATAAAGCACATGAGCACAAACTGATCAAAGTATTGTGCTAGACATTAGATACTAAAGTAAGTTCCTCCTTTATAATGTAGGCCCTTACTTTACAAAGTAGATGTTATACTTTAAAAAGTAGAGCCTTAGTTTAGAGGTGTCTAGTCTACTTTATTAAGGCCCGACTTTTAAATGACAACTATGACCCTTCCTCAAATTGATGTTGTTGTTTTCTTGTTTTTGTTTGTTGTTCTATTTAGTATAGAGGGCGCCCAAAAGCGCCTCTCTAAGTCTGGCTACGCGAGACCCTTTACCCAAGAATATAGGTTTGGTAAAGGGTTCCGCTGTGCAAGTCTGGCTCCTCCCCCTTGTTACAAATCGTTTTCACTGGCTTTGATACTGCGTCGTCTCCTAAAACATTGTCCGGTCGTATCTGTTTGATATTTCCGTTGAAACCGGAGGTAAAGTAATACGTTTAAGCACCGCTCAGATAAGGTAAGTGTGACGCGATGGAAAGATATGCTATTTGTGTTTTGTTTCTTCTTCGGATCTCTGGTGATACACGCGCTCAATTTCGTAAGAGAGAAACTAACTTGCTACTGTACTGACGATATTAAGTCTGATGAAAATATTATGCTAAGGTGCTGTAAACTCGGTGATAAAGTATATGTAGCTCAAAATAGCCCTGCATAATTCAGCAATATTCTAAATTTTGGAAGTAGGGTAGGTTGTTGCTGCACTGATTGAATATTTTCTTTTGTGCTTATGAATGCTATTCTCTCTTCAAGCTTGAAAGTTAGCTACTGTCCACATAAGATTAAGTAGTGTTGTGTTGTCCTTATATTATTATTATGCTTAATTATTATCATCATTCATCATCATCTTGTAGAAACTACACTATATCCACCGCCTCCTATGTTAGAAGTATGTCCTGGTGAAAATTACACTTTGTCTTGCAAAGAAAATGAAACATCATATATTATTTGGAACTGGAATGATGTTAGTATGAGAGACTACACAGCTGGACAAGGAATTAATTATAGTATTAATACTATAGATCCTCTGTTAATTAATAACAATAATGATGGTGTCTACTCGTCTTATATCTATTAATTTTTCAGATGTATACTCTGAATTAGAGTTTACATTATTTGAAAATGATACTTCAGTTAATGTATGGTGTAACCGAGTGATGATAATTATAAAAAATAGAGGTAAGAGTGCACTATTTTCATTTTTTACTTTACTCGGGTTTAAATACAATTTTGGTAAGAGTTTCTTAGAATTCTAAATTTCATGAATACATTTAAGTCTCAGCATAAGGTGTAAACTCGCCATTGTTTAACTCTTTATACAGAATGCTCAAGTATTCCAGAAAACTTCAGAATTTTGGGACTTCATGTATTATTAAACTCATCCACTTTAACTTTTGAATGGGAAGTATTTCCTGCATGTTTCATCTCAGCTGTTATAAATAATAATAATTTCAGTCGAGACATTGATAATGGTATACCTCTAGAGCTTGAATTACCAAATGAACATCACAACATCAACTTAATTTTTCAATGTAACAACGATCAATTGGCAAGAATCAATATTACAGAAGTTACGGAAACAACACGATTTATGTTCCCAAAATGCATTTATCAGATGGGAAAAACATTCATGTCAGTCTAATAGCACGCGTAATTTCGCGATCAATTTTGTTTTCCTGCGCACGTAGGCGTGGCTAAGACTACAACGATTTTTAGGGGAAAGAAGCGGGTAACTTTGGCTGTCTAGTTTGCTCTTCTCTGTGTCTCTATAGACACACTAAGGAGTTATTGGAGTAGAAATATCTCACCTGAAGTAAACTGAGACTTTATTGAGGCCTTAGAGGTAAGTTATTGTCTTTTGTGGTTCTCTGTTTCTAGTCGGGTAAAAATGGCTGCCATATTTGAGAGATCTAAAATCTCTTTTGGGGAGGAATTAGGTGAGGGACACAGTTTTAGTTAAGGTTACTTTTTTTTACAGTTAACTAGTCTTACTTTCTCAATTTATTGAGACTTCAAGAGCATTGAAACAAAAATGTCAGACACATAAAGTGAAAAAAACAACGTAATGAACTGGAATTTGAAACTAAATGTTAATGTTTTGTTCTTGAAATTCAGGAAATACTATTTCTTCTTCAATTTCTTCTTCTGAGTCACCACTGCTTGAGTCTGATTCTAGAGATGATGACACAGAAGAATCAGTCATGTCACAGCCTCTGTGGACTTGCTGGACGTTGGTGCAGTTTTGACAACTACAACCGGGTCCACATGAATGCCCGCCTTTCCTGCATCCACAACGCTGGGAAGTACACCCCTTCTTACAGCTACACCCCTTAGTTAGGAAGGTAATTGTTTCTAAAACTAATTTCTGGACACTAGGGCATTCCCAATCAAATACATAATTGCCGTCATTGTTCTTTGTCCAACCATAAAAATCAGGCTGGGGAAGAGAGTCGTGTATGTCTTCCTTGAAAGAGTTAAACCACATCTGAGCAATCCAGCAAGATCGTAACCAGTGGCGCCACATAGATGTATGTGAGGGCATACGATCTTCTTCACATAATATTCTGTCTGAAACTATAGCACGAATTGTATTGTACCACTCTATGTGTTGGTTTGCTCCATTGCAGGCATTAAACAATTGGTGTGGGGTTTTAGAGCCTTTTAGAGACACAATTGCAGAGTAGTGTTTTTTGAAATATAAAGTTCCTATTAGCCTAAGAAATGCTAGAAAACCATTTTCTTTGTTTTTTTCTCCAGAATCTGACAATGATCCAGGCATACTCCTACCTGTTATGAAGTCGGCATGCTGAAAGAAAACTTGGAAGAAAGCCGACTTTCCATGGCCAGAAAAGAAGGACACATAATCACATCCTGAGGTAATAAACAGCATTTGAAAAATATTTGCTAATTTTGACTTCTCCAGATTTGCTAAGTCAGGGTCCAGCTGTAAGGCTTTAATCAAATCATTTATGTGTATATATAGTTTGGTTTGGGAATGTGGCACATTAATTTGTACATAAACATCCTTGTTTGTGAGTATTTCAAAAAGTGACAAGCCAATATTATAAATATCGGTATCTGGGGAATAGATTAATATGTGCCTGCCAGTAGTTTGTGTTGCATGACGCCATATCCTCATGTCGGCCTCAGCTGAGTTAGACTTATAGTTGCTAGCTGGTGAAGGGAGTGACTGGGGATTGCCAGACAACATAAGTGTACTGTTGTTTCCAAAACACCCACTCAGATAGAGAGACTACACAGCTGGACAAGGAATTAATTATAGTATTAATACTATAGATCCTCTGTTAATTAATAACAATAATGATGGTGTCTACTCGTCTTATATCTATTAATTTTTCAGATGTATACTCTGAATTAGAGTTTACATTATTTGAAAATGATACTTCAGTTAATGTATGGTGTAACCGAGTGATGATAATTATAAAAAATAGAGGTAAGAGTGCACTATTTTCATTTTTTACTTTACTCGGGTTTAAATACAATTTTGGTAAGAGTTTCTTAGAATTCTAAATTTCATGAATACATTTAAGTCTCAGCATAAGGTGTAAACTCGCCATTGTTTAACTCTTTATACAGAATGCTCAAGTATTCCAGAAAACTTCAGAATTTTGGGACTTCATGTATTATTAAACTCATCCACTTTAACTTTTGAATGGGAAGTATTTCCTGCATGTTTCATCTCAGCTGTTATAAATAATAATAATTTCAGTCGAGACATTGATAATGGTATACCTCTAGAGCTTGAATTACCAAATGAACATCACAACATCAACTTAATTTTTCAATGTAACAACGATCAATTGGCAAGAATCAATATTACAGAAGTTACGGAAACAACACGATTTATGTTCCCAAAATGCATTTATCAGATGGGAAAAACATTCATGTGATCAATGCAAAACAAAATTCTGATACTCATTACTATGAATGGATTTGGTCAAGTGAAAGTTCAGGTAATTGGCAAACATGTACCAATGATTAAATAGAGAAGAGTGAGGGAAAAATCCCACAATATCTGGTTTAATATTAAAATGAACTCAAGATATGTAGTATATTACTAAGCACAACATCATGGTAGCTTTCTACTTACTGTAACAGTGATTACAGTGTGCTTAAAAACCAGGGGAAAGAGATGCCTCTTGACAAAAAAAAACACACAAGTTAAATCTTATAGGACTTTATTTAAGACAAACTGCAGTTTGCAGAAACTAAGAACAACTCTGGCACAGTCTATTATGGTATGTAAGTCTATAAAGCATGCAGCCAGGAGCAGAGTTTCACTTATACCTAATCATTTTTCAACACTCTTGATAGATGGCCTTTTCTCCTTCATTGCCAGTAGACTAATGATGATGTGTGTTAGCTATAAATTTTTATTTAAAAAGATATAAAAATAATTTCAAATATTCTCTCCTTTTGTCTCACATTATCCTAATTATAATAGCATCATTTAATTATTGTTTTAATTGCAAAGAAATGGATCTTTATGAAATATCATATTATATAGATATTTGATGAAGAGAATATTAAATTACTAATAGCTAATTATCATTGGATTGCACTTTCAAATATAAAACTTTAATATGTAAAAACAATTTTTTTAAACATATACCTTCTTGTGGTCATAGTTGATGGCGTGATCAATGCAATTGCTTCTTGCTATAATCTTCTTGATTGCAAATCATTGTTATTATTCTGTACCACAAGGTTTATTTATATGAACTTTTCTTGACCCATGTGTATTCATTTACTCATCACTTTTACTCATATGTCCTCCTATCTTCTCTGTTCTTCTACTGAGTCTGTCTGTCTTTCTATGAGATGGAATAAGTTGTGTGCCCTCCTATTGAGTGTGACCATGCTTTACCAATTCATTTTGTGACTATACTTACCCATTTAGTTAGTAATTGTGTATAGCCAACACTGATTAACTAATGAATTATTCATGAATAAAAACTCGGCTATTGGTGCCCTATAATAATAAATATACATATTTAACAAGTAAAACTTTTTAATCCTATTCATAATAAGGACACTAGCTAGCTGAATGTCTTCTGGAATTATATACAATAACAAAATCAAATAAAAGCTGAATAGTAGTACATAGTATATACACATACAGTGTATCATGTCCCATGTAACATAATAGCCTTTCCCTCTTAGACATCATTTAGAACTCATATTTTGACTATGCAGCATGAAATCAGCATAGTTTGGAGTGTGTTATATAATGCAAGAGTATTTGGATATATCTGTATTTTACTCTTATTGCACCTGCTAAATCTGAGAACTGTTTTGACAATCCTACATTTATTTTCTGTATACTGTAACCAGTGGGATAACTCAAGTTATCACATAGAGTCTATAATGTTATCTCATGGCTGTATTACCAAGCAAACTGGCCTGGCTACCAGTTTCCTGGGTTATTACAGCTACCTTACTCCTGAGGAGCTTAGCTACAAGGTTTTAGCAGCTGCTAGAATACCACCTGGGAATGTGGGGAGCCCCTAGAGAGTTTTACTCCAACTTCACCCCTAGAGTTACTGGTTCTACATAGTACAAACTACTTCAGTGAAGATATCAAGCAAGGAATAAACCACTTATTACACTTGTCATAGTAATATAGCTAGATGATTTCTCTCAGGTTTTATTTTCACATACCTCTGGCTCATGAAAATAAATTAGCCTGCTTGTGAAATATTTCGCCATATCATACTCTGACTCATGTATTATGAAGAATCTACTTTACTGAGCTTAATTTCATGAAATTTCAGAAATTAAACCTAAAAGGATCAAAAGCAATTTCTTAGATTCAAGGCAGGGCAACTTACAATAAGTGCTGAATTGTGCTGATTTCATATTACAAAGTAAAAATGAAGATATAATTTAAATAAATAATTTTCTAATAGCTAGCTATTGTGTAGTAGTGCTGGGTTCTCACTTTGCTGCTTCACTATTTGACTGCAATTTACCTATAATAAAATATTATATAGACCAAATTGATTCTTCACTGGCGAATACTCCTATATCGATTCAGGAAGCTAATTTGACTACTCCAACAAGTATGCAATTAGCTAAAATCATGAAAGTATTGCAATTTTAATGTTGATCTCTATTTACAGGATTAATGAATATTTCCACTCCAGGACATGGCATTAATATTACTATCATTTCAATAAGTTCAATTTTCATAGGACTATTATTTATATTGATTGCTGGACTCACAGTTGTTTTTATTTTAATAAAATATAAAATGAAAACAAAAGGTAAGTTTTCAGCTTTATATTATTTTTATAAATAGTTTTATGAATGTATGTATACCTTGCAGATAAAGATATAACAAAGTAAGAATTTTACATCAATGTAAAATAATATTAATATCAAATATTGTATTTATCTATCTAGAGCAATAAATACAGAAGATAGCCCTCAGGTATTCCCTCTATTGTTTTTTTTAACAATCATGAATCATGAATCATTCATATTTTTTAGAATGAATCTGATTATGATCACGTCAAGTTTTATCCTGCAGCTGCTAATAAAGAACAGGTATTTCAACAATTATATCGTGCGCAAATTATACACTTACTAACTAATCATAACAATACAATGAAAAAAGAGATATTATAGAAATCGATTATTGCTATACTAAGCTGCTTATTTGTGTTGAAATGTATCTTTTTCTTACAGAGTGATGAATATAGTACATTAAATAGTGGATTTCATCATCACCTGCGCACAATTCCAGGGCAGGATGAATATAATACAATTGGTTCTGTAATCAATGATGGCTTCGTAAGTAAATCATAATTATTGCCTTTATTATAATGTAACCAGTAATATTAATAGGAGAAGGAATAGCATGCTATATGGAGACATAAAAACACTCAAACTGTGGTATTAAGGATTGATAGCATGAATGACTCGATAAAACTTTAATGAGTAAAACTGAGTGAAATTTCTTGCAGCACGAGTACAATTAATCTGAATCCTAGTTTTCTGTGCTAATGTATATTATTAATTTGATACAACAGGAGAACATGACAAGTCTATATAATGTATTCACCATGCATGATGTGTATTTTAATAAAGAGAATGTTCTTGAAGCTTTGACTGTCAGAAGAATTTACAAAAAACATTTCGACAAATGTAGTAGCATATGTCTCTATACTTCTGTCAATAACAATCTGTATCACAGATTTATGGCTAGTAGTCATTATCTTCCAAGTGCTGATGTATATGAATATCATTAGTCTATCTCACTATCACAGTTGATTTATTTGGCACCACCTAACATTTTAGCATCCACTTATGGGGCATCTTTCCGTTAAGTTACTAGATGGATAACTGTACAAATTCTGTGAGTAAACATCATTAAGTGGGTTACAGTGATCAATAGCTATTCTATCTCTTGTGTTATTATTTGTTATCACTCACCCATAACAGTGATACAATGTCTACTAATATACTTGTTTAAATTTCACACCATAATTTAGCTAATCATGTTTATTCTAATATATTGTTTTTTCAGGTTACAGATGATTATGAATACACCACTGTAAGATTTCAGACTGGAAGACATACTCAGGGAGGAAAAAAATCTGTAAGAGGCAGCATTAAAAATTGTATGTATGTTTGTTTTAATAGCATTAACACAATACACTAAATTTGAGCATTTTCATGAATAATATTTTCCTCAAGCTATTATGAATTTAATCTTTAGAAGAAAGTAGCACAGAAGCCATATACTGCACTTGAAATTTCATCTTTGTACGTCATCACTGAAGAAGATACCCTACATTCTGCAGGTAGAGATACAATTATTATATCAAACTTGAAGTTAACTAACGAATATACTAATACTGTAAGACTCTCTGAATATTTAATACTTCGAAACAATGCTGTATTGTCCATTAATTGGGAGTGCCCTTTATAGTGTAGCTATTAATTTAGACCAAATAAGTTTAGCTATTGTGAGGCAAATAGTAACAAGTTAGACTGGATGGTGGAAAACTATCATTGGTGTGTACAGATTCATAAAAAGCAATGTTAAATTTTTTTAAATTGTTGCTTCTTTATAATTGTTGCATAATGAAGCCTTTTAAATGCTCTGACAATTATAGTGTAGATTGTTACAATGGTGTAGTGCCATCATTGAAAACTAGTTTTTAAGATTTTATCAGAGTAAATTCATTTAATTATATTTCCAGTTTCCTCCTTTATCAACACATTCATTGAAATACCAGATAAAGTGTTGATAGAGTAGCATAACTCAAAATGAAAATAAATGAAATACCTCAAACAAAAGTTGGTGTAGATTGTTTATGTCAGTGCCATCACTGAACACTGTCACATAGTTCATTTGCGTTTGAACCTCCAAATTATACAACCTGTGTTGAAAAGACTTCACATGCACCTTACTCAACATTAGTCATTCTAATTAACAGTTGTAAATGTCTGCCTAGCAGGCCTTTTCTTTGTTAATGCACAATGATCCTAATTTCTTTATCCTGTTTTGAGGCTTTTCATTATCCACCTACTATTTATGTTGTATTCTTATTTTCAGGGGTGATGGAGTTATTTCAAAGTGGGGGGGGGGGGGGAGAGAGGAGGGGGGCACCATGTACTATACAACAATTTACTCTCATGAAAACCATTCTGACATTTTACAAAACATACAGCTCAATATTAACTGAATAAAGTTGATTTTGAGCCTTTTATCCAACAGCTTTTGTCTGTTGTCTGAAATTGAAGATGACTGTTATTCAGCAGTGTTGTTTTGGTTTAGAGATTCCAGACTTTCTTAGTTTTAGTTATTTATACTGAAAAAATATAATGTTGAAGGCTTAGTTTTAGTTGTTTCCCCAAATTCTCCCTGAAGATTTAGTTAATTTTTAATTTTTCTTCAATGTCATGTAGAAAATTTAGTTAGTTATACTATCAGTCAGACTTAGTTTTGGTTAATTTATGTTGTCACTCAAATTCTTCAATAATGAGACTTTTTAAAGATAGTAGTACATATAGTTTTCCCAAGGAACTTCAAAAACAGATCTTTTTATGAAATCTTAGGTGTTGTAAATAAAGTATGATATTTTTATATGGTTTAGATAATATTTACTTGATGGCTATTTATATCTTCATTTTAAAAATGATCTAATTCAAGGTGCATTGTTCACAATAAAAATTGCTTAGTCTTAGTTTTAATCATCCACTCTACTGGTAGTTTTAGTTTTAATCGAACTTACTGCCTGCTAAAATATTAAGTTTTAGTTTTTTCATGTTCTCTATGCTTAGTTTTAGTTTTTCTTACCAAATGTAAAATACCCCAAAACTAAGGGGTCTAGTTTTAGTTAACTAAAACAACACTATTATTCAGATGCTACCAATGCATTATTCTTTTTTAACTTTAGTCGATGCACAGACCCCAATCTAGTATTGGGCAAATATCTGCTATTAGAGTGTCCATTTGGGGAGATTTTAATGTATAGTATAATATAATATACATGTATGTACAAAACAGAAATTGCTAATAAAATTTAAAATTATGAATTACAAACTATGAACATTATTTTCACTTTTTTGTATACAGATAAGCTATTGAATTTAGATACCCTCCTCATACAATTGCGTGAAGTAGCTTGTAAGTGGGAGAGTTTGGGCAAGTATCTCAATTTCTCCATTGAAGACATACAATTAATGAAAGCTAAAGCAGCAAATGATTTTGATTGTCTTATTGAGCTATGTGACAATTGGATAAGAAATCAAAAAGTGCCCACCTGGAAGAAAGTTGCTGATGCTTTGAAGCATATTGGTGAACATGAGTTACATGATGAATTCCTAAATATATATACAACCGGTAATTTGAATTGCTATTTATGATAACTCTATTTTTCCTTAATCAAAATAAGTAATAATGTTTAGTTAATAGGAATTCAGCAAAAAAGCATAGTATTGATTTTAAGCTAGCTTGCATTTCTCAGAAAAAATACAATGAATTTGATTATGTAAAATTAGTCAAAACTTATTTCCATTATTTAATTTGTCATAATAGGAGTTTTACCAGAAAAGAAAGCGGAAGTACAAGACAATGAAATGGATTTAACTGTAGATAATCCTCCTCCAATACCTCCTCAGCATTTTTGAACTTTTCATTTTGAATTCCATTTTATTATGCATTTTATATTATTGTTGTAATTATTGTTGTATCTATAGAGGCTAGCCAATGTCATTGAATTTTTTTTAAAAGTATATAGATTTTATCCAAAGATAACTTTTCCTCTCTGAGATAAAAATTTCAGTGGTGCAATATTAGCTATATGAGCATAGACGGGAGATGTAATTGACATTGTAAGACTTTTTTCACTGGGTACATATATAGAAGAGTTTTAATACTTCAAACAAAATTGCTAACTAAAATTTACTGCTACAACAAGTCAAAATAGTTATAATAAAATATCTAAGCTCAACATACCAAGCGAAAGAAAAGTAGCAACATTGTATTGATTTCAAATTTAGAATAGTATGGAGCTAGAGTTGTGTTCTTTGGTGTTGTTTTTTTATCTACCCGGCTAAGTTGGTGTATGACGTTCAACCGCAAACAAATATTTTCCATTGTCACAAGTCACTCTACTCATCACATGGTGCACACTCTGTTATAAAAGTAATCAATCAATAATTTTTAACTTGGTAGATATGCAATGCATAGGCTAGAAATAATCCAAAACACCCTTATAATTAATAAAACTATATTGTTAGCAGTTAGAAATACTGAGTTGATAGCAGCTGATAGCTATAGTGGAAATTCTGGTAAAGAATTCTCTAAACGAGTATGAATTCTATGCCTGATACTTAATAAACCATACAAATTGAAATAGTATTATTATGAGAGACTATACAGTTGGATCTGGAATAATTTTTAGTATTAATACTACGGATCCTCTGTTGAGTAATGACAATTATTGTGGGCCCTTGGCTCCTCAGAACTTCAGGTAACCTCACAGTAGGTAGGCAGCTTATAGTATCGCTGCCACCAGAATCTACTCTATCGCCACAGCGAACAAGAACTTAGTCTTAACTAGAACTTGATATGAAATAGACTGACTACAAAAATGATGGTGGGTGAGTTTTATACACAGTCCAGAGTTCCACCCACAAAACAAGGATGATACAGCACAAACAACACCACATGACCATTCAACCCCTTACACAAGGATTCCACAAACGATTAACACATATACAACATGGTTCTTCCACAACATGACCATATAAGGTGACACACAAGTTAGTCTCAAAACACCTGTAAACAATCCGCACACACAAACATCTACAACATTGAATAGTTACAAAAAATGAATCTCTTCTATGCATGTTCTCTCTCTTTATCTTCTTCCCTCTCCTTCCCTGGTCTCTCTCTCCTTCTCATGTCTTCTGTCTCCTTCAAATGTGGGCTTGCATGCCCTTTGGGGGCCCACATCTCCCCCCTCCTCAAAAGATGGGGTGACCTCGTCACAGACATCTCCGTCGGCGTGGCAACGACTCAGTTCATCTGCCACAATGTTCAACTTTCCGGCGCGATACACCATCTCAAAATCATACTCAGACAACTTGAGTGCCCAATTGTACAATCGTCGGTTTTCTTGCCTCCCCGTTCTCAAGTTCAGAAGACCCTTGTGGTCGGTAATCACAGTGAATTTCCTTCCGTAGAGGAAGTAGGCAAAGTGTCGAACTGCCTCAAACACCGCCAAACCTTCAAGCTCTTGGGCACTGTATCTGGCTTGTGCCCCGTGAAGCTGCCTCGAGAAAAATGCCACAGGCAACTGCTCTCCATCTCGAACCACAGACAACACCGCCCCGATCCCAGTTGAGCTGGCATCACACTCTAACATGAAAACATCATCCACACACGGAACATACAAACATACATGATTACATAACTCATTACATAAACGATGGAAGGCCTCCAACATCGGCTCAGTCCACCCAAGCTCCCCTGCCGTCGCTGTAGACGTGTGAGGCGTCAGAATCGACGACCACCGGTGGAAGCCCGCCACGAACTTCCTGTAATAACCCACCAGCCCCAGGAACGCCCTCAACTGCCTCCGGGTCTTCGGACGCGGGTGGTCACGAATAGCCCGTACCCTGGCTGCCGGCACGCTTACTACACCACCACCGATCTGGTGTCCCAGAAATTCCAAAGTTCTTCTCCCAAAACTACACTTCTGCCTCTTGCAAGTTAGTCCTGCCTCTCTCAATGTCCCAAACAACCTCCTTAAATGCCCCAAATGCGACTCCCAATCCTCAGACACAACCAAAATGTCATCTATATAGACACGAGCGAAGTCCTGACAGTCCACTAACACTTCGTCCATAAGACGCTGAAACACCGAAGGGGCGTTGGTGAGCCCAAACTGCATACGCTTAAAACGAAACTTCCCAAAAGGACAAATGAAACAAGTTTTGTCTCTGTCCCGCTCAGCGACCACTACCTGGTGGAAACCTTTAGCTAGGTCCACCTTTGACAATACAGAACCACGCCCAACCATCTCCACCATCTCATCGAAGCCTGGAATATAATACGGCTCCTTCTCTGTCACCTCATTTAGCCTCCGAAAATCTACACATAATCTAATCCCTCCATCCGCCTTCTTTACAGGAACTAACGGCGACGCCCAGCTGCTCTCGCACCTCTCAATGATTCCACACCTTTCCAAATTCACTAACTCCTCCCTCACCTTGTCTCGAATTCCTAAAGGAACTGAGTAAGGCGACTGCCTAACCGGCTCACTGTCTCCCGTCTTAATCGACATCACCACTCGATCAGTGTTCCCAGGCACCTCTGAGAACACATCCTCAAACTCACTTAACACTCCTTCCATTTCATTCTCATTATATCCATCACAAATACCTTTCAATACACTCCTCTCTTCACCCTGCTCTTCCGCTACTACATCTAATCTCCTAATCACAAACCTTTCTTTATACTCCTTCAAACAATTAACATGAACTACCTTTGCCTGCTTCTCTGCACCCACCTTACCAATCTTATAATTAACCTCACCCTTCCGCTCAATCACTTTATAAGGTCCCTCCCAGGAGTCTGCTAGCTTACAAAACATTCCCGGTACACGATACAACACTAATGATCCCACTTTAAATTCTCTCAACTTAGTACCCCGGTTAAAATACGACATCCTTGATTCCTTACCCTTAGCTAATTTCAGGGCTGCACAATCACGCATCATCTCCAGTCTCTCAGCCATGGTAGCCACCCACTCGCACACATTCAATCGCTTGCTCTCAACTTCAAATAAACCATGATACAGTGCATCAAGAGGAGTTCTAACTCTGAAACCGTACACAAGATCGAATGGACTAAATCCAGAGTCCGCGTGCGGCATCTGACGCAACACGAACAAAACGAAACTGACCTGACTCACCCAATCTAACTTTGCACTCAAACACTTTCCCAAAATGGCTTTTAATGTCCCGTGCATGCGTTCTACTGCACCATTCGTCTCAGGATGGTACGGGGACGTCCGCACCTTCTGTATCCCCAACCACTCACATAGTTGCTTCATTACCCTTCCACAGAATTGACTTCCCTGATCACTCAGCACACACTCTGGGATTGAGGTCCTCGAAAAGATGGACCACAGTCCTTCCATCACGGACTTAGCCGTAACATTCCTCAAGGGAACTGCCTCAGGCCAACGGGTCGCCAAACAAACATAAGTAAGCAAATACCTATTCCCTCCCTTTCCCTTAGGTAAAGGGCCAACTAGATCAATCGCAACTGTCTCAAAGGGCTCCGAGAGAATAGGCCTCTCGACAGCCGGTGCTCTTCTTGGCTTATATTTACTTCTCCTTTGACACATTTCGCAGCTAGAACAATGCTCCATAACTTCCTTTGTCATACCCGGCCACACAAAATACCTCCCAATCATTGCACTCACTTTCTCCGCCCCCAAATGTCCATTCTTCTCATGACCCAACACTAACACTCTTTCTCTGAAACCCCTCGGCACTACTAAGACATCACGGAACTCCTCCCATGTGACGTACATGCTACGTACTAATACACCTTTCTTCCAAGCAAATCCACGCTCACCTCTATCTCCTAACTCACGCCACTCTTTCAAACTAACATCACTCATCACTTCCTTCCTAAAACTATCACCATCTGACCCCTCCCTCACAGGGCCAATCTGCTCTGCTAGCCCACACAGCTTAGCCTCTTCCCCACTCACAGGTGCTAACTCATCAAGGGGGGTTGGAGTCCCCTCCCCTGAACTATCACTCTCTCTCACTTCCTCACTCTCAACACTAACTGTAGCCTGGGGTAGGTCTGGCTTCGGTAACACCTCCGCCTTTTCCACCCTGTGGCCCTTCCCTGACTTACTCTTTTCCTCCTTTACTTTCACTTTCTCAGGTTCAGCTCGACTCATTGATGTCGGACCCTTCTTCTCACCACTAACACAATCACTCTCTGGATTCACCACACTCCACAAATCTTTCTCAACTACATCACTCTCATTCTCATCTAACTTAGCTTCCTCCTTAGTCATGCTCCTTGTTAGCACACTGATCTCTGCCTTATCTAGAGGCACATACTCTTGAATGGCCTTCATATAGGCCTCAACTTCCTCCCTGTTTGACACAGTAAAGGGAACAATGCATGACACACCTGGCTGACCACTCTCGTCAATGATAGCTCTCACAGTCTTAACATACCCACCTACTTCGAACTTAGCCATAAAACTCTTACAACACTTCTCATTACCTGTAAAACCCTTCACAACCACATCCCCACACAACTCAACCTTCTCTGGCACTAATGCCCTAGGCACGGACCCAAGCTCCGCCCCTGAATCAATCAGTATCTCAGTTCTTACCCCGTTCATAACCCCAATAACAACATTTCCTGACTTCCCCGATTTATCCTCAGTTAACAATACGGACATCTTGTGAGGTGTGGCTTCTTTCTTCACCGGAACCACCCCCTTCTTCATAGTACACTCTGTACTGCGGTGCCCAACCTTCCCACAGTTGAAGCACGTGACTGGCCTAGGGTAATAACCACTCCCACCTGGCCTACTACCACTCCCTTTCTTACACTCGGTGGACCTATGCCCTCTTTCCCCACAATTGAAACAAGTAACATAACTACTGATTCTCTCACCTCCAGACTTCTCCCTGTCATACCCCCCATCTCTACTAAAACCACTGTCACGCCCATAACTACTTTCTCTGCCCCTATAACTCCTTCCACTTTCAACATAAGTACTACCCAACGGTTTAAAATAATTCCCCTTCTGTCTCCCAGACATCCAGTCTTCAAGTGCTTCTCTATAATCCCCCCAATTCTTAATCGTCCTATTCTCAATAAACATCTTCCCACTTTGAGGTAACACCCTCCTAGCTAACGCCAATGCTACTGCTAACATACCTTCCTCCAAACTCTCACAACCCTGACATGTACCCTTCACAGTCCTCTGCATCCATTCAGCTATTCCTCCAGCTGTCATGCTCTTGAAAGTCTCACTCGTAGCTTCGAACAACTGGTTCCCATACGTAATGGAAGTTTCACCAGCTGCTTTTAACAATATTTTCTTGACTTCACAATACTCAGCCCCATCGTCCCTCACCTGAGCTACCCTGACACAAAGTCTCTCAGGCAGTTTGGGGTATAGTCTCTCTGCCCAATCCCTCTCATCTATCTTACTCTCCCTCATAATTCTTTCAAATTTATCCAGATATGCTCCCAACTCATTCCCATCCTTATATATGCCTAACCCCTTCAGCTTTTCCTGCAACAACTCCCTCTTTTCATGAATCTTATCCTCCTCCTCTCGTCTAACCCTTCTCCTCTCTTCCTCAGTACTCCGCCGATAAGCCTCTTCATCCTTTCTCCTGACTACTTCTTCCTCTTTATCCCTCCTTCTGATTTCCTCCTCTTCTCTTCTCCTATTAGCTTCCTCTTCTCTTTCCCTCCGTCTCTCCTCCCCCTCTTCTCTTCTTCTGGTAGCCTCATCCTCTTTCCACTGCCTATCCCGCTCCATCATATACGTCAGCAATGCCGCTACCTCACTCTCCTCGCTCCTCTTTGCCATCTTCTTTTTACTAACAACCACTTCCTCTCTCACCTTCTCTACTTCCTCTTCTACCAAATCCTTCCCCTCACCTTCTTCCTCTGATAACACCTCGGTGTATTGCACCTCAGCAGGGCGCGTTGGATATGGGGACCGCCCAGAGGCAGTCGGCTTACGAGAGGGGCGGTAGGCTACGTCACCGGAAGTCACAGCGGGCAACCCCCGGGTGGTGGTCTTCTTCTTAGCCCCCGCTTGTCCAAGCTCTGGCATGGAACCAGGCGCACGTGTGCTCCTGCCAGAGACCTACCAACACACACACACAAAAAAAATAAAATGATACGATCAGAGACTGAATTAGAAATAAAATGGGTTTTAACGGAATACAAGAAAAAAAATTTACGGACAATAAAATCGTTCACGAAACAACACAATAGAGTGGATACAAGTCTCTGATGGGTGTCGAGTGTCCTCGGGGTTGATCCTAAGATCTGTGTCCACTGCCGAAGCAAGCACACGGTGATGACCGCAGTCAAGGTAGATATGCACGTCTCTGCCGCAGCACGATTGATGCAAGGGCTCCCTCTGCCGTAGCAAGGTTGCTTGACGTGTCTCGTCTGCCGAAGCAAGTCGACTTGGGGTTTCCGCGAGTGTCCTCAGCGGGTTGGGTAGAATGTCTTCTTCCCGGTAAGTTTGGGACGTCTCCCGTTGGTTGGTTCTTGGGCCGCAGTGAATGTCTTCGCAAACGGATCCCACCGCTGCCACCAGTTTGTGGGCCCTTGGCTCCTCAGAACTTCAGGTAACCTCACAGTAGGTAGGCAGCTTATAGTATCGCTGCCACCAGAATCTACTCTATCGCCACAGCGAACAAGAACTTAGTCTTAACTAGAACTTGATATGAAATAGACTGACTACAAAAATGATGGTGGGTGAGTTTTATACACAGTCCAGAGTTCCACCCACAAAACAAGGATGATACAGCACAAACAACACCACATGACCATTCAACCCCTTACACAAGGATTCCACAAACGATTAACACATATACAACATGGTTCTTCCACAACATGACCATATAAGGTGACACACAAGTTAGTCTCAAAACACCTGTAAACAATCCGCACACACAAACATCTACAACATTGAATAGTTACAAAAAATGAATCTCTTCTATGCATGTTCTCTCTCTTTATCTTCTTCCCTCTCCTTCCCTGGTCTCTCTCTCCTTCTCATGTCTTCTGTCTCCTTCAAATGTGGGCTTGCATGCCCTTTGGGGGCCCACAATTATGATGGTATCAATTTGTCCTATATCAATTAATTCTATTAATGGACATAATAAGGAGCTTAAATTTTCTTTATCAAAATTTGCTCTAAGAAAATTATCCAAGATGTTGTTGTAAAAGTTTTTATAGAATTTTTGGATAAAAGACAAAATAAAATAGCAAATAAGATAAACATAGCTGTGTCTTTACTGAGAACAGCTCAGTCATAACCTCTTTTGCAATACACAATTATACCTTATGCTTCATTACATGATTGAGTTACAATGTTTATGTGTTAGATTGAAACTGAACTTGATAATTGTGTTCATGTGTTTTTCTATTTAGCTATTGCTTAAAGTTTTAATTTACAGTAGCTCTTAATATTGACACCTCTTGTGCTGATTTCATTTTCTTTTTAGCACTTTCCAAGGTATTTTTCTAATAATCCCTCAAAGCCACAAGTGTAAAGGATACAATACAAATCAGCAATTAAATTTCGTTCAGTCTGTTGTCAAGAATTTCAGTGAAGGTAACCAGTCTACTAGTGGCTTTTATAGCAATATCAAACTGATGCTGTCCACAATTTAAGCTCTTGATTATTATTTCATTTTTTGTTTTCAAACTAGAATAACTGGTCCAATTTAGGAATTAAACATAGGAATTAACAGTATCAAAAAATTTGATGCAGAATAAGGAGACAAAAGAGGGACAAAGAGTGAAGAAGAGATAGAGAAAGTGAACTACTATTGCTCAAGTTAGCAAATACAAGGCCACACCTACTATGTGTATTATACATGACAAATGGAATTCATAGCTAAGGTTTAACATGAGTTGACTACAGTAATAGGAACACTCTCTGTCATAAGTCATTATTTTGCATAAAAATAATTTAACGATAGTTTTATTCAAATAAACAAGTAAACTTTGGGAAAACATATTATTGGCTATACTATTTAGATTGTTAACAATACAATTGTTCATGATTCAACTGTTCACCAAAATTACACTATTATCTAACCTCATCTCACACAATGGTTTTTGGTCCACATGAACAGGTCAAACCAGTTACTATTCTAGTTGTAAGTCACACTTTTTCTCTTGCTATGTCGTTTGAATGATCAATGATAGTTTGTCTTCATTTGACTCTTTGTTTTGAGTATAGTACTTAGCTAGCTAGCTGCTTTGAGTAGGTCAGTGATAGGTTAAGCAATTATAGACTTTGGATTTTGGTATTCTGGAGACGTCCCTCTCTACCTACAAACTATTGACAGGAAAGAACTCTACAACAATATACAAATGTTTTATAATCAATACTTTCAAATTGCATTGTTTAAATAATTAAAATGATAACAGCGAAAAAACAGGAACTTAATTGTTTTCTATAAATTTATACAATGTGATATCAGAATATGTACTATACATGCTCATATATATGTATATAATTTATATATGAGTAGTAATGAAATCCTAATCTAATTGGTTACATAAAACATGTGATATCATAATAACTACCACACATGAACAAGTGCTTGCGATAGTATTGAAATAAATAATTAGTTTATTACAATGGTTTGATAGAGTATTAAAAAACACTGCCTCAAAATTGCACTAGTAATGTACCATATTATGTAAGATTTCATATCATGCTAATTAAATGCTGAATCTAAATATATTATATCAAATCAATATAATTGTTTATGTGCATAATAATATTATTTTTAAATGATAATACTTAGCTGATAGATTGAAACTTTTTCACCTAAAGGGGTCTGGAAAAAAGCAAAGGAAAAATGTGAAAAAATCTTAGTTATCACATTTTTCCTTTGCTTTTTTCCAGACCCCTTTACGTGAGAAAGTTTCAATCTAGTTTATAGGAATGGTCAGAACTTGATAATTACTTATATGAAATATTGCCGTTCATAAAACTATTAACAATAACATCATTATTTTACTAGTAGCTATCCTACTTCTCCTTAACTGGGATTACAGGCACTAGCAGTAGTACTTATTACTTGTGATACATCACTAATTCTACTAGAATGGCCAAGGGTAGCCATTCTTTAAACATTCTTTGAGCTACCCTACTACAAAAATAACACTACAGCTGTGTGCAGCAAATGCCTAGCATGTCATCAGCACATATAATAGTACATGATCATAAATTGACCATAATATTATGCTATAAATCAGTTACTAAAGTAAGCTCCTCCTTTATAAAGTAGACCCTTACTCACAAAGTAGATACTACTTTAAAAGTAGATAGTTTAGGGGTACCTAATTTATAAAGTAAGTAATTGCTTATGAGGTAAGGCCTGACTTTTAAATAACAGCCCCATGGACCTTCCTCCAAAAAAAAATTTTTTTTTTTTTTGTTCAATTTAGTATATTGGGCGCTCCTCTCTAGTCTGCTACGCGAAACCCGTTACCCAAGAATTGAGGTTTGGAAAAGGGTCTCGCTGCGAAAGACTGGCTCCTCCCCTTTCTACAAATCGTATTCACTTTTTTGATACTGCATTCCGGTCGTATCCGTTTGATATTCACTTCCGTTGAAACTGGAGGTAAAGGATTGCAGTAGAGTTCTACCGCTCAGATTAGATAAGTTTGACACGATGGAAAGGTATACTATTTGTGCTATATTTCTTCTTTGGATCTTGGGTGGTACATGCGCTCAATTTAGTAAGAGAGTAACTAGCTAACTTGCTACTATGCTGACTTTATTATGTCTGATGAAAATATTATGCTAAGGATATAATATTGCTGTAAATTCAGTGACAAAGTATTTATAGCTATTAAAATAATCCTGCATAATTCAGCAATCTTCTAAATGTTTAAAGTAGGGTAGGCTATTGCACTGATTGAATATTTTCTTTTGTGCTTATGAATGTTTTCCTCTCTTCACGCTCATATCTAGAAAGTTAGCTACTGTCCAGATTAAATGAAGTAGATAAACATCTTTTATGTTTATCGTTATTATTATGCTATATTATTATCACCATTCATCATCATCTTTTAGACACTACACTAAATCCACAACCTCCTACGTTAAAAGTATGTCCTGGTGAAAATATTACTTTGTCTTGCATAGAAAGTGGAACTGCACGTATTGTTTGGAACTGGAATGATATTACTATGAAAGACTATACAGCTGGATTAGATAACATTAGTAATACCACAGATCTTCTGTTGAGTAATGACAATATGATGGTGTCAACTCGTCTTCTATCTATTAATTCTTCACAGGTACACTCTCAATTAGAGTTTACATTGTTTGAAAATGTTACATCAGTTGATGTATCATGCAACCAAGTGATGTTACATATAAAAAATAGAGGTAAGAGTGCATTATTAATTTTGTTATTATACTTGTGTTCTAAAACAATTTTGGTAAGAATTAGATTGCTCAATTTCATGAATAAATTTAACTGTCTCAACATAAGGTGTAAGCTCACAAATGTTTAACTTTATATACAGAATGCTCAACTATTCGAGAAAACTTCAGAATTTTAGGACTTCATGTATTATTAAACTCATCAATTTTAACTTTTGAATGGGAAGTATTTCCTGCATGTTTCATCTCAGCTGTTATAAGTAATAATAATTTCAGTCGAGAAATCGATAATGGAAGACCTCTGGAGCTTGAGTCACCAAATGAACATCACAACATCGACTTAATGCTTCCATGTAACAACGATCTTTTGGCAAGAATCAATATTACAGAAGTTTCTGAAACAACACGATTTATGTCAATACATATTGTAAAAATGCATTTAGCAGAAGGGGAAAACATTCATGTGAACAGTGCACAGCAAAATTCAGATACTCAATACTATGAATGGATTTGGCCAAATAAAAGTTCAGGTAATTTTCAAACATGTAACAATAATTAAACAGCGAAGAGTGATGGGAAAATCCCACAATCTTTTGGCAGAGACTTGATTGCATTCAAACTACACCCACAACAGATTCAATTGATTCCGCGGGAAAGTGAGTTCCAGGTGCTCTCTAACTTTCGGGCGCCTACCTGTTAGCAAACCAGTTTTCTGGCCGCCTCTCCTTCTCGATGATAAGCCCTACTGAAACGAGTGTGAGGAGATTATTGTAGTCTTGTTAATAGTGTTTTTCTCGGCATGGTCAGGTAAGGGAAGCCTTTTATCAAGCTAGCTAGATGCATATTCAGTGTGTGTATGTACCTGTAATAGATTAGTGAACCATTTTTGCTGCTGGAAAACTCTACAGTTTCAGTTTGTGTACAATTTTCTGTACTTAGCTATTCACTTAATTTGTTTGTTCATCCTTACTTAGCTAGCTAGATCACAAAATATTCATCTAGCTATATTTAGCTGGCTATTTCAAAATATTTTTTATATAAAATAAGTAATAGTTATGCCATGGCCAACGAGGGGTTATGGAATATCACTGTCCCGATCCCGAGGGCGAGCCCGAGGGATAAGGGCGGTGATATTCCATAACCCCGATGTTGCCATGGCATAACTGTTTTATACCATAGTTGCTGCTACTACTACTCTCTCATATCCACCTATATGGGACCAGCCCTACCACATATAACTCTCCTGCCGCTCTCATACCACAGGAATTTACCACAGCTAGCTGCTTTACTGCTTACTGCTGAGCAGCCCAGGTAGAGTTAGATCTGGAGATAACAGCTGGCAGCTACAATGCTAAAGTAAACTTGCTAAAGTAAACTTGCTAAAGTAAACTTTCTGGCGTGCTTCAATTGAATTTTAATTGAATTTTAATTTTGGGCCGGAAACACGGAAGAATTCGCTTGACACCGCACCGGGAAAATATCATAGCCCCAGGAAAAATCACCAGGAAAATATCACTTTTAATCCATGGGTGTTACCGCAGCAACCATGGTATAAATATAT
>WLWD01000203.1_pt1 | contig 39038 bp, 25 predicted proteins | sample 6712731 | NCBI WGS metagenome assembly WLWD01 (sample SAMN12718690, study PRJNA576275) | sponge metagenome | isolation source: marine sponge | host: Mycale hentscheli | place: New Zealand: South Island, Marlborough, Capsize Point | collected 2014-11-01
AATATTTTTCTAGGTCAACTACATATCCCAATTTCCAATATAGTTGATGAGAAACAAGAAATGTGGTTTCAATTCACACTATAATTTATACACCACCAGGCCAGCTATACATTGCACAACAATGATGAAGACATGCTAAAGGTGCATCACCCACTCATTTGTGACAGCAGCAAAGCTGTGGTTTTTTTTTCAATAGCAATTGATTTGTGGTTACCACTAATGTCAGCCCAGTGGTATGTGGTTACCACACAAGTCAGCCACAGCTGTGACTTTAGTGAGGAAGGTAAGAAAAAATCATACTGTAACTAGGTTTCTATCAAGTGCTTGTGTTCCAGAATTTGTAATGATAATTTTGCAGTTGCAATGACAACATAAAAGTAAATAGATAATTCATAAGCTTGGCTCCCTGATTCCACCCTTTCTGTGATGAGGGCATGCCAGTTCCGGCAAAAGTGAATCAATCACAAAAAAAAAAAAAAAAAATCGGAAGTTTACACTATTACAATACAGGCTTCCATACTTACAGCAGCTTGCAAGTGGTTTTTTCCTTCATTTTTCTTCTTTTCTTAATACTTATAGCAGATACACAGTAGAATAAGACCATCTTGGTATTTGGCAAAACTAATAATAACAAATAAAAATAGTTTTTCTTATTACTAATGTTTAACTGGCTAGTCAACAATTCAGTCGTAAATCATCAGATATTTTGTGATCTTAATTTTTTCAAAGCTTCTATTACAGTTAGCTAATTTCTATCTGATCATTTAAACCTCATGGCTCTGTTAGAAATAATGTAAAACACTATTAAAGTTTATTTTAGCATCCTTAAGCTCTACTACACTTCAGTATATCTTGAGTGGGATAGACTAGATAGGTTTCGCATAGTGCCAATCTAAATTACTATTTTATGAAACCTTTCATGTTGTGTGTGGTCCTATAAAATGAGACCATACACACGATACACATTAAAATATTAAACGTAAGTGCAACTAGAAAACTATTAGCTATATCACCTATCCAAAATAATAAAGAAAGCTCAGGGTACCAAATTTTACTATTACTAGTTGCGCTCGAATAGCGCAAATGCATGGCGAGCGAGTAAATATATGAGTACAGGTAAAGATGATTTCCTTCGGAAATCGCTAAATAATAGCAATGATTAGGCATGAAGAGTTAACAATAACAGAATTACCTGAATAAACTTCGAAAGCAGTGGCAAATAAGCGCAGCTTGACAAAGACTTCACAATTGTTTCAAGAAGAGAGTAGCTATAAACTTTTTGGTTGAAACAAAGTTGCGTAAGGCGCACAGTGCAGCAGGATTCTCCGTACTCGGAAAAATACTGGAACTGTGAACGCTTTACCTAACTTACGTAATTAGAAGCGCGGGCGAATATTTTTGACATACGCATACAATGTCCACATACCCTATCTGAAATCTCAATTGAACACGACTGAGAGTCAGCTTCGCTATCTCGCTGAATTAGCAAGAGCCAAAGTAACACTAATGCTCGTACAGTCACTAATAGTCTCACAAGAGCTAGTACGTACCAGTTTCAAACTCCCCACGAAAAAAACTCTCACCTAGCAAACTCCATATACATATATGTCTGCTTAAATGAGATCATCCATCCCACTTTGTCAGCAGCAAAAGTCCCCTCCAGATATTGAAACCTCCTGGCTTTTCCAGATCCGATGGTAAATGACCGGATTGCATGACTTTAGTGCCATGGAATGCTGGAAAACCTTTTATATAGGATGATTCCACCTGTCCAGACACTCTTACAGGAGTCATGTCACCAGATAAGCATGTTGTGTGGCTGCTTTTGCATAAGACAAGAAAGTCCGGGAAAAAACACTAGGCAGATGTGTCTCTGGCAACTAGTGAACTATGTGGTACTAGCTACCTCCTCCAGAAACTCTCAGTGGCAGTTCAGCTCATGGGAATGCCACAGTCGCTTTGGGTTGTGCCTATCAATCCTTGGATTTTTAATAATTTTAAATGGATATTATTATTATTATTATTGTTATTATTATTATCATTGATAATGTTACTAATGTTAGCTTCTTAAAAAAAGTTAAGAGTTCGTTCAATTATAGTGAAAGTTTTGAAAGTCTACTGCATGCTTGAAGTGATCGTGAGTTCAACTAAAACATCTGCTACTCACATGACAAGCAGTACTTTTAATGCATTGCCTAAGATGATCATGACTCCTAAAGAAAGTAGGTTGGTCTTTGTATACTATAAGTATATTAATATTGGATACATTCATGTGTATTTGCCGTTGTTCAGAGTCAGGTCATTTTTTTTTTAATCACATGCCCGGTTATGAAATTCTAACCATTATAAGGCGGTATAACGACAGTATATTATTCATACATCTCATTCCAAGAGATCAGTATTATAACTTGATAAATTTCTCGCCTGCATGTATGTTACAACTGAATTGTAAGTGAGTTGGTGAGTTAGTGTTTCCAATAAAGTAAAGGAATCTAGGAGTTGAATTATTCGAAACCTATAATGGTCTCCTCACTGGTCGCAGCATAGGGTATGTTATTATTACTAGAATTTCGCTGGGGTTTCACTTCAGTGCTCTTCTTTACAGCTGATAAAGTCATAGCAACCGCCATAGCGTATCAAAGTCTAAGTATATTAGAAATCAAATTAATGACATGAAACTAAATTGATGATTGTGAGTTCAAGAAGAAGTGTACAAATAAAGTGGGATATGATAGAATGCATGACAACAGGTGTAAATTAACAAATTAAGCTGGAATGTTCATAGCGTCTTTTCCAGTCATCGTGAGGGGGAGGGAGGGGGCAATTCATCCTTGGTCTGGAATATCCGTTAGCAAGAGTTGCTTTTTATGGGTGCATGTACATCTAGTTGAGCAGTAGCCTTCCTCCCCTGTTCTTCCTTCTCCAGCCCTCTCTTTGCCTTGTTCTCCAGTCCTGCTATTAACTTTCCCCTCCAGCTACTCCTGTCCTGTGCGGTCATATACCATGTCTACTCTCTCTATTCAAATCGCATCCTGTCCCTCCATCATCTTGCACCAGCAACCCTTGGATATTCCCTTTTTGTCCACACATACACAACAAACACATACAGAATAAAAAATATGTATATATTATACCATTTTTGGTGGATCATAAATGTTTGACATCACAACTATGAATACTCAGATATGCACTAGAGCACTTGATAAACTAAAAATATCCATCTATTAATATATAGAATAAAGGGGTGACCTTTGATCATTGAGACCACCTACCTTGACATGAGATTGACAGTTCGATTGAAATTAAGTGAGGTTTTGGTTATTTAACAGGTGAGCACCGGATGTGAGTGCTACAGCTTTTTTTTTTTTTTTAAGTATGCTACAGTTGATACACAATAACTCAGCAGATGCAATTAACAGTGGACTGATAGGAACGGTTACAAAAAAATTAGTAAAGATTGCCACATTAACCTACAAAATAATATGTTAGTTAAGGTGTAATTGTATACACTCATTAGTCTTGCCTTAGTTGAAACACAATCTGCCTAACTCTCAGCTATTTGGCTCAGGCAGTAACAGCAGACACAAAATCCAAACTGCAATAGTGCTGCGAGAAAACAGTAATTTGGAAAATCACAGTGGTTATTTTCAAGAATACTTATTAGGGCAAAATTTTAAAAACTTGATTCATAAAATTCAAGTTTTGCAAAAAAAAGTTGTCCACAAACTTACGCACATACAATACACACACATATAATAATTGTTACATGAGTCCAGTGTGATGTGGTGAGACATTTCATGAGCAGGCTGACTATTTTCATGAGCCAAAGATGAGCGAAAATAAAGCCTGAGAATGAATTATCTTGCTACACCTGTGTATACTCTATGCTTGATATGTATATATCTTCACTGCAAACCAAGCTTGTAAAGTTGGCAGTGTTAGTTCAAAAGGGGCTCTTCCACACTCTTAGCTAATGTATAGCGGCTGCTTTGATCTGGATAGATAGTCCTTGTAGAGAAAGATAGCTGGGGAACTAGTAAGATTGGCGATTGCTACTACCAGTGTATTTGAAGGTAATGAGCTTGTGCAATGCAGTGTGTGATATCGTGAAATATGTCATGGGTCATAAACTTGAAAATACTATTGTGAAGATATCGAGCATATAATATAATATTACGGACAATTAAATGAATGCTTTCATTTTACCCTGCTGCGCTAGTGTACGGTTAATAAAAAATAAGTATAATATGAATGTATGTATGTATGCAGTGTGGATGATAACTATACATCAATGCTCAGACAAACGTCAGAACAATTTAAGCTTGGTCTGATATTAAAAAATCTGGTATGACAACTGTTACTATATTTTCATTGCTTTACAGACTGTGGTAGGACATGTAGTACATATTTGTATTGCTTTATAAGCTTCAAAATGAGTAAAATTAATTCATATTATTGATCAATCATATTTAAAGAATTGATTGTTAATGTAATGGGAAAAATAAATCTGGAATAAAGCAAAAAATAAAATAAAAAATTATAAACTAAAACTAGAAGCAAGAGTGCAAAGAAAAAGGGAAGAAAGAAAAGAAGAATGCCCAGTTAAAAAAAAATAAAAAGAAAAAAAGAAAGAAAAAAAAATTAAAAAAAATAAAATAAAAGTGTCCATGTCAGGATTGAACCATAACTGTTCGCATTGAACTTTGAAGGAACGGTAAAGGAGGCTAAACTGCTAACTGATATGCCAGATAAGCACACCCGCAAAACGCATGATTATAACCAGATCTGATCTCTTTGGCCAGCTAACTAGCCGACCAGTTATTGTTTTGGTTGGATATCAAGCACTCTTGGGCAGCAAATATCCAATGGCCAACTGTAATAATCCACTCTGAGTATGTATAATGACCAGTGAAATGCATACGACTTTTAGCCCAGTTTCCCCAAAAACCAATCATAATGTACTTTAGTTGGTCATCTGATGCTTAATGTTTTAGTTGTCAAAATATGTATTTCATAAAGCAACGTAAACTTCCCAGTGCAACATTGTGATGCCTATTTCTTCAATCTTTGGAAGGCCACTGTCTTTGAGATCTGTTGTTGTGTGACAGAAAGACTAATAGACAGACTAACAGACAAATTGAGTACTGCAATCCTACCATGCATGTGCGCCAAGGGTTAAAAAACTAGATGGGATGAGCTGAGTGCTAGATCAGTTTAGCAAACATGGGCATTATATATACTTACGTATGGGTGTTACAATGGAGGAAATGATACTTTTGTGCACCACATGAACACTATCAAACACATGCACACACCGTCACCTATATCACTCCTATCTTCTTACACCAAATCATTATTCATCTAGGTGATACAGGAAGCCCATTACAGCACAAAATGGGTATACACGTTGACAGTATACTCATCACACATGTATGTGCAGATGTGTGTGTGCGTGTATATGTACACAAGATTTCATATTCTGAATGTGTAAAGAATTAGCTATAAAAATCCAATTTTTTAAACTAAGTTTCACTCTATATAACGTCAAGTGCATATATTGTGCACTAAATAGAATTGAACAGCCCGTAGTGCATAATTACTTTAAAATCTATTGCAATTACATCTTTACTAGAATGCATTGTACTAAATCATAATATTACAACAGTAATGAGTACCAGGTCGTGAATGCCAGCAGAGACTGACACGTTCAATTGGTTATAGAGTACGCATCACAAAGACACACATGGATACAGTGTGTGGTGTTATAAGATAAAAGTGGGCAGAGACAAGTATACTCAGGGTGTAATATGTATGCACTCATAAAATCATTACAGGACTATAATATTAGCCAAATGATGGCGAGTTACTCGAGTCACATATCACAGGGGAGTCGGAACAGGTACGGCAATGGCCTCACCAATATTTTAACAAAAGGGGGCATGTCAGCCATTTTTCACTTATAGCGAAACATGTCCCCAGCTACGCCCCTTAATAAACGACCTCCTCGTTTAAGACTTATAGTGACTCATAAGACATGGACAGCCACACTACTTCTAGACAAAAGTTAACTCTAATGTACTTTGACCCTCTCGTATTTTCGAGTTAACTCAGCGTTCGACCCCGTCCCAAACATCACTAAACAGTATCATCCGGTTTAACGATCATTACCCGTATCACCCTAGAAATTGAATTGTTTACTGACACTTTGAATTTCTTTGTGGGTGCAGTTTAAACTAAAAAAACTTACTGGAGTTCCATTTCTATCGAGTTAGTTGCGCTGGTAAGTTAATACGCTATTTGTCACAGTTGTAAGCCCTACGCAACAGTATTTACTTGAATATTCATTGTCAACTAGACTTACCATGAAGTTAAGTCTTGTGTACGTATGTTCAGTTATGTGAAAGTATTGTAAGTTACAACAATTACTAAGAATATCCCAAAGAAAAAGTTTAAAGAACGTGACTTGTTTTTTGTTTCAATTCAAATAGTTTCGGGGAGTGGTTACTATGGCATTGAATGCCTTTACCGTATAATACATGATTTAAAAACTCCACTTTTTTTAGTAGCTTAAAACCAAACGTCTAACACTCCAGTGTAGTATTAGGCTCGCTCGCCATTTGTGCTCAAGCACATCACTAGTTACATTTTCATGTTACCAAACTGGTCGTCATAAACTTGGCGGTGAAAGGGTTAATGAATCTTACATTATCTGGAAATCACAGGACCATAGAAACACTTGACTCCAGCCCCTGGTAACAAATGACAAACTATCATGTGTAGCCATTACTTTTCTTCTTTCACTTTCATTAATTTCATTACTGTAGCTATGTGTGTGCGTGTGTGAGACCAGGTGATTGTGCATGGCTATCGTCAGGTCACTGACCAAATGGTCTGGGAACTCTTCACCTTTCATTTGAATTCAATACTTTACAAATGAAGAGTTGAATCAATATAATGTGTGTGTGTGTGTGTGTGTGTGTGTGTCCGGCCACACATACAAATGGTTTCAAAGGATTATTCTGTTAGTAAATGAAGTGACAAGAGTTCTAAAAGTTCAGACTCTAAGTCGCTCCCTATATATTTCAGGTTGTCTAAGTGTGCATTAAATGGAAATATTCACAAGCCAATTAAAATGAGTAATAAATATAGTAAATAAAAAAATAATTTCACAAGGCCTCTTTCTTGTTAGTGGAGTTAAGAAGTCATTCCAGAGTTCCTCACCTCTAGTTGTATTGAAGTCCAGGAGTCATCACGTGTACACCAGTGGAGTAGTCACTGCACTATTACACCTGCCACTTCACACTCCTACATTGAAAGTGTATGTCTCAAGTAAAACTAGCTCAACATAATTCAAGATTCTCGGATTTGTGTTTTCGTGAATTCTAACACATGTAGACATTTTTTTAAAGAGAAACAGGCTACTTTAGTATAGTAGAAATTGTTAAAATTTACACCTTCCAAATTATATTATATTATATTAACTACCACAAAACTTTATGAAAAATTGGGGCAAATGTCTCCACGAAAGTCAAACTAATATCTGGGATGTGTGTGTGTGTGTGTGTGTGCATATGTGGATGATGAGGGGAGGGGAGCAAAGGGAAGCAAAGTACTTCCCTGTGTAACTCAAGTGCAGTGGAGCCTCCCTATTCCAAATAATCTTCCATGCCCCTGGACACCAAAAAAAAAACAAAAAAAAAACACAAAAGTTTATCAATTGATGAAATCATGAAGAAAGCATTTTATCCAATAAGACCACATTTATCATTTCCTTAGCCCCAAAAGATATTACTGCTCAGTGTCATAATTTAGCAGCACAATAGATAATACAAGCTAAGCATACCCAATGCACTTGCCACTGCCTGCCTTACGCTGCTCATTTGGAAAGTTGTTTATTACAAATGACGCCGATTAAATTTGACTAAGATTTAGGTTAGCCATTGTACATTGCTTTAAATTCACCAGAACAGTTATCTAATGATGACTAATTGACATTTGGGGGAAAAAAATCACATCTCAATGTATTCTATTAATTAAATATTAATTTTAGGATGTCTTTAATCCCTAAGGGGTGGGGGAAGGGCGGCAAACTAGATTTAAGGAGATGTACAAGCCCCCATCCCTCCGCTCCCTGAAAACAACAACACTGGTTTTACACAAGATAGAGCAATACCATATAACTGTGGTTAGGAAGCAAACCGATGGGTCCAGCCACTAGTACTACGGCTTCAAGCCATGAAAGCCGAAACATCATCGCTAAAGTTAGTACAGCTAGCAACTGTCTTAGAGAGAATCATTCCTGGCATCACGTGATAAAATGCAGAGCAGTGGTAGAATATGAGAATGAAGTTAAAAGTCATGCAAACACACACACACACACACACACACACACACACACAGCTCAACCGTGGTAATTATATATGCAATAATTGGCAGCGAGCGAGAGACTATCAGGGACAACACAAAAAATCAGGGATATATGATTGTATACATCATATATGCTTGGGCGTATGTATGTAACTTTTGTACTTTTGACTCTCACATTTTTTGTGTTCACTCGTTACCTTGGTTAACAACGCGCTGTTTGTCATCACTGTTCGTACTTGAAAATTCATTGCCCAACATGCCAAGCTACCATGAGACTACAATGTTAATCTTGTGTTAGTATATCCAGAGAACACGCGTATGTGAGAGTGTTGTGTGTTACATGTGCTGACTAGCTAAGAACAAACAATAAATATACATTTGCTGCTTTTTGTGTTAAGCTTCTTAGGTTCCTTCCTGTTTCTTTTGTTAGTAAGCAAGTCTTATATAGAGTTAGGATGTATACAGCGCAATAATTCCTTGGAAAAGCTTGTTTTGCTTGTACGCTAATTTTAAAAAGTTGGCCGTGTAAATTGTTCAAACCAATTGTGCATGATGATTTTATAAAGATGAATTTTACCCTTTGACCTTATATGTCAATTTTTTTTACTGAAGCACATCACAAGTATAATGCCTTTTCCCCCAGCAGAAGGAAGGGTCAGTGAAACTACACCACCTCTTCACTACCGTACAAAAAACATTGTGTACTGGCTATAAATTATATAATACAGATAAGCTTTAAATAAGAATAATAAACAAAACAAAAACACAACAAATGAAGCAGCAAAGGTGCGAACCCTCAGTGCTATTAAACATTACCTAGCTATTATAATAATATAATCTCCTTCAAAAAGAACAAAGCAATCTGTTAGCTATTTATTGAGGCATCAATATAGCTCAAGCAATGAAAACAGTACATGGAAATGATGTCTTCATAAGAGAAGCTAAACTAGCCAGAAACACTCACTGCTATAATTTTTCAATGTGAACTTCACTTCATTCAAATCCATCGGTTAACTTCCCTGAGCATAAAGCAAACTACACTGCGGGCTGCAAGAAGTCAAGTGATTATGACGTGACGCTAGGGGGAGTTACCCAGCTGGTACCAATGTGGAGCTGAAAGCTTCACGTTTTATCAACAATGAGCGCCAAATTAAAAAAAAGTAGCACAATAAAAGGACCTAAATCTTCTTTCTGAATAAGTTCATACCTAAATCACAGTTAATTGTCAGTAATCTCCAAAATCAGAGCATGACAGACAGACTGACAGGGAAACTACTACAACCCTCTTGCGCATACGCGCTTAGGGTTAACAAACAAACAAACAACAACAACCACCAACCAACATTGTCTGTTGAAAAAAATAAGCAAATTAACTGTCTACCAGTCCCTAACTCACATCGTGACTTATAAGACCTGCAACTACCTCTATGAGGTCATAAGACTTACATTTGGTAATGGTCATCAATACTATACTGTATCATGCCAAGTTGCTTATGGCCTTAGTGGTTGTCATGGCTCCTATGACTTGTCCTACTCTTATTCTATGAACTGCATGTGAAAAATGGCCATTTTTCTTCCATCACTGCACATCTGAATACTGGAAGCCAATATATTTGGCCAACGGAAGAAAATTCTTGTTCCCTATTCTCACAACATCAGCTGACAAATGCACAAATGCTTCATAGTGACATTAGAAATTGGGGAAAGAACATACTCTTACTTCAGAAAAAGCATATGATGACTAAGCTATCAGGGTGTCATACTGGATTCTGCGCTGGGGGTGGGAAACACTGGTGTACTTGGCCAGTCTCATTTTGGAAACCCATACTGCTTTGATGGGCATGCCTATGTGAAAGTGTATATATCTTATACTAACCTGTGCTTTGTCACATAATTAAAGCTTATAGCTATTGTAGCTACTTACTAAATTAAAATTCTAGGGGGAACTAAGGCTTGGAAGAGATGGGGGATTTCAGGGTGCCCCTACCACCTCGGCACGAAACCTGGTTATACAAGCTAATATGACACTGTGCTTCTGAAGCTGTGATATTAGCACTTGTACGCTTAGAGAACTGACAAATTTACTGACATTGCCTCAGAGATACATAATAAAAACGGATAATCACTTAATAAACTGTTTAAACCATAATTATTAAGCAATGGGCAATCTGAAAAAGTCCTTCAACAACAGCTAGCTCAATGAAGAATAAGCAGATAAGTAAAATGATTTCACTGAAGTTTATCAGAATTGCATGAACTAGAATGACAGGACTTCATACATGATTTACACTGGGGGGGGTGGGGGAGGGGGGAGAGAGAGAGAGATAAGATAAAGATTTGTAAAGTCACAAAAACCGTTTAGCCACATGAAAATGGTGAAGTCATGATCACGAAAACTTCAACAAACTACTACAAATTCCTACATTTTTTTCATAACTTACATTTACATAAATTCAGAAGGTGTAAAAAAATTAGGGTGGAAATCCCAGGGCTCTCATAACCTGCATGAAACCATGGGCTTAAAACAAAGTAGAAAATATAATAATACGTTGAGTTGTATGCAATAATTATCTCCCCTTCATTGTCCAGGAGCACACTAAAGGATGTTAGGGTGGCCATGGGAAAAACTATGAGTGAGGATAATTTTGGTGGAGCATGTTTTGGAACAATTCAACTAGAAACCATTCCAACAAGCACCCACACTTTCAACGAAATGAAAAATTTCAAGAGTACTATGGAACAAACAAACTGACGAGCCCTTGTCATAATAATATATAGCTAAAACTACCACAAAATATCACTATCATAATTCAGGCCACCCTTGCTCTTTACTTTCATTCATTAATTAACAGTAGCTATATAGCTTAGAAAAAATTGTTCAGGAAACACAACTTCACCAGGGGGAAAAAATGACCTGGGTGACCCCGTGCAGCTAAAATACTTAGAAACCCACTGACCGCTAGCCATAAAACTACTTACCCCAGAAGCATAAGCCAGGGTAGACAGCGAAGCTTCAGTAGTAGCGTAGCCGTATTACGAATCAGTAGACTATTATAGCGCGCAACAATAGTTTAGACGACCACTTCCAGTCGAGAGTTTTACTTATATGGTAAAGCGTTTTAAACTTATTTAACCCGGCGATACTTACCTACATGTAATTGGAAAAGGGTTTTCCATGAGAAAATGCAGTATCTTTGCGAGGAGGAACAGCCTTATTTTAACGGTCCGGCGTCTCGCGCAAGCGAAGTACTTAGGGCCTGAAGGCGGTAGTTCAAGATGCACAGAGCCGCCTATGTCTACGCAACAGTATAGCCTAACAAATATTTAACGTAGCTACATTTTCATCAATGCCGTTGGAGGGACATTATAAACTCAAGGTGGGGTCTTTATCTAATTGTGCCTTTCTCTGGAAGGACCTGGGACCTGAGTGATCAAGTAAAAAACTGCACCAGTTATAAAACTGTGCAGTAGTATGCACACTGGATATGCTTGCGCTTATGAGGGATTCTTCTTCAATTAATTATCAGCCATGTTACAGTTCCTAGCTTTCTAATTTTGTTTAATAATATAATGCAAGAATTTACCTTCAAGCAGTGTGGAGTGTGGTGAGAGGCTATCAAATTGCAGAAACCAAGGCACATTTTTGTAGAACTTAAAGCTCACCATTTCTCCCTCTGACTGGCTAGTAAAGATTTTTTTTAATGACTCTCAGTTTATTTGTGATCAAATGAATAAAATATACTTGGCACAGTACAACAGTAACGATTATGAATATTTATGTTCTTCATCCACAGCTCCAGCTTGCCTTTATTGCTGCAATGGAAAATGAAACAACAAATAAAACAAAACCAACAACAAATAATAATGGAAAATTATTATAAGTCAACAGGTTCATTATAAAATGTTGGTATGTAAAAAAAAGTATTCCTGAAAGGGTGTTACCTATTATTCCTGACAAAAATACACTCTTTTTGGTATGATCATAGAGTGTTTCGCAGTGTAAGTGTAACAGTACACCCTATGAGTGTAACAATACACCCCAATGCAAAAAAGTGTTCCAGTACACCCCACTTAGGGTGTAACTAAACACCCCGTTTTTTACAGTGTAGCGGAAGATAAAGAAAATGCAACAGTTGCAAATCCCCGATGTGTGGACAGAGCGTATTTCACATGGGCCTCAATTTGGTGGACCAGCATAAAGAAAACAAATTGCATTCATTGGAAATATCATATAAGAAATTGAACATCTGAATAATTCAATTATAGAAGAAAAAACAAACATTCCTACACAGGAAACTAGTAGCACACACACACAGGCATACACTACTAATGAATGACAGGATTCAGTTTTGATCAAATTCACTGATTAAAAATACTAGGTATCACAAGTTAGGACCAAGGATGAAGTGATAGTAAAATAAATTAAGTATTACATAAAGATTCATTATTACTACATACATAAAAGTATACAGCTTCATACTAAAATATATATATTTTTAATTTCCGTGATATCTGTAATAATAGTTCAAACGTTTCAGCTCCGTGGCGCCTTCATCGGTGACTTTTTAACCCTTTCAACGCCATAACTGCATATATGTGGGCGAGAACAGGTCCGCGTTCTCTGAATTAAAAAAAATATTCTATTTTAGATTTAAACCGTCATTTCTTTTTTACACATAAAGTAGGCGTTATACTTCCTTTTAAAAAATATTGAACCTGTACAGGCAGGTTAAGTATTTTTTTAATTGTCTGAAACTGGAAGATCAAGAAATATTTTTTACCAAGAATTTTCAGAATGCCGAGCACCCAATTTTTTTGTTGCCCACGGACTTCAAACACTCAGAATAGAAAGTATGAAGCCTATAGAGTCCTTTAGCGTCTTGGAAGAATATGAATAAAGTTTTTCCTACCAGACATCGAGAGCAATTGATTGGGTTAGTTCCTCAGAGTCTCCTCGAAACTTCCTGTAAGATGGACTTGTTCCGGTTCATTTTCAGGCTTTAGAAGTATATTTTGCTTGTTATAAGGCTTTAGCTACCTACTTTGTATGCCTGGTTGTTTGTGGTTGCTTTGTGGTAGAAATTCAAAAATTAAATTTGAATTCTAAAAGATGCCCGAAGGGTTGAAGAAAGTCAGCGTCGATAGGGTTAAAAGTGATAAAATAAAATACATTTCTCTTCCCATCATATTATTTTAATGTATAAAATAAGGCTATAGAAAAAAATCCAACTTTATACAGGTAAATAAAGTGGTTTCAACACAGAATAGTATGACATTCACTTCTAATATTCCAATAAACTGAACCAAACTTTCCTTGCTTGCTGTTCTCACACTCCTAGCACTTTCAATTGCTACAAATACCTGTAATAGGTACACTTCAATTTCTACTGGACTTAAGTACTGCTTGATTGTGCAGGCTTCCCTGAGGCTCCATTATTACTTTCTACAGCTCTAACCCTAAGGAAATCGGCTGGACGGGTAACTAACTATCTGTCCTTACGTTCTTCTTCTCTAACATGGCTAAATTTGCCATTCTCCAGAAGCTCAATAGCCTCGAAGGTTGTAAAACAAGGAGCGGTAAACTCCTGATCGAATGGTCCAAAAAATTAACTATATTGGCTGCTAAGAAGAGAAAAATTTGCTATTATTAAATTATTTCAGCCGAGAATGACTGAAGCTTTAATATTGTATTTTTTGATTCTTTAAAGTGATCACTTCCGTGGCCGCATTAATGCAGTCACAATGGTTTATGTTCCCCATTTAACTTCAATAAATCCACCTGATATGAATTTTCACTTCAAAAAAATGCTTCAACCAGACATCTTGAGAACTAATTGGCTGCAGCTACACTTTCAAATTTCTATGGCCTACAAGTAAATTAAGACATCAGCTGTGTTCAGATATCGATATAGAAGCCACTGACTTCAATCCCATGATATTCATAATTGATTATTTAAGTTCAAACCACTATTCATAAATGTTTTTATTAATCAAACATTTCAGCTACTATAAAAAAAATTGAACTTTGATATCAAGTATGTTTATACCTAGTCTAACAAATATTATCCAGGAAATCCCATCATATTGAACTACTGCACACTAACCACTGTCACTACGATAAATTTATCTCTAGCCAACTCTCAGATACACTTCTGAGGATCTCATGACCCCATACTGATTGTAGACATGTTCAATACATCCTATTATCCCTACTATCATTAGGGCTCTTCCCTCTTTTCACCCAGGGGGGAGCTAAGTTAGACAGCAATCGATATTTTAAATTAAACGTGCAATATACTTTATAAGATGTAATTCTGTACCAAGACTTAGAATAAACTATTACCCCCATTCTCTTTTTTTTGTGTGTGTATTATTTATTTTTCCTACTAAGCCTTATACCTTAGCCACTTTCATCATGTATACCACTGTTAATTTAAAAAAATACCAGTACATTAAAGGAAAAACAACAACACAATCTCACTAAGTACTAGGGAGGTTGGGGGGAGGGGGGAGGAGGAATTTTATTAGGTACAGTGGCTGAGTGTTTACTGCCATGCTTGTAATCACAAAAAATCTTACATGACGATTACATGGAAGATGTATATGGATAAGAAAACCAAAAAGGAACATGTTTTGACTTTGTTCACGTTTAGTTATTGAATGTGCTTCATTATTACCTTTCATAATGTTTTCAGTAGGTAACAAATTAACAATTTCTACATTTAATAGTACGGTGCCAAATTGCCCATTAAAATGTATGGGAAAAATAGCTGTTCAATTGAAATCGCACGGGGGAAATGAAATAGTGCGTAACTAAGTGAAATAGCACGGAAACTAAGTGAAATACCACAGCTGCTAAGTGAAATAGTACGGATAAGTGTGCATGCGTGCAGCATTAACCTTGAAAACGTACAGTTCGAGAGATTCTAGTTGGAGACAATGTCATTGTGTACCACAGAAGCTCTACCCATATTAGATAAAAAAATTTCAACATTTTAGGATGAGTTGTAGGCTGAACACGAAATTCCAGAGGAAGCTAATGCTGAAATACGAAGATAGTGAGTGACTGATACAGTGTAGCTACAAGTGCAAATGATTAAAAAAAAAGCTGGCCTACTATTAGCGAGTGATACACATGTAATTAAGGGTCAATAGCACTCTCCGAGTACAATTTCAATTGCTTTACGAGTGATATTGATCCCTAATAGCATGGTTACCCATGCTATTGTACTCACACTAGTAATATAAAATGGTATTCGATAACCCACACTTTCAACAATGAATTGGCAGCAGAAATGATTAGTTCAGACTGTTACATGCTTTACAAGAGGGGGAGGGGAGAGGTGCTTAAAGAAAACTCTGTTTTCTTTGTCATGGCAAATAATCTGTCATTCACCATAGCTCTACATGCAATTCATTGGCTATCTATTCTACACTACACATCAGAGTATTTAGTACACTTGCTTGTTATCACACAGCATAAGTGAATTCCTGCCGTTGTAGTCCTCTCTTCCGTTATCATCACTCACCAGTAGCACAAAATGCAACCAAGCCAACAACGAGCAACCAACCACGAGCAACCAACCACCACCTACTTCGATCTTGCAGGGTCACCAAGGACAACTTCCACAGAGGTCGAAGGTGAAAGCTGGCACAAAGAGCGCGCGCAAAGACATTGCTGAGGTCAAAGGTGAGGGTCAGCCGTTCTGCACATAACGTCTTTCATTTCACTTAGTTTCCAAGGTTACCTTGTTATTTCAATTAGTTAGGTGCTATTTCACTTTCCCCATGCACGCGATTTCAATTGGACAGCGATTTTTCCCATACATTTTTGAATGGGCAAATTACGGCCGTACTATTAAATACCTAATATGAGCCTTTTAGAGGATACTAGTGGTGTGCTTGAGCACAAATGGCGAGCGAGCCTTAAACTACACTATTAATAAATTTGATTTTAACAACTAACACTCAAGCTATTAAAATAAAGTCGAGTTTTGAAATTACGTATGAGGTAAAGGGGTTTCAATGTCATAGTAACCGCTCCCGCAGCAGTTTGAATTGAAAAAGAAGCAACAAAATCAAATCACGTTATTTAAATTTTTCTTTGTGATATTCTTAATAGTAGTTGTAACGCACAATATTTTCACACAACTTGATGAACATACCTACGCAAGACTTACCTTCGTGGTTCGTCTAGTGGACAATGCATTTTTAAGTAGGTACTGTTGAGTAGGGCTTATAACTGTGACAAATAGCGTATTAACTTACCACCGCCACTAACTCGAATAGAAATGGAGCTCCCATGAGATTTTGAGTTTTAACTGCACCCGCAAAACAATTCAAAGCCGTAAACAATTCAATTTCTAAGGTGATACGGGTAATGGTCGCTAAACGGAGGATTCTGTTTAGTGAAGTTTGGGACGGGGTCGAACGCGAAGCGAACACAAAAATACGGAGGGTCAAAGTACAAAATGACATACGTACGTCCATAAAATATAAATAAACTAGTGGTGTGCTTGAGCACAAATGGCGAGCGAGCCTGATAGTTAGGTAACATAAAATGTCACTATGTTTTAGTTTACTTCATGCAAACACTATAATAGCAGTTATATGTCATTTTATTTCAGCGAACAAATGCACAATCACTCTCTTACCTGATTAATGGTAACTTTTGTAGTATCAAACATCAACCATTCTGATAATCTCAATTACCAGTAATTAAAAATAAACCAGTGTTATTATTAGCCAACAAATATGGAATTACTACTTCCCTCAATTTCCTATTGATAACTTCTGTACTATCAAATTTAAGTTACATTGACTATCTGAATTACCTTGAATTCTTAACAACAAGCTCTCAGCTACAAAAACAAAAGACAATCAATTTTAGCACACAAATACAAAATTACTTTCTTACCTCATTTTCTTGAGCAGTGGTAACTTTTGTAGTACCAAATTTGAGCCATTCTGACTGTTTTAATTTGCCAGTCACTGTTGACAACAAGCTCTTAGCTACAAAAAAGAAAGGCCAGAGTTATTTTGCATATTTAGCTAACAAATATGGAATTACTACTTACCTCAGCTTCCCTCGAGTGGTAGTAGCTTCTTTAGCATTAATACTACGGCATTCTGACTACCAATGGCTCTTGACAACCAACAATCTGCACTCCGTATCCCCCCGAAAACGGCGAAGTTTTGAAATTAAGTCTGGAAAAGGGTCTTCAATGCCATAGTAACCGGTCGAATCAACTTTTTGTTTCTTGAAAAGCAAGCGTTTTCGCAGGAATTTTCTCACACTTCGGAGCTTAAGTATAAAGTAAGGCTTACTTAAGGGTGCTCAAACATAGCAACGCCTGGGCGCCTTTAGTAGCGCACTCCAGCTGAATAGTAGCCCGTTATCTACCACAAAGTCACGCCCGTTCTGTAACAAATTAGTGCCCGTGAAATGCAGCTGTGCCTCACTCACCACTACGCGTGTAACTGTTAGGGCGGGGCGGAGTCAACTTACAATAAAAAATTCTCGCGCTCTAAAGTAATGGATCCAGGATCTTCTCTTGCGTACTGCTCAGGCATGGTTGTTACACACAATGCTTTGACACAACTGGACATGCACCTACACAGACTTACTTTCGCAGTAGTCTAGTGGGCAATGTATTTTCAAGTAAATACTGTTGCGCACGGCTTATAACCATGACAAAGAGCGCATTGACTTACCACCGCCACTAACTCGACCCTTAAGTTTTCAAGTTTTAACTGCACCCGCAAAAGAATTCAAAAAGGTAAACAATTCAATTTCTAGGGTGATATGGGTACTGATCGATAAACAGAAGATTCTGTTTAGTGAAGTTTGGGACGGGGTCGACAACCGAACGAACACAAGGTCAAAGTACAAAATGCCTTACGTACGTCCATACATATACAATACAAATAAATAGATAAACTAGTGGTGTGCTTGAGCACAAATGGCGAGCGAGCCTAAAGACTATACTATTTTTATATTAATGATTTTGACTTCTAACACTGAAGCTACTGAAAATAAGGTCCAGTTTAAATTTAGCATACACGGTAAAGGGATTTCAGTGCCATAGTAACAACTCTCTGCAACTGCTTGAATTGAAGGTAAAAAACATCAACAAAACAGTACACGTTATTTATTGTGACATTGTTTAGCTAAGTAGTGGTTGTAATACACAATGCTTTGCCACAACTGGACATGCACCTACACAGACTTACCTTCCCAGTAGTCTAGTGGACAATGTATTTTCAAGTAAATACTGTTGCGCACGGCTTATAACCACGACAAAGAGCGTATTGACTTACCACCGCCACTAACTCGAATAGAAATGGTAGTCCCTTAAGTTTTCAAGTTTTAACTGCACCCGCAAGAGAATTCAAAACGGTAAACAATTCAATTTCTAGGGTGATACGGGTACTGATCGATAAACCAGAGGATTCTGTTTAGTGCAATTTGGGACGGGGTCGACCACATAACTAACACAAAAACGCGAGGGTCAAAGTACAAAATGACATACGTATGTCCATATATATAAATAAATAAATAAACTAGTGATGTGCTTGAGCACAAATGGCGAGCGAGCCTAAAGACTATACTATTTTTATATGAATGATTCTGACTTCTAACACTGAAGCTACTGAAAATAAGGTCCAGTTTTTAAATTTCGCATACACGTTAAAGGTATTTCAGTGCCATGGTAACAACTCTCTGCAACTGCTTGAATTGAAGGATAAAACAATACACGTTATTTAAAAGTTTTCTTTGTGATATTCTTTAGCTAAGTAGTGGTTGTAACACACAATGCTTTGACACAACTGGACATGCACCTACACAGACTTACCTTCGCGGTAGTCTAGTGGACAATGTATTTTCAAGTAAATACTGTTGCGCACGGCTTATAGCCATGACAAAGAGCGCATTGACTTACCACCGCCACTAACTCGAATAGAAATGGAAGTCCCTTAAGTTTTCAAGTTTTAACTGCACCCGCAAAAGAATTCAAAACGGTAAACAATTCAATTTCTAGGGGTACTGATCGCTAAACCAGAGGATTCTGTTTAGTGCAATTTGGGAAGGTGTCGACCACATAACTAACACAAAAACGCGAGGGTCAAAGTACAAAATGACATACGTACGTCCAAACATATATACAAACAAACATCCCCGATTTTTTCATTTTTACCCCTGTAAGTGTCTCGCTCGCTACGCTCGCTCGCCAATAAACATCCCCGATTTTCGATTGTGTTACCCCTGTAAGTGTCTCGCTCGCTATGCTCGCTCGCCAATAATATCTGAAATCTCAATTGAACACGACTGAGAGTCAGAGAGCTGAAGAAAAGCATTCGGTATTCTGACAACATCAGAAAACAAAATCAATTCTGTTTTGAAATTTTTTAATGTGCTTAATTTTATGGAAAAATTAAACTTTCATTCTTTTTTCTCAAAAAATCAGACCGAAATTAAGATAAGTAGCTAGCACAACGAAGGTCCCAAATCCCCATTCTGAGTAAGTTCATACATGAATCAATGTTTAATTGCCAGTAATCTCCAAAATCACAGCGTGACGGACGGACAGACAAGACGACTACTATAACCTAGTCTCGCATGGCCGACCCTTTTCCCTTTTATTATCCGCTCGCGCGGGGAGGGAAATAGGGTCTGGTAGAAGCTTGTACATCGTTTCGTGTCATTCCCCTGGATTCATGGGGAACCATACTTTCCGTGTATTGCTTATGTAGAGGTGTGGCTTTCCGTGACGTAGAATTAAATACGCGTATAAAAACTGCGTTACCGTCACTTCGAATGCTTTAGTTTTGGTGGTGGAGATGGATTATAGAGCTTTAGTGCGTGCGGTTGCGTTGGAACTTGGATACACACTTCGTAGCAAACAGGAAGAAGCAATTCTTGCATTTTTACAGAATCAAGATGTCTTTATTTCTTTACCAACTGGCTATGGCAAGTCACTGTGCTACTCACTGCTTCCTCCCATATATGATAAGTTGAGGAATGTGGAAAATAAGAGCATAGTCTTGGTTGTGTCACCTCTGATTGCTCTCATGCAAGATCAAGTGGCAAGCATCAAATTAAAGGGCATTTCAGCTGCTTGTCTAACAGATGAATCGGCTTCTACCAAGAAAGAAATTAAGAGGGGAGCATATCAGGTTCTCTTTGCATCACCAGAGGCATTAGGCATTCTTGAGTGGCGAAATATGCTGGCATCAACAATATATTGCGAAAACATTGTTGGCTTCATAATAGACGAGGCTCACTGCATCAAAATGGTTAGTTCAAGGAATTGGTATTTATCTGTTCATTCACAATGCTGTGTGTCCAGGGATGAAAGTTTCAGGACCGAATTTTCTCATTCAGGAGAAATTAGAAGCATTGTCCCAGAAGGAATTAATGTCATGGCTCTCACTGCAACAGCAACATTATCAACAAGAAAATTTATTATCAGAAACTTGAGCATGACTAATCCAACTGTGGTATACACGCCACCAGTTAAAGACAACATAGCGTACTATGTGATGGAGAAGAAAGACATCGAACTATTTTTTAAACCAATTACTGAAAAATTGAAGACTAGAAGACTATTATTTTTTGTAGGACTTATGAGGACATTATAAAAATACACCAATACATCCTTCATGATCTTTTGGAGTATAGTACAGAGCCTAAAGGATCTCCAAATTACGTAAGAAATAGAGTAATGGACATTTTTACTCACTGTACTCATCAGTCAGTCAAAAATAAAATTTTAGAACAATTTACACAGACAGATTCACCATTAAAACTTGTCATAGCTACAGTATCATTTGGGATGGGAGTTGACTGTCCTCGTGTACGACAAATAATTCACTGGGGCATTCCTGAGGATGTGGAAATGTACATTCAGGAGATCGGAAGAGCAGGAAGGGATGGTGAATCAGCTCGTGCCATTATTGTGAAGCATCCACGTGACTTGAATTTAAAGCGTACTTCACAGCAAATGATTGACTTTTGTACCAGTACAGTTCAGTGTAGAAGATCAATCCTTTACAGTGACTTTCCGGATTGTGGTGATTTCACTAATGTTGGCTGTTTATGTTGTGATATATGTGCTCATTTATGTGTTATTGTTTAGTTGTTCTTGGTTGCTAGGCAACATAAACATTTTTCTGTAATGTATATTTTATGAAGACAATTTTTTTGTATGGTTGCTATAGACCATTTTAAAGTACTCATTTTATACAAAAAAAAATTTCAAAATGTCTAAATATATTCGATGATGAAAGGGTTCACCATGTAGTATTGTGGTTACACAATTATTATAGCAGTTCCTATAAACAATTATTACACAAGCTATTAGCTAAAGCCTGAATTGGGGGGGCAATGCCCCCCCACACTTAATATTGGGGGGGCGATTGCCCCTCCTGCCCCCCCTATGGAGCCCTCCCTGTGTGTGTGGACAATGTGATAATAAAATGAGGCTGTAATAAAATTCACTTTTGCATAATTTTTTGAAAAATATTAGCATTCACAACTAGATGATTCAGAGTCTGAGTGGACATTGTGATTGTGTGGTATAGTTGGGTGCAAAAATGAAGATAGTCTGATTACCATCCAGTCTTTGATATTATTCTCTGGCATTGTTTTAATTAAGTTTCTTTTTAAATGAAGAAAAGACAAATGCGTCTTTGTTGACTTAATAAAAGTGCCACAGTCTAGTAATTGCGAAGTTATTTTCTCAACATCCTTTGCTACAGTTTTCTTGGAATGTTTTCCACTTGGCTTGTTTACTTGTAGTGCTGGAAGTCAGGAAGGATGCTGATGGTTGGGTGTTTTCCTACATGTCAACATAGCTAATCTTAATCACAATATCACGCAATAAAAACATCGCATAGCTAAAAAGTTTTATGAATAGAAAATTATCAACAAAATTACGGTGAACATTGTATTATAGATTGTGGTAGTTTAATACCACATAATTAAAGACATTTAAACATACTGCCCAGACTAAATACCAAATATTCCATAAAAAAATCCAAAAATTAAAAGATTAGTCTTTGTGTGTTTATTACACCATGCATAATTGTGTATGATGTGTTTGTATGATGTTGTGTGTATGTTGTGTTTTTGAGTGTGTGTGTGTGTATGTGTGTGTGTGTGTGTGTGTCGTGTGTGTGTGTGTGATGTTGTGTGCATAATTCAGGGCTGTCCTGTCTACTTTGTCCAGCACCATTGCAAGTTAACAATACTCACACCATTTATCACCAATAACATAATACTTAGTTCCTTATTCAAATGTACATACCAAATACAAGCCTCCCAGGGGAATGCTGTACTGGTTGTATACAAACAAGCTAATTCTCCTGTGCCAAACTTTCTAAACTAATAAATCTTATGATTTGGACTGAGTAATGTCTCATTAATTCCTGCAGGAGATTGCATGTCTTTTGATTCTTCAACATAAAATATATTCTTCAAAATGTTTTTTTCCGACTTTAATGTAGTAATAATTTTAATTCATAATAAAAAATGTTTCAACCTTATAAGGTCTTAATCATGAGTTTAAAAAACACACAATGTGACACATTTGGCCCAAGTGCAAAACTGTGTATGATGGAGAGAATGTTTGATAAAATTTGAAAGAGAAAATGTAAACATAAGAAACAATTAGCTCAAACATAAAAAAAAGTAACACAATCAAAGGTCTTAAATCTTCGTCCTCAGTAAGTTCATACCTAAATCAACTGTTCATTGTTAGTAATCTCCAAAATCAGAGCGTGACAGACAGGCAGACAGACAGACAGACAGACAGACAGACAGACAGACAGACCGACAGACAGACACAGAAAAAAGACAGAACGACTACTGTAACCCTGTACTATAACCCTCTCGGTGTAGAAACAATATAATCACTATCATCGTAGTTTCCTCAATTACCATCCTACCAAGCAGTACATATTATTTTTGCTACTCACAGGTAAATAATAAGCTGCAACAGAAAGTGAGCTGGCTGAGAATAGACAAGGTCAGAGCTGAGTCTTCTAAAGGTATTGATTACTCATTCAATAGGCATATAAGGCTTTGGCCAACTATTTGACATTGTACAGGTTAGTGTAGCTACATTGTATCTCACTCACTATCTCTGTATTTCAGGATTAGCTTCCTCTGGAACTTCGATTTTAAAACTATGCTCAACATAATCTGTTGAAAAAATTCCGTCTAATAAGGGTAGAACTTCTACACTAAAGAATGACATAGTCACCAACTAGACACAGCTTGAAGTATAAGTTTCGCACGCATGTGCACTTACCCATACTATTTCACTTAGCTACCGTGGTATTTCTCAATTATGAGCAATTTGGTTTTGGTTACCTGAAGTATGGGAGCTATTTTTTGTTCCACTGATTGCTTCCATTGGTTTACTGGCTCATCAAAATCACAACCCATAATGCCAACCAGATCAATAGTAGCAGACTGAGACAAACATATCCCAAGTTTCTGTAGCCTTTGAAAAACCTAATTAGTAATATAATATATCAAATATATACATGAAAGTGTAACTAGTAAGTCTCACCATTTTACTTGCATGACCACTATATAAAAGAAGTGAAATAATTCTTTGGATCAAACATGCTGAAGGTCTCCTAAACTTGCAGATAATGGAAAAAATAACTGCCACTACACCACTTGCGTTACTTTTCATCTTCTTTGTTTTTAAACATGCCCTTAAAATAGCCAACAACGTTGGAGTCTTGTCTTTCATCTCATCCATAATATCGTGAACAATGCCTTCAAAATTCAGTAAGTAATTCTTGGACTTCTTTCTAGTGATAGAGTCGAAGTCATCTGAAGAAACTGTAGCTATTTCTGACTGCAGAACTTGCCCCAAGACTCGAATAATTGCTGCTTTGGCTCCCATATTTTTCTTCAAACATTGAATAGCAAATGAGTAGTAGCTTGTATGAACCAAAGTCTTGAAAAGTTTCCTTCTTTTTGGTGTAATAGTGTATACTCTTGGCCTGGTTTGATAATGAATTTTAGCCTGAAAAATAATAATTTTTATACAATTATTTTATAGTTGAAATAAATGTACCTTTCTTACAGTTAATTCTGGAGACACAGAGCATGTAGCAAGTGGACTACCCTGTGAATGGTAGTGTTGAGTTGATTGTTCAGAAATTGGTGTTTGTGCTGGTACAGAAATCTTTGGCAAGATAGATAATGCTGTAGTTAATCGCTCCTCAATATTCTTAAGGATGCCATGATGCTTCTCTAAAAGTGAAGCACAGTTTCTACAGACATAGCCTCCTTGTAGGCTAGTTTGATCTATCTCAGGATGTTTAGCAACTATAATATCTGTCAGCAACTGCAGAGCATCCTGCAGAAAATAACAGTAGCTTGTATAAACTACTTTATCTGTATTTTCTTTCCAAATATAAACCTCCTTCTCTTTTTCTCTTCACCATCGGTAACACATTTTCCACAGCAATAGCAGTGCCTCAAAGTCATCTTGAAACCTAGGAATCCCAGTAATACTTTCGCGCAAGTGTGATATTTGACGACGGCAACGCCCCAGTAACGTTATAATTGCATTCCTTTAGCACGAAACGGTGTACAAGCTTCTACCAGACCCTATTTCCCTCCCCGCGCGAGCGGATAATAAAAGGGAAAAGGGTCGGCCATGCGAGACTAACTATAACCCTCCAGGCATGCCCGCTGAGGGTTAATAAAGTTTATAATCAAGATTGATAACAGAAAATGAAAAACACATTCAGCTTGGTTAAAGATTAACATGATACACTGATATAACAAGGACTCTGTTATTCATATACACTCTCATACTTCTTCTTCTACAACTGCATGGCCACCTAAAATTTTAACCAAATATTTAGTCCATATAAGTGTTCCTTATTGCACAATTAACATCCTTATTATTTGCAGTCACACCTGGTTCGCCCCCTTTTGAAGTTTATGGCTGTGGGCCTGAATAAAAGGATGTACGTGTGTGTGCAACTTTCGGGCATTACTACAGCGACATTTCATAAACTCTGGTAAACAACCATCTGCACAATTTTTGTTTCTTTGTAGTGTTATTGTACAGACACTATGTACAATGTTTTGACTTGATACACATTCTAGTCAATACTAGAAGCCATCAGTTGAAGTGGTGTTATCATTATTTTGCCTGTAATTATAACAACTAATTCTTGGTAAAGTGAGGCAAACAAGTTGTACAGGTGGTTAATAATGAAAGTTTTTTTTAAGTTACTCTTACTGTTGTTAGGTTTACCCAGTGCTTATTTAGACAAACAGAGAGCCATGTTGAGATAAATTTACAGTAAATAATGACAAACCACTGAATAGACCAGTTATTCTCTGATTTTGGTTACATTTTAGTTTTTTTATTTTATAAATGTTAATCATTAGCTTTTTACGCATTTGAATATTATCTCAGTACTCTGCTATGACAATAAAATAAACAGTGAAGAGATTTTTCATTTCTGAATATATGTGCATATACATGTATATTATATGCATATGTATGTTGTACTAAGTAGGAAAACTTGTTCTACACATACTGAATGTCCATATTATTTCATAACCTCAATAACATCAATGTTGTTGTAGTGTATGATTTATTAGTACTTACGAAAACATCAGGCATACCAAAATATTAATTTTAGCTGTGTCTTATATATGAGTGTATTATATTAATAATTATAGTATAAGTTATTACAACTTTATGTTAGGCATAATATGTTTACCAGAGAATAATTGAGGTAACATAAAATTTAAATTTTCATGTTATTCTGTTCAGTGCTATAGAGTTAGTTTATGCTTGTAGTGGAACATAGCCTACTTATTATTGGTCAGCTGCCCTCCCACTAAATCAAATGCAGGAAGGGCGACTGCAACATACCAAAAATGAAAAAAAAAACAAAGACAAAAAACATGTTTGTTTGGGGGGAAAAATGCACTGGTTACTTTAAACAACTGAAGGAATAACAAGTAAAACTTTAACAAATGACTATAGTGTATGATGGACTATTCTACCGAAAAACTACTAAATCCATTCAATATCAAAACACACATTTACTATAAATAGTGACGTGGTGAAGGCTATTCAATAATATTGTATGATGCCACTTTGTTCCTACAATATGCATGAAGTAAGATTGAATATTTTTAATACTAATTCTGGAAAATATATTCTAAATTTGCTAGTGCACATTGCGTAATAGACTGCATCAATTTATTAAACGACAAGTAGACTTTGACCAGCCAAGACAAATAGTGTACAATCACTATTCTACGTACCTTTGGTACAAATTATGGACCACAAGCAAGTGATCTCGCATATGAAATTGTAAATAATTATACTAAAAGGGGCAATACATCTCAATGCGAAATGATGGATGAAGTAGATAGAACATTATATACTGTTTCAAAAAAATTATTGCTGTAATGCAAGTATTATACCTGTACAGCTAACCATAATATCAAATGAATCACTGCCCAATAATTCTTCTAAAAATAAAACCCAGGTTCAGAAGCAAATATGAGTATGACATCGTAATTACTACCTTCATCTACACAGTGTAAATAAAAAAACAGCTATTTATACTTTGAGCTGCATTATTGTATTTATGAGTGTTACTGCCACCATTGGTTTAACCAGAATCTCAGAGCAGGGATCTGAACAACAGCTTCACATCCATATGTAGTAGTTAGTGCTATAGGTGAGACCACTAGAATGCTTGAGCAGAAAGTGAAAGAACATCAGGATGTTTGCAACAGAGTTGATGAGGTCTCAGCTATTGCTGAACATGCTTGGCAGTAACATCATCCCATTGAATGGGAAGTGGTAGGAGTTGTAAACAGAGCCAGTATGAATTGAGTTAAAACTTGTGATATTAATGTATGAATGTTAAGAGGTTCAGTTAGCATGCACTTGTCCTATGAACTTCATTGACTGTAATAGTCTATTTTTCTTTATTATAATTTTTCATTAAACTTTGTTGGGAGGGGGAGCCCTAGCCACCATACTACTTTTCCCCTGAACAGTACACTATGATTGATTTAACTAAAAATGTGAATGTTTCTCATTATTGTAACGAAGGAATGATACCTAATAACATGTTTACCAGTATGCATGTTATTCAGTATTAATAAGTCACGCCATCTTACTGAAAGTGTTTTGTATACATTTGCTGTAATAGTCATAAAATTAGTAAAGTTGTGCCAATAGCACAGGTGGCTAACAACATGCACAACACCCAATAATTATTATATGCTACTTTCTGAGATGAAAACACAATGCCACAAGCTTTTAGTCTAGTATTGTGCAGCTGTAGCAATACAAATTTCACAACATGTGTTCTTCTTGCTGCTGCATTAGAGCATGATGGCTATATAATTTCTGTAAACACTTCACTTCCTGTATATTCTATTGGGAAAATAATACTGAATGTAAGGATGTGTTTCCTTGATACAGTGACTTCCGTTTCCTACTAGATTTCAATTTCTTAAAGCATATATAATGCGTGAGATAACCTATGATCTTCAGTTCTCAGAGTTGGCTATCATGAACAACATGAGCAAGGAAGAAAATTACAATGTTTCTGGTCTTTATGCTACAGTAGACAAAAACAAGAGTAAGAAATTTAAAAGCCATGAAGAAAGTAAGGATGCCTTTCCTCTATATTCAGTGGTAAATAAAAAGAGTGCGAAAAAAGGTAAAATCCTGGAAGAAAACAGAGATTCTGCAGATCTTTATGCCACAGTAGACAAGGACAGAAAGAATAATAACTTGCAAACTACTGGGCAGGACAATATCAATGAAGAAGAAATAATAAGTCCAATCAAGGCAACGATTCAAACAAAATGTAATAATTACAAAGTTGATTGTACTAACTCTTTTATAAAGTCTCCTGCAGCCAAACCAACATTCATACACATGATCTGGTCAGTAGCAGCTGCTATAATGGTAGTGCTTATTGTAGCCTTTGTTGTTACTACTGTTATAGGCTTTACCAAAGTATCCAACCAGCCATCTCAATGTTCTTCAACTGAGTTAAATCAAAATAACTCAATAATATTTTCAAATTATTCTCACTTACAATATTTATTTAATACAAATGACATTCTGTTGCAATTTTTCAATTATTGCAATAGTAGAGGAAATCTTACCCAAAGCCAATGTGTTGACTCAGCTGTAAATATATATGGCAAAAGTAAAATTGTACCAGCCAAGTCCTGTAAGGAACTTTATACGATAGTTCCCCATAATTCTGGTTACTATTGGATGACAGCTGCTGATGGTTCCATCATCCAAGTCTATTGTGATATGACGATGTCTTGTGGTGGCAAAACCGGAGGACTGACTAGACTAGCATATCTTAATCATAGCACAATATCTCAATACTGCACAGAAGATGTGGACTTCACTAGTGAGGGATGCTTTAAACGATCACCAATGCCTGGTTGTTCTGGTATTGTCTTTAATACACCAAATTTGAATTTATCATATTCTCACGTATGTGGCATAGTTGAAGGTAGATTTTTTGCTATTCCTGATGGCTTTGCAAGAAGACAGTCATCTACTTCTATTAATGATAGCTATGTTGACGGTATTAGTTTAACTTATGGAGATACAGCTCATAGAACTCACATATGGACAGTTAGTGCTTGTGGAGGAAGCTGTCCTGCTAGTGTACCTAGGTTTGTTGGAAATAATTACTCAAATCTTTCATACATGCGTTCCCAGTCAACCTTTCAAAGAAATTTCCTTCCTTTACTCAATGAAGATATTGAAGTAAGATTATGTCAAGATGAACACAGGGACCCCAATAATGAGGGCATTTATCTTACCAGTATGAACATTTATGTAAACTAAATTTTAATTTTTTTATGCTACATGACATTATTAGAAATAACATAATTAATGATTGCATAATTATATCAATAGTAATCACTAGTGACTTTATTTATTACAACGTTACTGAGTTCTTTTTTTTATATTCTATTGCTTCTCTCCTATTTCATTGCTTATAAACTATCTTTATTCACCATCCAGCATGGCTTTTTTTGGTTTAGCCTACACTGAGTGATTGCACAATTGAGGGTGTCATAGTGCATCCCTGTCTCTAGCTATTCCTCACCTCTATCTCTTCGAGCAACTCCTCACCAACTCTGAGCCTGGCCTGTATTCACTCATGGAATACTGATACAATCTGGATGAGGTTCTCTGGGACACCCAAATTTCTTGATTGCCAGCCACAAGGTTTCATGAGGCACAGAGTCATATTATGCTTTCTTGAGGTTTATAGAGATGAGAAATTGTTGTGTCCTGTGCTCAATCACTTTCTCCGCCAGCTGTCACACTACAAACGTCATATTTGAACACCCTGCGAAAGCCACACTGGGAGTCCAGCAACACAGTCTCTGATACCCTCTGCAGCCAACCCTGTCAGGCAGGAATGCTAAAACTACCAGGTGCCTTGCCATTTTTTAGCTTTCCTAAGGGCCTCGTTACCTCCATTGTACTTGGTGGGGATCCTAATGATGACCTCTGTTGCACCTTCTCAAGCATATTAAGCCTGCTATGAACATTCTGCACTTCGCTAAAATGTCTTCACCATATTTCTTGCTGCCCAACAATAGTGACACATAAGGCCTGCCTTCTACATTATCCACAGTCACAACCTCCATTGGCATTCTACCTCTGTGCACACGCTATAAGTCCTTGATCTGCCAAACCTCCTTCCCACACCAAATCTCCTCCTCTTCCCCTTTTAAAAACATTCATTCTTCACCCTCCTGATTGCTTGCCTAGCTCTTCCTCTGGGTACCCTAAACTCTACTAGATCTCACCTATCATTGCCCACAACCCAACTGGTGTAAAAAAAATTTATTGTAAACAATTCACCTTGAATTAGGTCATTATTAATTAATGAAGGTATAAAATTGCCATCAAGTAATTATTCTCTAAACTATTTTCATACTTTATTTATACCTAAGATTTCAAAGAAATATGCTATTTTTGCAGTTATTTGGGAAAACTACCAGTACTACTTTCTTTAAGGAGAGTCTCATTATTGAAGAATTAGAGAGACAACATAAATTAACCAAAACTAATTCAACTAATAAACTAACTAAATCTTCTGTGAGAATTTGGGGAAAAACTAAAACTAAAGGATTCAAGATTTTTTTTTTTTTAGTTTGAACTAAAACTAAGAAAATCTGGAATCTCTAAACCCAAAAACAACACTGGTGTAAGCAACATTCTTGCTCATAATTGAGAACCAATGTCATCTTCAAACTCCATAAACCTGAGTGACACAAAATTAAGCTTTCTTTCCTCCATCTGCAAAATTAACTGACACAATCTTGGAGCTCCAAGCCTTCCACTGATGTCCTCCACTCATCCAAGCTTCTACTGCCCAATTCAGTAAGACTAAAACTGCTCCCTCACCTCACTGTAAGCCACAGCTGTTTCTAATACCAGCTGTCAGCAACACACTCCCTAACACATTGAACACATCACAACCAAACTATGCCTACTACCTTCACATTGTATCTCTTCATCTACCTATAATAATAAAATACAAGAGTGAAGACATCTAGCATGGAATAAACCACTTCTTGCACTCAGAGAGATTTTTTCATTCTCAGACTTTATTTTCATTTGCCACTTGCTCATGAAAATATTAGCCTGCTGGTGATATATTTTGCGATTTCACACTCTGACTCATGTAATAAGTATTATATATATACACTGTATGTGTATATATATACATTTGTGCCCATTCAAACAAAGATCCACTTTCGTATTTCTGTCTGTGTCCTCCTGGTTTCTCTGGAGACATGTGAAATCCTGTTTAAGAAACAGCAAATGTTACATAATTGTCTTGTAGAAATATCATTTTTTTTAAATTGGCACTCAAAACTTGATACGGCACAAAAAAAACACAACAAAACAACAAAAAACGAGATGTAGCAACCATTAGTTACAAGAAAAGTTTGAATTAACGATATAAATACACATGGACTACAAACACACCATATAAGAAGAGAAGAATACAAAAAATGCTACTAGTTTCTGCAGTTACACTCTGAAATAAAAACAAAACAAAAAACAACAAAGTGCTGGAAAAATGTAGGCACAAATTGGTGAAAAAGGGGGTGTGGTCCAATGAAGTGGGACCTGAAGTGTTAATTATGCCAGTGGTCTTCGCCCAATTCTCTTCATAATGAGATGAAGTCGCAAAATAACATCTCCCACCAAAGGACGCTGAATGGCCTCTCCGTGCCAGCTAGATGTCATCAAGTCCCAACAATCCGTGTCAAACCTCGGCAGTCTCTCCGGCCTCAGACCTTTCCTGACGGCAGACCATAGCTGCTCCTTGTTCTGGCAGGCATCAAAGGCACCAGGAAGTTTGGTGTCATTGGCGCAGATATACCAAAAGAGGATGCCAAAGGCGTAGATGTCGACTGCATTGTCATAAGAACCCCCAAATAGCTCAGGGGCCATGTGGATGGGCGTGCCCACTATAGTGCAGGTCATCATAGCCTCAGGCTTGCAGAAACCCAGGTCAGTGAGACAGCCTCTGTTGCTATTGTCCAACTATAAGGAAAGCAAAACAGACAACAGACACGAGTAGGGGAAAAATTAATGATTTGTTTTACAACCTACTGATTAAAACGAAAATATTGACATAATACTTCTCAGGGTTTCATACAGGATTTTTTTCTGGGGGGAGGGGGAAGAGTTTAGGAAGGAGGGGGCCCACACTTGTTTGACCACACCCACTTTTTTCTGAAACCACACCCATTTAATAAAAAATTGTCTCAGGTCTAGAATTAGTGACATCAATCTTGGAAGACTAATGCGTATTGCAATTGATGGACCTCAATTAACTGAAGTGAACTATCACCAAATATTAGACATATACAAACAACAAAATCATAGAATACCATAATAAATCATAACCACAGAATACCATTAAGTAATAAATATTGTTAATTTATTTCATGAAATTCTGGACCCTGCTTCTTAAATTTAATCGGCTTTCAGCTTTCTATATTCTACATCAATTATATCATTTTCATCCTTTCTTAAATAGAGTCAAAATTGATCACTCAAATAGTACACAATCCGAGCTAATAAATCATACTTAGCCGACATTGCAGAGTACATATTACACCAAACAACTTTACATACACGTACCAGAACATTCTTGAGTTTGATGTCTCGATGCAGCAAAGCCTGGCTATGCAGGAACCGAATCCCTTCAACCACATCCACAGCAATCTGCATTCTGGTTCCAAAGTCCAGCCCTAGCTTCAAGGCAGCATGAAGGTCCCTGGGGTAACGATGCATGATGAAGAGGACCACTACCTGGGAGTTGCTGGAATAGTCATCATCAATGAGAGCTCCCACGAGATTAACAACACGATCATTCTTTGGTAGAGTCCTATAGAATAATTACATATTGTAGAACATTAACATAGTAAAAAAGGAGAAAAACGGTACATACGTCTCCTATGATTGTGCAATGAAAATATATAACTATAATAATTTCCAATGTAATGAACAGGAAATAACTTTAATGAGGTAAGTTTAAAGACTGAATTAAAACAAATGTATTAAATGTGTAAAATGCACACTCTGAAGTCTGAATATAATATATTATACTTATATAAATACTCTATTTCTAATATTCCACATTAAATAAACTGAAACACTACACAGCTATGTGACATCCCTTACCAGGTATAGTGAAACTCTAGTGCCAGATCATTCCAGTGCTTCTCGTCCGGTGGCACTACTGACTTGACCGCCAGGGGACCCTTGCCAGCCCACTCTGCACACTGGAACACAACACCATACTGGCCACGCCCCAATTCTCGGCCGGTGACGGGAAGACCGTGCACAATACTGTCTCTAAGAGCAACACTGCTAAGACTGAGTCTGGCCATCTTAGGAGTTAGATTCTGTGACAAGAAAACAATAACAATACACGTACTCATCCAGTCATTGTAATACAGGATTAAAAGTGAACGTTCATGCTACAGAAATTACAAAAATATAAAATTATAACCTTGTCTAAAGTTTACAAAATGCGTTTATGAAAAAAGTTAATGGTGTATCTTCATCTTCCGTTACTATTTATTCCTTAATCTCCAACCTCTCTTCTCTAAAAAGCATCTACTCAGACTGCATTTTGGTTTGATAGTTACCTTTCAGCCGTAACAATTAGCATTGTTCTACTAAGTGTAGTCATATAGACAAGACAAGCAAGAAAAGAGTAACGACTACTGTATACAATGCATATACTTACACGTACCGCACGTATAACACCACCACAAAAAAAATGTTCAGATTTCAAGAGAAAAAAAAGAAAAGAAATTGAACCAACCAACAATAAATGGACTATAAAAATTATCTAATAACTAATCCAAGCCACGCCTACTAACTTCGGCAGCTACATGTTCTACTCACCTTCCTAATAATCTCCCTCTGTCCTTCTGTCTCCTTGAGCCTTCCAGAGTGTCTGTTTTCCAGCTGTTTGATAGCCAGCAGGAAAGTCTCGTGGGAGGCCATGATGCGAGCACGGAACTGAGCACAGATACTCTTGGCCAGTCTAGAGGCACTCAGACTAGTGATCAGCTGGCGACAGTACTTCTCACGCCAACCCACGTCAAACTTCTGACTCCTGAGGGCAGGACCCTGGACACAATTACACGGTTGTTGAAATGAAACTTAGTATCAAACACAACCATGCATATAGAGCTAGTCCTATATTTGCTCAGCTTGTTACACTACACTATGCACACACCAATTAATGTCAGGTTAAGTTACAATTAACTATATTGGCTGTTAAAAAGAGAAAAATTTGCTATTACTATAATTAAGGCTATTATTTAATGTAGAGCTGGGTGATATACCGGTATTATCGTTGCACCGCGATAAAAAACCAGACATCGCAAAGCGATATTTCAATTGCATTTGGACGATATTATCGTTTTCTCACAAATCCTTTGGTTAAATTAATGCGGGAACTTCACCCGCATGATAGATTATAAGGAACAGCCATTGCGTTGTTTGTAAACATGGCTATAATGCGGTACTAGCAAAATTTTATAGTAGTAGCTAGCAATGGCTGTGAGTTCAAATTCTGACTTAAGAAAGCCAACAGTCTTGCCCCATGGATGAACACTGCAAGCTCAGTTAGGATAAATTTTACTTTGTTAAATATTATTTATGAAATATAATTATATCACTTTATCACGATAATGCAGGTAAGTATCGTATCGCCTATGATTATCCAATATCGCCCAGCTCTAATTTAATGTCTCCTAAACTATGTACAATATGCTATCTTCTCCCTACCAATCCACACACACACACACACACAAACAAATCCGCACCCACCTGAAAGGCTTGTTTTATTCTCTCTACGAATATCCTGACGGCAGACGTGCTAGTTCTCTCATTGAACTCCAGGTTGTAGGCAGTGTCCAGGATCTGACTGAGGGCTTTGGATGTGTTGCCTCCCTTGTTAACTGGGACTTCTATTTTCTCCTGGTCTGGTGCTACAATATACGTACAATATAAACTCATTGTTCTAGCAACCCTTTACCAATGTTAAATGAGCATTATAATAATTGCATTAGTTAATATTATTATCCCATCTTCAGCTCATTTCAAAACCCCAAAACAATAATAACTACTACCAGCTTTAATTGTATTTTAGCCCACAAATAACAATGTCCAGCGTGTCTATAAATGGCTTCTCCAACTCACTACAAAGAAAGTCTATTTCTATGATTCAATTATTCGCAGCAAAATTTTTTTTAGTTTTAACCATCCATGTTGAAACTTGAAGTTAAGTTTAATTATCATTAAAACTGCCATTCTAATTCAGCTTACCATGCAGGCTGTCTTCCAGTCTCTCCAGGCATCTTTGCAGTGTCCCCACCACGCTCTCCCTCAAGTAGTTGACAGATGAGATGAGTCTCTCTGAGATGGCACGGCTGAGTTCCTGAAAGACCAGCTCCTGCACCTGAGCCACGCAGCGCTTGGCAGTCTTGAGGTCGGGCGCTTGCTGGCTTGCCTCCAAACTCACGTCCTCAAACTTGAGCTGCACAACCTGCAGAGCAAGGAACACTGTGTTATAATATATGTACATTACATGATGTACATGTATGTAAAATATATTAAGTTACATACATACATTTTCAAGATACAAGCGGCTCACAATGCGTGTCCAATCTCATTCAAACATTAAACTTTCAATGAGGATTTTTTGTGGCCCCATTCCTTGAGAATGTATTTGCCCTCTAATAATTATTTCAACCTTCATGAAAACATTCTCTCCTAAACTTTACGTAAACTTCATGAAAATGATAAAACCACCTGAAGTATCAGACCTCACCAAATTTTATTTTAAAAAAATAGTTTGAAGTCATAAATCTGATTTTATACAGATCTAATTATAATTAATCGAAGAGTTGAAAGTCAATAGTACCATATCGTGTATGTAAAATAATTCAAGACAAAAAAAGAGACAATCAGAATATATACAGTATAGGGAATGTACATTTCACTTTCATTTCTCCACACACACACCAAACTCACCTGAGTGACAATATCATCAGTAGCATCAGCAATGGCCTGGTGTACCAGCTCCTTGATCTCCGACTGCTTCTTGGAAGAAAGATCGACCAGCTGCGAGTAAAGCTCCTCCTCTTTCGTGCGGGCGTACTTGATCCTCTTGGGCGTGACGATGACATCCCTGGTCAGATCGTGGGCGTACAGGATGAGAGTCTGAAGGCATCGGGCATGTGCGTCATGCAAGGAGGAGGCGGCTGAGGTGATCTGTTGTCTCATATTGCACTGGACGAAGCTGAGCAGCTCTGGGGTGAAATCAAAGAAGTTGGAAACGATGGTGTCCACTGGAATGAAGTTGAAAGACAGCTCCAGGTTCAAGTCTGGGTTGTCATGGGGCTTGACACCTTCTCGACAACGGGAGGAGAAAAAATAAATAAATAAAAAGGGTACTGAATTAAATCATTAATTCTTATATCAATAAACGACTACACTCTTTCCTATCAACATAACACAAATTTCACTTTTTTTAATATCTCAAGCATTACACTCACACACACTCCTATTTAAGACCTAATGCTAACACAAAATGAACCTATACCGTGATACAGTGGAAAATCTTTCAACGCAAATGCACACACATACAATTTAAGAGATCATTTACCAATTGTTAGAAACAGTGGTTTCACTGCTACACATAAACTAGGACACACAGACAAGTGACCCTTTACCAGGTGGAAGTGGAATAGGAGTGCCACTCCCCATATCATTGAGGTATCCGATGCTACACAACTGCTGGTAGATGTGGGACAACACGCCCACTAATTGGTGGGAGGAGTCCATGGACTTGCGCGGGTTCATATAGTCCTGAGAGATCACTCCGAACATGAGAGGAACATCCGCCATCTGACGACGAATCAATTCCAACTCGTTTAGTTGCTACAAAAAATACAGAAATTTAGAATACTATTGCTTTAAACACATGCTGAGAAGAAAAAAAAATTTCCTTCAAATCTCACTCTCTTCAGTAGCCTCACAAAATTGCCAGTGGTATGTATGTAGTTGTACAGTATGTCCAGCATATCTCACAACTAGCTGGTGTACGTAAACTGTCATATATTCAGTGATACGGGAGTGTTAAAAATTATGATGCATATCTGAAAGAATGTAGAAAATTTGGCTATTAATAATTATTGTATAAAATATTTTATTCAGCTACAATGATGACAATAATATTATATTATTAAATACCCACTACTACTACTACTACTACTACTACTACTACTACTATTACTACTACTACCACTGCTACTACATTACTAGTTACGTTCCATAATTTGTGTATGAATGTCAACTAAATATAAATGTCATAATAAAGAGCAAGATGCTACATAAGTGTGCCAGCTCAGTCATCCACACATCCCTAATAAAAGTGCACCACATGTATGTGTGTATGTTATATATGTACTATCTGATGTCCCATCCATTATGTGCAGAATATAATACATTAGCAACTACAATGTGCTGCATGGCGCACAACATTGGTGCATCTGTTCACACTAAGTACAACCAGATGTTCCGTTCACACGCTGTATCCACAGATTATTGAACGCAACAAGTGATGTTTCCATTCTGTACAACCCCCCCAGAAAGTGTAACCACCCTTTACCAAGTTAACTACATTTCATAAATCCCCCCCCCTCAAAACAAAAAAAAATTAAGGAATTAAATCACGAACTCTATGTACCTGTTGGTCTAGTGGAGCTCTGGCATCATGGCCAAAGATGAAGAATGGGTGGAGCTCAACTTGGCACACCTGCAAAGTCTTTCTGACAGCGTCCAAACTGCCAGGGTCAGAGGTCGGAGCACAAATAACCTCGAACCCTGCCTCCAGAATGGGGTTGTTGAGTCCCACCTCCAGAGTGGCATTCGCCAGTGCCGGGTCAGTGCCTCGGGCGTGAACTGCAACACTCGAGTGGGGGATCCGGGACATGATGGGCTCCTAATAGAACAGACATCAATACATCAAATCTAGTATTAAATCACGTCCAGTACCATTTAATCATTAGCATAGTTTGACCTGTTAAGCTAAGTCATTGGTGTTATTGGTTGTTGTGCTGTGGTTGTTGTTGTTGTGCTGTGGTTGTTGTGGTTTACCCATCTGAGACAAAATCTCTATACGAAGGTATTAAGTAATACATTAATTATTAGGGCTTGAGCCAAACTATATATCTTCATTATAGGGGCACACAAGACGCATGTAAAGTTCTAAGGTCACTCCAGTACCAACACCTTCTGTAGTACATGCACATGTAAGCATATTTGCTTTTTGATTTGATATATAACACATACAAATATGACATTCATATACAATTTATGTATGTAACTAAAGAAACATCAAAGGTGCGAACCCTCACCTAGCTAGCTATTAAATAATTACTCATACCAATCAGGTATCACTTTAGCTGTGCAATGAAAATGGTAGATGTAATGATGTCTTCACTTCATGGAGCTAAACATGCAAGGAACACTCACAGATAGTTCTAACGTGAAACTCCAATTCAATAACATGGTTAACTTTTAAGCAAGAAGCTAAAACAACAGCATGATGCAAGAAATTACTGGCTCGGTCACTGACACTTGCACATACTCACAGGCACATCCAGTTGTCTGGTACACAACATGTGTGAGCTCCTCACTCCACTCAATACACATGGGTTTGCCAGTGTGTGATAACACCAGAAGTGGTGGTATTAGTTGGGAGATTGGATGATTGGTAATAAACTATTACATCAACAACAAACTATTCCAATAACTTAGAGAGTTTATCTAAGTACATATCTGCTATCTATCAAAAACAAAGACTGGTAGAACCGTCATCAAGTGGACACACCCCCACCCCCTCTCACCACACCCCACACCCAACCTTCTTTCACTCACTTCACCCGCCCCCCACCCCCACCCACAATTTGGACAGAATATGCATCATATATCCACATTTGCGTAAATTTGTGCAGCTGTAAACTACTACATACATATGTATGTATGTATGTA